>Ga0302300_1000688_pt1 | contig 22285 bp, 16 predicted proteins | sample III_Palsa_E1_1_FD_198756 | JGI IMG/M metagenome (GOLD analysis project Ga0302300, IMG submission 198756) | Peat permafrost microbial communities from Stordalen Mire near Abisko, Sweden - III_Palsa_E1_1 | ecosystem: Environmental > Terrestrial > Soil > Palsa > Peat permafrost | place: Sweden... | reverse complement strand
CTATCTTACATGTATTTAATTTATGTAGTATAATAAACACACTCCTGGAGTGTATTTATATTTAAATATGTGTTAACCAACAAATACCATAAGTAAGAAGTAGTGACAGATGATAATAAGTAATAACAAGTGAGAGACATAGATGTAGTAAATAAGAAAGAGAGGGTGTGTTAACCAACAAATACCGATTCAAACACACAATAAGATGTATAACGATTACCAACACAGTAAATAGCATCATTGACCTTCAGTAGAAGATTGTCATGATAGTTATTATTATCGTTACTATCGTAAACGATAGCTTTTGTGTTAATTTTAGTGTCTAAACATTTAATAGCATCCTGAAGTTGGTTCCTCTTGAGACCAAGTTCAAACCTTGTTGTTTTGCTTTGACATGCTTCTAATTCACTCAATACAGTTTGTAATTGTTGTTGAAGATTTTCTTTTTCGGACTGTGCATTTGATATCATAGGTGTCAAATCTTTGTCTACCATACTCATGGCATAGTTAATAGCCATTTGATTATTAACAAATGTACAAAGGATTACTGTTTCATAAACAGGAAAGTCTGTTTGATAACACTTACACACAACATACACCTTATTGCTGGACAGTGATTGTGATGACAATTGTGATGACAGTGATGAGTGTGGAGGTGAGGGAGGGATACAAGGGAAGTTAATAGAACATGGTTGGGACTCGGATGGTGACAGATCAGACATTTTTGTTTACGATAAACAAAATACCAAAATTACATCAATATTTATATTTTATATGTATGAATGTGTTTGTGTGTATTTTAGATGAATAAATATATTTAAAGGGTACGTACGTACGTAAGTACATACATACATACATGTTTACAATCATCTACCTAATGTATGACTCAATCACACAATAGTGGATATAGTTGTAACTTGCAAAAAATATAGCCTTTTTGGGTACAACGAAGGTACCATGATCACCACAATCACTATCAATGATACTATCACTAGTAATACTGTTAGTATCACTATCATTAATATTGTCATTGACATTATCATTGACATTATCATTTAAAGTGTTACAACTGGTGTGTGATGTAATAATGGTGGGTCCAGTGTCAATGGCATCTTGTACTTGTACTAAACTTCTCTCAAGTGATTCAATACTGCGTTCAATGTCTAAGACATAATCATGGTCAACATTGGGTTGCTCTAAGCACTTGGATAGTTCAGCCTTCTCGTGTCTCAACTGGTCAGCAATAGTATAATACTGTTCATTATATGACTCAACAAATTGTTCCTTTGATGGCAAAGATTTCTCAGCCAACTCAGTAGCCATGTCAATAGCAGCTTGTTTGTCATACAATGTATACTTAACATCAAAATAAGCCCAATTACTCTTATCACTGTATTCACATATTATGTATACAACAGTGGACATTTTAATGTCAACATGTTTTATGTCCCAAGTGATCAATTTACTTTACTACCCTCCTCAGGGTTGTGAATATTTTAACTACTTATTTACATTTTTGGTATTAGATGAATAATTTTCTGTCCATATTAGTATAATTACATAATATCTGTGTAAGCGGTTGTGAGCTACTTGTAAATCTTAGGTTTACCGAAGGTTAGCTGCGCTTTACAAACAGGCTTACAAGTAGCAAGCTACTCTAGGCAAATCTACCCACAAAGATCATGTGATGAGTTAGATAGATTTATATAATCTTTATGTTTACAGTACAATACCATAGTTAGCTACATAATCTTTGTAGTTAGTTACCTACACGGATATTATGTAAGTATACTGATATGAACAAATAATTATATGCATAAATAACAATATGCATAAACAAATGAATGAGTTTTACATCTCTAAGATGTATAGATAATTTTTGTTTAACTTAATATGTTAAGTTAATCAGGGCCTGGATACAACTGTAGAACAGTTTGAATTATCAATCCTCTCCCTCCCTCTCTCCTTTCTCTCCTTTCCCCCACTCCACCCACACTAACCACGAAAATTACATAAAATATGTGTAGGCAACTCTATCCACAAACATTATGTAAGTATGCCAATATAGTAACATATAAATATACATATAGTAACATATAAATATACATATAGTAACATAATAATCGTGATAGAGTTGCCTACACGATTATTGTGTAATAATACTTATATTACACTTTAATTTTCTTTGTTTACATGTGTATTATTTACATAATGTCAGCATAAACAACTATCCGCAAACATCCATTAGTAATGTAAGCACATACCATTATTTCCTCTCTTCCCTTCACCCACCCACATTGTTTTGTATATACAGATACATATTAATAATTATTATAACTAATATAGTAACACAAGTTAATAATATGACATAGTTTAATGTTAGTGTATATTACAACACTGTGTTGTAATGACTATTCTGTCCTATCTTGTTAATTTAACAAAAAATAAAGGGAAGAGAAAAGGAGATGAGCAACATGTCGTTGAACTATAACATCTCTCTTATTCAAGAGATAGAAAAATATACAGATACGAGTTAAATTAATTGTGTTTCAGACACACAGTAGAACTGTTCACTACCATCAGCACCAGCCACAAACATTACATCCTTCGGTAGAAGGTTGAGAGAATAAGCAGCATACTGGTTCTGCTTGGGATAGAAGGTTTTAACCTCATTCTTTGGTGTATCACCTCTTGATTGTGAAAGTAGAGTTTGAAGACTCGAAACGACCGTCATATAACGACCTCGTTCTTCATATGTTTTGGCATTATCTGCTGCCAATTCGGCGGATTTGAGTTGAGCAATCAAATCCCTACTTGGTGAGGTATACCTTTTATCTTTGAGTCTAGACGCTTCCACACTAGCTAACGATACAGCTTCATTTACCGCTGCATCTTCACTGGTGTAAACATTACAGACCTTAAAATATGGGCTGCTAGTAGCATCAATATATTGACACAAAATATAAACAGTTGTCATACTGTTGATTTATTTTACTGTCATAAAATACAATATCTACTTATCACATTTTGTAATTATGGATAGATATTGTGTTCTCATTGTCTCAAATATATCGTTACACTTACAACATTACATTACATTGTATTTTATTTTAGTTTAAGGGATGTAAAACAAAAATAAAATACCGTGATTATCATATACAGTAAATATTGGTATTATTGAGTGTAAGTATAAGAATGTAATTATACTTAACATTACTAAGTGCAATTATACATACTTTATATAACATATACTTGTATGTATAAATACTTTACAGGTATAAATAATTACATGTATAAATAATTACAGGTATAAATAATTACAGGTATAAATAATTAAAGGTATAAATAATTAAAGGTATAAATAATTACAAGTATAAATAACTATCAACATATATAAACTTAGTTTATATTACAATAAATAGTTAGTTGGATAATAAGAATTAGTTAAACCTTAAAATAAGGTTTACATGTGTTAGTAATATGTTATGTCATGATATGATATATCTTTGTTTGTGTGTATGTATGTGTGTGTGTTTTAGTCGAGAGTGGTTTGTATGACACAAAAACAATTATAACCATCACCAATGGCAAAAGAGATGGCATTGTCAGGTATGACGTAGACTTGTCCATTTGACTCGTTCTCGAGTTGGGCTTGAATGGATATTCCAACTTGTGGATACACAACTGTAACATCTGGTTTAACATCGATACGTTGATGTTTTAACAGTTTATCGTAATGATTTTGAATACTATTGTAGTTTAGTTGTAAATCGTGTAAATCTAGCTGAAGGTGTATATCCTTTATACATGGTAATAGCCTGTCTACTATCAGTGATACCTTCTATCTCCATGATGTCCCTAATTGTACTTTCAGGTGGAATTGTTGTTAGTGCTGATATCAACATGTTAATGTCAAACTTAGTGTCATCCAGTCTCCTAGCAGTGGAGTTCAACTCATCCTTATATGTAAACAATCTATCATTGAAGGAATTCTGAGCTAACATTATCATGTAATTAATGGATGCTCTTCTATCTGATAATACTTTGACAACATCAAACCTTACATCTTTGCGATAATCGGTGTATGCACACACACAGTGTACACTTCAACCATTATCTCCTTTTGATAACAAAAAGGTATACTATGTTCCAATTGGTTTAATCAAGTTTAAATATATAACAATACATTACCAATTTAGTTCCTTACCAATTTAGTTCCTTACCAATTTAGTTCCTTACCAATTTAGTAACCAGCATTTGTTGTAAACCAACAATTACATCTCTTTCTATTATAAAACAAATGGGGAGAGAGATATAACAAGTAATAACAACGTTAATATATGTTTGTTTATCACATATATATCATCAGTATAGAAAGTGTAAGTTAGATATTATTAATACACCTTACTGTAAGGTGTTTTTGAATTTGTTTATGTATACATTGTTTATGTGTACTTCTACCTATTTTACTCAATAGTAGTATTTACTACACAAAAACGTTCATATCCAATATCCTTGTCATCATTGAACACAGCGACAGCAATTGCATTTTCAGGTGTGACATACATTTGACCATTGAACTTTGTCTCTAGTTGCCAAGAGACAGACTCACTATCGTTCAAGTAGTATACACTAACTCGATCTTGATCTTGATCATCATCACCATTATAAATGGTATCGTACTGGTCTCCAAGTGACTCAAGATCTAATTTCATGTCGGCTAGTTTACTGTTGATATCTTCGCGATATCTGATCATCGCCTGTTGCGCATCTACTCCTGTACTGTTCATGATGTTAACGATAGTCGCCTTACTTGGTCCACTGGCTAGTTCATTACTTAGACGTTTAGTCTCGTTAGTGATATCAACCACACTCTGTCTAATGGCAGCCAGTTGTTGACTACGTGACATTCCACCATCATTGAGTGACTCCTTGGCCAACTCCATCATGCGGTCAACAGCCAGTTGCTTATCGGTCATAACAGATACAACCTCAAAGTTCACATCCTTACGATAGTCAGTGTATCTACAAACAGCAAATGCCTGCATGATGTTGGATTTTGTTCCTCCACACAGTGGTTTTGTAGTTTAATTGTTCAGTATTTTTACTAATCTTGGCTTAACACCCATCGAAGTCAACCAAATTTAAGTTCTACCTTTATTACTACCATTAAACATGTAATTATGTGTTTTTATTTCTAATACCTATATTATCCCATCCAAATATAGTCTAATTATATTGTGAATAAATAGTATTTATAAACACTTGTTGTTCACTTACAATGCAATAAACATATTTAGGTATACAAACATAATTACATAATGCCTGTGGATCGCTGTTTGCACAGATGGCATGTAATTACACTTGTAATGTTCTAGCATCATGATATAATCACTGGTAATTATATAGTAATACAGGTGTAATTGTATGCCATCTGTGCAAAAAGTGATCCACAGGCACTGTGTGATTACATGATTATATAAATACAATTACATAATACTTATGGTGTCTTTGTTTGCACAGATTTTGTGTAATAATACGAGTATCATAAGTTAATAATAAATAATTATAATCGTAATTATGTAAGTATACAAGTACAATTACACAAAATCTGTGTAAGCAAAACACCACAAGTATTATGTAATTGCACAATTACAATAGGTTGGTGATTGGTTATCACAACCGTAATTATATGGATACAATTACACAAAATCTGTGTAAGTAAAACACCACAAATATTGTGTGGAATATACAAATATTATAAATTAGTAACTGGTAGTTATAGTTGGTAATTATAGATGTAATTGTCCAACTATACAACTGCAGTTACACAAAATCTGTGTAAGCGGTTGTGAGCCTGTTTGTAAACCTTAGGTTTACCGAAGGTTAGCTGCGCTTTACAAACAGGCTTTTCACTACGTTTATCACAAGCAGCAAGCTGCGACAAGCGACAAACCGAAGGTATATCTGAAGGAGAAATGGCTATGCCAAATGCAGTGACAAGCAACATGCCACAGATATTATGTGGAGTATACAAGTGAACTTGTATTAACATATTTATTGTTTATATAACAATTATACCTATTTAATTATTCATACCAGTATCACCACATTCTATTTGTGGATTGTGGTCTTCATAGAAGACATGTAATTGTACCAGTATCTTTGTCACATGTAAATATTTGTTACGTGCAGATGTTAATTAATGTTTAGAACATTAATAATAGTTGTTGTGTGATTGTGTTTATTTTTTGATGGTTTGTATGTATTGTTACTAGTATGTTTGTGTATACTATAACTTATATTATGTTGAATGAGAGAAGGAATAGTAAATAGTTGTAATTTGTATGTAAGTATATTGAGGGACTTCAAATATCCAAGTTTTGGATTTTGGCAATGAGATCGGTAGTGGATATGTCGGTGGTTCGGGGTAGATAGACTACCTCACAAATGTCCTTATAATGGTCCATACGTCCCTGCCAATCATCACCCATGACTAGAACGTCAGCCTGATACATATGTAAGTAGTGTCTCTTAAGTTCAGTAACACGATGTTCACAGAATGTATAATCAACAAATTTCAAACTATTAACAATACGCATCCTGTCAGTTTGGTTAATAATAGGATTTCTGTTCTTCTTCCTATAGTTAAGTTCATCAGAGCTAACTCCAACAATTAAATGTGTACCCAACTTGGAGGCCCGTTCTAGGATATTAAGATGACCAATGTGGAACATATCAAATGTACCAAACGTTAACACAATCTTCTCTCCCGGCTGTTTCCTCTTAATGCACTTTGGGTACGCAAACCATGACTGGTATTCGTCAATGGTAATCACTGGTGCTGTATCCAGGTACACATTTTTGGTTTTGAACTGAACCTTATCATAACCATGATCTTGTTTATACTGTTCAAACAGCACAATTTGGTCAATAATATGTTCATGTACATTCTTACCATCCTCTCTTGTTGCCCCATAACTTATAATACCAACTTGTTCTGGTATATTATTAACAACATTACTATCATCAACAACATTACTATCATCAACAACATTACTATCATCAACAACATTACTATCTTTGGATTGTAATAAAAGTTGGGGTGAAGAACATAGGGGTGAAGGAGAAGATTGGGGTGAAGGGAAGGCATAATTAAAGATAACAGATTCACGCAACATGTTAGTGATAATTTCACATAAGTGCCAAGGTAGAGTACAAACACCACCAATGAACGGTTGGTCTATATTAGGTATGAGAGGTACTTGATAATTACCGGAGTTCTTGTTACCTGAATATGTTTTTAATAAGACCTGGATGACTTTCTTACCAATACTCAAAGCTTCAAACAGCATTGAAGACGTGTCACTAATAACAATATCTGCAATAATCAGACCGATATTACAATTATTACCAATATTTGGAATGTTATTACAGAAGTCAAAACTAGTACCATGTGTATGTTGAACGGTGTAAACATTAACGTCTTGTGTAGCACTTAATAATTGTAATTGTTGTTTGATGGTATCGTAATCTTTGTTAACCAGGTTTGACCTAGTAATATAAGTAGGAGCATAGAAAATTAAAGGTTTAGTTGGATCTAAATTATGTGATAAACAATACTGGTTTTTCTCATCATCACTAACGCACATACCAATATCTGTGTTAATATAACCCGAGATAAAATTTGGGTCCATCTTATTACCAATAATGTTCTCAGCCAGTCGATGCAACACTGGATTGCAGAAGAAAAAGTTTACGTTCTTGGGATATAAGTAGTCGTGGATAAAATCTTTAAGGAATGACGTTCCATGATCCAAATAGTAAATGTTGTACTGACTCATAAGCCTCTTCTTCTTCCTTAAACTACAAACAATAATAATATCATCGGTAGATACAATCTCTTTGGTAACATTACTATCATTACCACAATTAGTCGTGCAAAGTAACATATCGTTAATATTATTCAGCTCCTTAATGTCAACAACATTACCACTATGACTAGTGTCATTATCTCTGTTATTGTTTGTAGTGTTATTATCAAAAGCAAAGATGTGAGGTGATGCGTCATCATCAACAGTTGTAGAATCGTAATCTTCAATCACGCGACACTCATGTTCAGGATGACGTTGTTTTAAACATTCGATAAAAGGTGATAGGTTCTTCCTCTCTTTTTCGTTATAGTATATACAAGTGAATCTCATACTGTTCGTTTTATAAGTTAAATAAAAATTGTGAGGAAAATTATATATTACTATATAATATATTATTGTATTAAATACTGTATCATCGGAAGAAATGGACTTGGATTAAACAAAAAAAAAGAAAAAAAACAAAACTAAAAAAGAAGATAAAAGAATTATGTCATCATTGAGGTCAATGAAGTATAAAAAGGTCAACAATAAGACTGTTGAAGGTGATAGAAAGTTATATGATGATATTTTGACTATTGATGGTACCGGTCAATTAGGACAAGATATTGTGTCTGATGACATTGAAGCTATCATCGACTATACCGTTGATCAAAATGGTGTTTTAAATGGTCCTGTACATATGGGAGGAGTATGTAATTTAGATGTTGTTAGACTTTATCGTTGGCTAACAGGACCTAACAGAAACTTTTACAATACTGGCAATAGTACAAAATGCCACTTTGAAGTGGAAGCTAATTTTCTTGATGGCCAGATTCACGGTAATCATAACCTATGGATATCCATACATAGTGATAGTGAAAATGGTATTGATAATAATCATATTCTGATTGCTCTTGAACAAAGTCTATATGCTTATGGAAGCAAGGAATGTTGTCTACGTTTTGATTTTGACGGTATGTTGTTGAGCTTTGCGTCTGTGATTGAGCAAAAGTCTATGGTTTTAACACCTCGATTAAGACCAGAATACTTTTTGCCACTAACCGTTCCTATTCTATCTTCTCCATCTTCTACATTTTCTTCTACATTTACTACAGATACAACAACCATTAACTATCTGGGTATAGATGCGTTTTTGGATTTGCATCCCAAGTTATCCCCTAACTCAAAGTGGGAGGATAAATTGATAGAAGCTGAACTTTGGTGTCATAAAATATACATTTCACAAGACTTTTAATTGTCTAAATGACCCAACATAATTCAACCTACGGTATATATATGTATGAGTAACCTAAAAACATTAATGGTAATCTTATTCAAAATAAGATTTAACACACTCAAAGTATATAAATACACTGTACGTCAAATGTACCATAAAATGTAAAATTAATAACATGTAAAATTATGAGTACTTTACATGATATGTACTGTTGAGGTCAAGATATAATAATCTTATTTTGAGTAAGGATTGATTTAAGTTTGAAGTGTACTGGATGACAATATAAATATTCTAAATAAATGGAGTTGGAAAGGTGAAATAATAATTTAATATGGTGTTGTAAGAAAAAGTAGGTTGTGTGTATATATGACAAGTAAAGTAGTCACTGTCAAAGGATCAGCTAAGATTGTTAAGGAGATTGAGGATGACCTCAGATCTAATTTCATTTCGGACCAGCAGAATAAAGTTACGATTAACGGTTTATCCCAAGATCTTATCTACTTGATTAAACAACACAACATCCAAATCTTTGACAGTGATGAATATGATGTTAAAGATATTATTCGTGAGATAACTAAAGTTCATTCACTAGATGATGGTATCTTTTTGTTTCACATCGATCACTTGTATGATCGCTACTTCCTGTGGACTAAATTGTTGCCACGAGTGGAGCCATTTTATGCTGTTAAGTCATGTCCAGATAAGGTTGTTATTTCTGTTCTCAAGGAGTTGGGTGTGCGATTTGACATTGCATCTCGCGGTGAACTTATGTTACTTAAGGAGTTGGAGATCGATGGTAAGAACATGATATATGCCAATCCTGTTAAGCATCATAAACATATCAGTAGGGCAAAAGCAGAAGGTGTAGAATACTTTACTTTTGATAGTGTTTGTGAACTCAAAAAGATGTCTCTTGTGTACTCGGGTGCCAAGCTTATCCTCAGAATCTGTGTCGATGACTCTGATTCAGAGGTCAAGTTCAGTTACAAGTTCGGTTGTCCATCCAAGAATTACGACAAGATATTTAACTTGGCTAAAAGTAACGGTCTGAACATTGTGGGTACCAGTTTCCATGTTGGTTCTGCCTGTCACAATCCTAAAGCATTCAGTGCTGCTATCGAGGAAGCCAGAAAGGTGTTTGATTTGGCCTCAAGTCATGGTTACAACATGACCATCTTGGATATTGGCGGTGGTTTCCCAGGTAAGGAAGAACAAAACAACCTATTTGTTGATATTGCGTCACATATTAACAATGCTATTGACACTTACTTCAATGATATGCCAGATTTACAGGTATGGGCTGAACCAGGAAGATTCTTCTCAACCTCTTGTGCCACTCTCATCTTCTCTGTTATCGGTAAAAACGAGTTGGTGGAAGAAGGTAAAATTAACTACACTGTTAACACTGGTGTGTACTCATCTGCTAGTAATGTAATCTTTGACCATGCCAAACTTAACATTCAAGTATTGGGTATTGACAATGGTAACCAGGTTACTAGTCAAAAACAAGAACAAGAACAAATCACATATGAAGGTATTATATTCGGTCAGTCATGTGATGGTATCGACAGTCTCTGCTCAGGTAGATATCCAGTCCTTGAATATGAAGACTGCTGTTTCATACAAAATATGGGCAGTTACACGTTGGCCTCATCCTCTGAGTTCAATGGTTTTGAACCACCACTTCGTGTTTATAGTTATGGTCACTAATTCAACACCATCGGAAAAACATCATATACTTTACGTTAAAGTATATTACATATTATCCACCTACAATAACAATCTTAATGAGGTAAACTAAATATATACATGTACTGTTTTAAACAGTACACATTTCCATTTGTTATTATATTTGTTATTATAATTGTTATTATAATTAATAACTATTATGTGGAAGGAAATATTTTGTATACGAAATGTTGTTTATGGTAAACAACAAGAAGACATATTATCACTTAATGTGTAAGATAGATATTATTAATAATGTTGTGTTAACACGACGTGTTTATATGGTGTTATATAATTAGTGTATTAATTTAATAATTATATAATACCATACAGTTAATATAATAGATGTTTTTTACTTCACGATGAAATAAAAATATTTTGGTTGATTGTTTATATACCACTAATTATCCGAGTCATAGTAAAACTACAAACACGATGACCTTTTCTCCCTCCCTCCCTCCCTCTTTCCCTCTCTTTCCCTTCCAATAAGCACATATCTAATTACCATTCACGTCAAATATATTTAAAGTGTAATAACCATTACATGTTGTTTTTAACATTAATTATAATAAATATTTTACTTTATCATGTGGATCATAATATATATATATATATATATATAATAATATATTACTGTTGTATGTTACAATAAATTAAAACTTGTGTTACATCATGTAACACACTCAGCTTCTAGTTATACATTTAATATATACCCTATTTTTTACTTTGACAATTTTAGTCTCTTATTATTGTGTTTCTCTATTTGGTATCATTGTTTTCTATCTCTCTCTTTTCATCCTGTTATAATATTTATGTGTTTTAAATAAACTAACAGTGGTAAAATTATTACATGTAATGTAATTATAAAAACTCACTTACTTTAGTGTACATACATACATACATTCAACTATATTAGTATAGTCACATGATTATTGTGGTTTATTTATCACACAGATATTATGCAAATATGTTAATATTTACAATAGTAACCCATCTACTTACAAAAATAATTACTTGTGATTACCTTGTAATTACATAAAATCTGTGTAAACTATAATCCACAATAATCATGTGACCATATGCAATACATATTTTTATACATCTGGTAACCATCTGTTTATAATTATGTTTATAATTATGTTTATAATTGTAAATTATAAAGATGATGTTTATTTATATGAAACATATAAAGTGACCTGAGGGTATAGATATCATGAACGGTAATGATGATGTTAACCGTTGTTACAACAAGGATGATTTTTGGAAATTATGTGTGGGTCATGATCGTGATCATGATCAGCAATTACAGTACCATCACTACTTGGAACTTGGATGGCAACATTTTACACTCAATGTTAATAATAACACAACCAACACAATTTTTGATCCACAAGGTAATATGTATGACACTTATGACTTTTTAAGGCTCAACTATCTCAAAGGTAAAGTAGATGACACTTTTATTTATCCACTAACATGTTATTGTCCCAGTTACTATCGTGAATTACAATCGGTATGTATTGAAAAACAAAGTTGTAATACACACTATAAATTTCCTCTCAATTTAACATCGGTGATTTCAAGCATTCACTACATTCAACGTATTAATGATAGTGATATATCATCGTGGTTGATATTGGGTAAATTAATTACTACTAACGATAATAGTCAAAAAGAAAAATATTTTGTATTTTCAGATTGGTATTTACCATCCAATCTTGGTGGAAGACGTAGTGGTGAAAATTTATATATTTGTGATGATCTTCAACCATTAATAGACGTATTATCACCCAAATCTAAACTGTTACTTGGTATCAAGTTAATTATTAAACAGAGAAAATTAGCAATTATGACTTACTACAAGTTCATTGAAAGGATGTCTAAACCGCCACATGGCTACTACTTCCTTAGGGATGTAGAACAACAATTACATGATATTAATAGTCCTGATTACGAACAATTTAAATTGTGGCGTCACAATAGAAATTATGAGCAAATTGATAAGTATTTAGGAGTGTAATAATTAATAACACTGTTAATTACATATTATACGAAACATGACACAAATAATATATAATTAACAATGTTATTAACTCTTTATATAAATACTACACTTAATAAATGTAAACAAAATAGTACAATACACAAAAGTTGTGTATTATTCAATAATTGTATAGTTTTTTGTAATGAGAACTATATAATTACTAGTTAATATTTAGTTACAATAAAAAAATATATAATATAACTAACTATTACTTATATCAAATCATATTCAAACCGAGTAGATCTAGACAAGATTAATATATGTTACAATTGCAAATAACAATTCACCACTACTATTACAATTACAATAATTATTAATTCATATGTGATATATAATACGTGTGTGCTTCATATCTGCATATATATAATAAACTTTTTACTTCATCATGAAGTAAAAATATATGTTATTTAATTACAACATTATTATTTGAATTATGGTAAGTCATGAATAAACTGTCCCATATTATAAAACTTATAACTAATGGTTTCTCCATTAGGGTCACCCCACTCCTGTTGTATACCGTGTATTTTACCATCTTTGTGAGATTCCTGAAACCAAGGTTTTCCACTTGGATACCAAGCTTCTTGTAAACCATCAAATAGTTCGTCTTTGTAAGTATAACGGGATTCAATCTGTCCATTTTGATACCAAGACTTATACACACCATGTTGTTTTCCATTGTTGTAATATTGTTCATAGTCAAGTTGCCCGTCTTCACACCACATCTTTTTATATTCATAACCAATCTTCTTACTGTTAATGGTGTGATAAGTACTCAACTCTTTAATATGTTGTTTACTTTCATCCTTGCTATTATTACCATTATTTGTAGTGTAAGATACATCAGTGTAATATACTGAGTTACCATTGAGAATAAGAATTGTGTTCTTATTTATTTCCAACCATAAGTTGAAAAAGGACTCTCTGTCCATGTAGTGACTTGGGACAAACTCATGAGGTGAATGGAGATATACCAATCTTTCATCTGGTGTTTGAGAGATGATAGGAACAAATTGTTGCCATAATGGATAAGCTTTATACATTAAATATTCAAAGAACTTATTGTCACTAAAGTAAGATTCCATATTGAAACATTGAAGTAGAGTGTCAACATCCTTTATGTTATTACAACAATTATTATTATGTAGAAAGTCCAGGTAGATATTAAAAACATGTGTATACTGTTTGGGAACGGTAATACATACATCTGGTAAATTATGATGTAACATAACATCATTGATGTACTCAGATGATGTAACACTACAGTTAGGAATATCCATTACGGTATCGTTACCAACGACAAATGTTACTGTCATAATATTTATTACACAAATGAACAGTTTTATCATTTTTGGTATCCATGTACATGGATACATGATAGTTGTAAAACTTTATAATTACTAATAATTACCATCTACACGTATCTATACCAGTTGCCCACACTTATCATTCATGCCAGATAACATCCAAAATACCAAATTATCATATGGATCTTGTAATATGTGTTATGTTGTTATTGTGTTTCACAACAAAATAAAATCTTTGTTACACGTTGTAACAAATAGTCTCTAGTTACATGCATATATTAAATATATGCAAATATGCATTTTTAAATGTCATGCACACCTAGTTTTTAAAAATATTTACATGTTTAAAGTATATTATATATTTTAATATATAATAATGTTATAAATTAGGTATGGGTGTATGTGTGTTTATTCAAGATTAAAAACATAGAAAAAACGGATACCTCAGATACTAAGTCTAGTATCCGCATACATCTGAGAACGGGTTGCTACATGATGTAACAGAACACCTAATTTTATTGTAAATATAACAACGTTATAATGTATATGTTGAATTAAACATATTATTTAATGTTTTAAGATATTCTGTTACATCATGTAGCAGCCCGTTCTCAGATGTATTCATATATTAAATATATGCAAAACCTGCTTTTTATGTGGTTTTTAAATGTCATGCATACCTAATTTTAAAATTATTTACCTGTTTAAAGTATATTATATATTTAATATATAATAAGGTTATGAGATGAAAGATAATGTTACACAAAAATAAAAATCATATAAAAAGTGGGTTTTGCATACATTTAATATATGCATACTTCTAAAGACCACCTACTATGTGATGTTCAAATCATACCTTAAAATGTTAAATTTGGATATGTCTCAAGGTATATATATATATGTTATAATATTATTGTATTTTACAAAAATAAAGTAACGTCTTACACATTGTAATAGCTAGTATTTAGTTGTATGCATATATTAAATGTATGCAAACTTATTTTTTACATGTTTTTAAAATAAGTTTGCATACACTAATTTTAAACACATTTGGCTACTTTGAAAATATATAATAATGTTACAAATATAAACACATACCATATTATATTAAAATACCTAAGGATAAAAAATCTTGTATACATATAATTACATTAAGTACATCTATGTAACCAATGATCTACTATTAACCACATAGTGTAACAAACAAAACCAACTAACAATATGTTAGTTATCTTATCCCATCATATAAATGATACAATTTAAGTTATTCACCCACTCACATCTTACATATGTTGTAGTTTAATATCCTGGATATTAAAGTTACTATAATTTGTAAATTATATTGTACTTTTACACCTCACTCTCTCTTCCTCTCTCTCTTCCTCTCCATTCAACAATTATGTAATCTGTTACTATCTTTGTTACATAACAATAAATTAAATGTACCAACAAATATGTATATTCAACCTTTCACTATTGTATTTCCCTATCTCATATCCTTGGTTTTCACTACTCACCTACCCTTTTGTACTATTTATATGTTTAAATAAACTAACAGTAGTTAAACTGTAATATATAACAGTACTCACAAATATACATCCAAATATGTATTTAAATATACTAGAATAATTACATGATGTTTATGGTTCATTGTTTAACGTAGCTTACCTTCGGTTTACACAGATATTATGTAATTACAAGTAATATTTATCGCAGTGACCTCTCCTCTCCTCTCCTCTCCTCCACACATTCAAAAAGGTAATTACTTGTAATTACATAATATCTGTGTAAACCGAAGGTAAGCTACGTTAAACAATGTACCACAAATATCATGTAATTATTCTGGTATATTTAAATATAATTATATATTTATATTTTTATACAGTTAATAACTATCTATATATATTAGTATTTGTGTTTGTAATTTCTTGTGTCCAAAAATCACTAGTAATTAAACATTTAATTGTTAACAGTGTATAAACTACTGTGGTATTCCATTTTAAAACATACAAATGTTTTTTATGATCGAAGTATATTTATTACATTTTGTTATTTGAGTGAATATGTAAATACCACACACTAAACACTTTTGTGATTAGAATTATTATTATTATTAATAATGTTGTACTTTGTTACTACTAATTATATGAATGATGATGTTAATGTTACTAATAATAAAATATATCTTGTAAGTTTATAATTCATAAGTATTATTATTATTGTTAATGTAGATAAATATTTGTATTTGTATTTGTATTTGTATTTGTAATAAACACATACATATTCACATAAACTTTTTATGTTGTGTGTTGACAAATTCCACGAATATCCTTGTATGTATCAAAACATCAAATCGTTACACAGTTGTAACGGTAAACCTTGGTATATAAATTAACACTCTAAACATATTACACCTATTAATGTCTGTTTTGAAATGATGTAAAATACATAAAATATAAACATTTGTCATTGGATGAAATAAAAATAAAAATATACAGTAGTAACAATTTTATTATTATGGTATATGGAACATATAATAAATATTACAATATTATGTAGTAATTGTAATATTTATTACTGACGTTCACAATATTTATTAATAGGGTATACACTATTAATATTATTAGATGTTAAAATATTTTAATATCATGGATATTAAAATATTGTTAAAGTGTCAATAGATCAACAAGAGACATTAATAAAATATAACTTATGGATACATGAGTTAATAGTGGTATTTACGATTATAACTATATATTTTATTTTAATAATGTTTGATATAAATTTTATTTTAGTCAAAAAAATATATGGTGGAACTATTCCTGGAAAAACTTAATGTATTTAAATACTTTCCAGACGTGGATTTAGACTTGGTTGAACTTGCAATGACAGATAAACAACCTATGGGTAATAATAGAAACTTTAACAGTCTCATCGATATTCTTGATGCCAAATATGGTGTTAGAAAAAGTAAACTAAATAATAGTACATTGGCATTTTATGGTGATACAGTCCTCGACATGATAGTTGTTGATAGAATTCGAGATTGGTATGGTATAAACGTCAGCTCAAGCAAATTAACTTTTGTGCGGAAGGAGATGGTTTCCAACCAGAAATTGTTAATGTTTAGTCGAGAACTAGACATATGTTGCAGTATATTCGGTAAGTGTAATGGTGATCAAAAACTTAAGTCACATAATTCTTGTACCGAATCAATGGAGGCTATAATTGGTGTTTTGTATTTCCAATATGGCATCCAGTCACTATATGACATTAGTACTTGGTTTTTCTCCCTGCCACCAATTTACGCCTACTTTGAAGATGTAGCATATAACCTATTTTGAAACATATTAACATCGTTAATATTATTAATAATACTATCATTAACCATATATATATAGCTATGTAGCTATAATAAACAGGTAATTATTATATACATCATTATTAAATGGAATAACTTATAGTGTGTTTAATATTAATATAATAACATTAACATATAAAATACAAAAAATACATAATAGTTATGTATCTAACGTTTGTTAAAATATTGGTATGACAAAATCAAGTAAATATAAAGCCAAGATTATGAATAATGTAAAATAATTACAAGTTAATATATTTCATGATATAAAATTATACATTTACATATATGATTTAACCTCAATAAGTATACAATATATAGATAACATTGGTAAAACCTCATATCAACCATATTATTCATATGTCATATTTATATTAAATAATATTTGTAATATTAAATATATTATAATTGTAACAACAAAGAAATTACATAAAATCCGTATAGGCAACTCTATCCACGAATATCATGTAACTGTACACTTATTATTCTATTAATAGGATGAAATATTGTTACTGGCAACTACATGATATTAGTGGATATAGTTGCCTACACGGATTTTATGTAAATATACTAATATATACATGAATATGCAAAGAAGAGTAAAGATGTAATGGGTAAAGGAAGATTAGAGGAGAGGAAAGGAGAGGAGAGGAGAGGAGAGGAGAGGAGAGGAGAGGAGAGGAGAGGAGAGGAAAGTTAAAAATTTTTGAAGTAGTTAATAAGTATTTGGATAAGATGGGTATTTTAAAATGTGTAGATAAATGAGAAGGAGAATGAAGAGAGAGAGAAATCACTCTTTAATATTTACATACTACAATATTCTAAATTATGTTAAATTAATGTTCATGTAAATATAAATGTATGTATATGTATATGTATATGTATATACATTCTAAAATATTATTATTATACTTTATTATCTTCTTATTGTTTTTTGACTTTACTTTTTATTGTCATATATGTATGTATATATACACATAATATCTGTGATAAGCGATAAGAGCAGCGATGGTGGAGGTAACTCTAATCACAATAATCGTGCAACTATTGTTATATAATTACTATAACGTATATAAGTTAAATTGTTTGAATATAGATTATAACTAATAGAAAAATAAAACTATTAAAGTAGTAATGAAATTTTAGTGATGATAACATTATTCTACAATTTCCAACTAATACTTCATTGATATGACTATTGTCATTGTCGTGATCACTACTATATATAGTAAACACTGTAATCTGGTTGAATATATCATATATTCAAATAACATTTTGCGTATGTGAGGATAATCACATAAAATTCGTATATTATAATTATCCACAGTAATTTTGTAGTCATTAGCGATCAATACTAAAATTAGATAGTATTTTAATACTCAATTAATATGAATAGTTAAAATACTATCTAATGTTAAGTATTTTAACTATAACTATAAATTATCTTATATTTAATATTCTTTTATTTAAACTATACTGTATAAATTATATTATATTTACATCTGAAAGATGTAAAAACTTTATACTTTATGTTATGTTAATATATTTTTATATACAAGAATATGTACTAAGTACCTTTATCTAACTATCTTAATGATAGACAATTAATTCATATACAATATATAATATAACATAATATTAATTATTATATTAATCATAATTAATATTAAATTTATAGTTGGATAGAATAATAAATTACCGTTACTGTTGTATATATTCTTACATTACATAATGTAATATAACATACAATATTAACATATCTTATGAATTTACATCTGTGAAATGTAAAGTCTTCTTCATTACTATTATTTTAAAATTCCAATTACATGAAAGTTATGTAATATGTAATATGTAATAATATACTTTTATTTGTTTATCTATATTATAATAACATTAAAATATATTATAGGTATATAAATATAGTTAAACACTAAAATTATTGTTAGTATTAAAACATGTATTATATGAGTAATAGATTTATTAGTATTAATACCAAAATACCCTAAAGTGTAGTAATCAGGTTACTACATATAATATTTGTGTTACTACATTTTTAAAATTTTGTGAAATATTCACAGTTACCAATTATTACGAGACAATAAGTTATTTTAACAGAAATTTTTGTCATGACAAGATTTTTGGTTTTTTGTACAAAACTGGTAAAAAAACAAAAGTTAAAAAATTATAAAATTTCATAATATAGTGTCTAATGGACAAGAAGTAACTACTTTGTAGTGTGAACTAGAGCATTTGTACTATTTTTAACATACAGTATATGATATATTGTATGGTTTACTTCTTCTCTATGTCGCTTTTATTATGTATTTAATTTTATTGTTTTTTGTTTATAATTTCTTTTCTTATTACTCACAACTCTAAAATAATTACATAAAATTTGTGTATTCAACTATCCAACTATCCACGAATATTATGTTCTGTTTATACAGATACTACATTACAAATATATTTTAATTTAATTGTTTTCTAATTTAATATAATTAAATTATTGTGATGAATGTATAGATAAATATTTAAAATATACAAAATACAGTAAAATATTAACAATAATAAAATTAATTATCATATACATATACTTGTTGATAACAACATTGTTTAATTTTACCAACAGTTAAAATTATGGTAGTACATTTTTTGATTACAAGTTAAACTTGTAATTATATGAATATAGTTAACATGTGATGATGTGTGTATAACATACATAAAATTTGTGTGAACAATAGCGTCTGTTGATTGTTATAATTATATAAACACTTATGTACGTTACATGTTTAAAAGAATATAAGAATATGTAACGTACATAAGTGTTTATATAATTATAACAATCAAAATGTGCAAATTACCAAAATGTTGTTTATGTGGAAAATATCTTAAACGATCTTTTTCATTAATATAATATTAATAATAAGTGTAAAATATTTTGGTAATATGTACAATTTGACATATATAAACAGTTGTAAATGTGTGTGATACACAAGCAATTATCCATATTTGATATGAACACAATAGTATAATAAAAATAAAAAATAAATAAACATAATGAGAGATAGATAAAAGAATAAGTGAATGACAATAAAACAGGTAAAGTAACACATGAATTATGTCATAAACTATGTTTGAATAAATATTTATATGCTAAAAATACCATAAATAGTGTTATCTTCTCACATGACTATTATTATGTGTTCAAATGATACCTAATTATGAGATTTCATAATTTTTTTGTTTTTGTTGACATTTGATTTTTACCAATTTTGTACGGAAAAAAACAAAAATCTTGTCATGTCAAAAAATCCTGCTAAAATGGTTATTTGTTATATGAGAGATAATAGCTATATGTCACAAACATTAAAAATGTAAATAAAAAGATGTTATATGTAGTAACCAGATTACTATATTTTAAAATAACCATATATTTTGTATACAAAATATAATTATAACTATAACTATGACTATTATCTATATATTATTATTTAACTATAATTAAGTATATATTTTTATATTATACAAAAACAATAAAAACACACATACTTAATATATTATAATAACATTATCCAGGATATAGGTAAGTATAAAAATAAGATATAACTAATTATTTGTATTAATATAATATAGTATTATATTCTTGTAACTCTTTATATATTATTGAATAGTTAATTATCCAATAAGTATAATAGTAATTTATATTATTATAGTAATATAAATATATGTTATTTGTGGATGGTTGAATACACAAATATTATATAATTATACTTGTATACCAATATAAATAATTATTAATATTAATAATTGTTGTAATATATTAAATTATCTTTGTATGACAAAGATAAATCTATATTGTATAATATTTACTTATGTTAAATAATAATTATCACAACAATATTACTGTTATAAATATATGTTTAATGTGGATAAATATAAGTGTTTTATATATTATATGTAATGTGAAAGATTTCCTTCTCCCTGATTACATATATTAACATATATTAGTATGATTACACAAAATACGTGGACCCAACCATCCACAGTAATCGTGTGTTTATCAAGCTAAATACTCATATACTATATTAATAAATACACGATTACTGTGGATGGTTAAATCCACGTATTTTGTGTAATTGCACTTAAATTAATGTTTAATTATACAATAATTACACAAAATACGTGGATTTAACCATCCACAAATATTATGTAATGTATACAAGATTATTTTAACATTAAAATACATATACTTGTTAAATATAATATGTACTTACATATTATATTTAACCATGGTAGATTTAATATTTCTAACTTCCAAAGTATAAATCTAAAAATTAATACAACATAATGTTGTATCTTTTACTATTTGTTTATAACACGTATAATTACATTGTAATTATAAATGTAAATATTATATTTACCATGTTTGAAATAAGAAACATGTATTTATATGATATAGATACCTATTGTAACGCAAAAGATATTAAAAGTGTATATTGTTTTACAATGTAAAAGAGTTATATAATAATAAATATATATACATACACACATTTATTTTTTTGTTTGAACGAATAGATGATGATTTGGAATAACGGAGTGATGAGGTAGATGTTAAGAAGGATAACAAACAAAAATACGCCGTCAAAATGTTTTTATGTTAATATTCTTAAACGATTTAAAACATTAAAATAATATTGTTGTTTGAATGTTTTATTAACTTATGCTTTGATGATATTATTTTAATGTTTTAAATCG
>Ga0302300_1000684_pt1 | contig 22366 bp, 19 predicted proteins | sample III_Palsa_E1_1_FD_198756 | JGI IMG/M metagenome (GOLD analysis project Ga0302300, IMG submission 198756) | Peat permafrost microbial communities from Stordalen Mire near Abisko, Sweden - III_Palsa_E1_1 | ecosystem: Environmental > Terrestrial > Soil > Palsa > Peat permafrost | place: Sweden... | reverse complement strand
ATAATGCACAGGCAGTAATCATGCACCGTTTATTCTACGTCCTGATGATCAGCGCTTTTTTTGGGTGGATATCGACCCTATTCGATCAATTTTTGAAGGCGAACGAAATTTTAGGGTGGGAACAGCGTCTGCTGATTTTTATAAAAATAATTCAGCTGATCATCCTCTACTTAACATTAAGGCTTGATTTGAGTGTAACAATATATTTTATGCTGGCATGTTTTGCATCGCTGCTTATTTTTCCCTTTACCATTTTGCGTATCCGCCGGTTAAAAAACAAGGTTTCTTTCGTACCCAAGTATTATCGGCGTATTTTTATGGCTGTTCTGCCTTATAGTCTGAGTGCATTTGGCGTTCAGATATTCCAATTCTCGGCAACCACTCTAAGACCGCTTATTCTTAGTTTTCGTTCAGGAATAAACCCCTTTGCCGATTACCGTATACTAAATGGTTTTGCAAGTACCATTATGACCATGAGCGTGGGTTTTGTTGGCATACTGATACCGATGGCTACAAAGGCTGTCGCTTCGGGTAATACGTCAAGCCGCGATAAAATAGCCTACCAAGGCACAAAGTATCTTACCATTTTTCTTTCGCTTATCGTTTTTGGCTTTGTGTTGGTATCAAAAGATGTGCTTTGCATGTGGGTGGGCGATAAATACGCTTATTTAGATCCATGGCTTAAATTGTGGGTGCTTACCATGCTTTTTTCACATACGTCGGCTATATCAAGCCTGGTTTTTGCGGAAAACAGGCTCATGCCGGTGATGTACATTTCTGCATTCTCGGCAACAACGTCGTTAATACTTGCCTGGTACCTTGTACCGCAATACCAGGTAGGCGGTATTATAATTTCCTATTTATTCTACTGTATCTCACAGATAACTTTTTATTACAGCTATTATTATCGTAAAGTGCTGAGGCTTGATATAGGAAGGATATTGTTCCGTTCATTTTTTACGCCGGCTGTTCTTTTATGTATATGCGCAGTGGCCGCACATTATTCTGTTTCATTTTTTGTTTTGAACGGCAGGGTTGGCCGCATATTGGCAACAGGTTCGGCTTTTATTATATTTTCATGTCCCATCGTTTTCTTTGTACTATTGAATGCCGATGACAAAATGTTTATAAAACGATTGTTATCCCGCCGGAAGGAACCTGCCGGTTAACCTTTTGACATTTAATACATTTTTATTATCCATGCGGCATACATTGTATCAGGTATAAATATTCCTGAAAGGTTTCGGCATAAAAAAAGTTTAGCTAAATTCGCGGTATGGAAGAACAGAGGGACAACCAGTTGAATATTGAACTTTCTGAAGAAATTGCAGAAGGCATTTATTCAAACCTTGCCATTATCACGCATTCAAACACCGAATTTGTACTCGATTTTATTCGTGTTATGCCTGGTGTGCCAAAGGCAAAAGTAAAATCGAGAATAATATTAACCCCGGAACACGCTAAAAGGTTATTAGCCGCAATTGAAGACAATATTGAAAAATTTGAGGCGGTAAATGGCCGGATTAAAAATGATGTTGGGCCATCCGGATTCCCGATGAATTTTGGCGGAACGGTGGGGCAGGCGTGAAAAACTATTAACGAATTTAAAAAATTACTAATATATTTGCAATATTTTATTTAAATGCATATATTTGTTAAAATATTTTTAAAATGAAGAAATTTACGATACTATTATTTATTGCTATAGCATTCGAATTTTTAACTAATAAAGCGTTTGCCCAGGTTTATACACCACTTAAAACCAATAGTGATTCCGTTGTAAGTTCCGGTTTTGCATTTAATTCTAAATCGAAATACACTAAAACCGCTTTTGCAATGAAGCAAGCAAAAGATAAAAAAGATGAAGAAATAGACGAAAAAGATAACAGATATTCAAAGACTTATTTTGAAAAGAAACAGAGGTATTCCATTCATACTGTGTTTGATGCATCTTCTGATAATGATAACGCAAGATACTCAATCCATACAATGTTTGATGCCCCCAAAAAAGGGACTGGCATATTTTCGTCCAATCCTATGTTTGGTGCTTCACAAAAAAATAATCCATAAAATTACATCTGAGTAGTAATAAATGCGGTTTCGAGTGACTTATTTATCCATGTTGGTAATAAATTTATTCATAATCAGTTTATTGGAAATTGTTAGATAGTTATTATTGATAAATTATTAGCTTGCAAACTCAATGTCTGTGTGTTCATTTTGACAAAATAAAAAACTATGATGCGATCTTTAAATAAAGAATATCTTTTCTCTTCTGTAATAATCTGTTTGACGTTAATAATAACTTCGTGTTCATCAAGCAAAAAAGTTAAATATTTTCAGGATATTCCAGATTCGGGCCAGCTGAAAACTATTCCTGCTGCAGTATATATTGAACCCAGGATACAAGTAGACGACATATTGTCTGTTGTGATCCTACTTACTGATCCAAGTGCCTCTCAAATGATAAATAGTGGTAATGTGGCCATAGCCAGTTCTACAAGCGCAGGCGCTGGTTCTGCCGGAGCTAATGGCATGGGTTCCTCTGCGCTGGCTGCTGCTGCAAGTTCTGGTATAAGCCAAATGCAATCACCATCGGGGTACCTTGTAAATAGGGACGGTAATATTGAGGTACCAGTGCTCGGTAAGATACATGCGGTTGGCCATACAACTTCAGAGCTAAAAGATACAATACAAGCGATAGCGGAAAAATATTATAATGATCCTACTGTGATTGTCCGATACGCGAATTTTAAGATCAATATAACCGGGGAAGTTTTAAAACCCGGCGTTTATATTATGCCAAATGAAAAAGTGAGTATTCTTGATGCACTTGCAATGGCTGGAGATCTAACCATTTTTGGTAAACGGGAGAATGTTTTGTTAATAAGAGAAAACCCTGACGGGACAAAAACACCTTATAGAATCAATCTTAAAAAAAGTGATATAATGTCGGCACCTTATTATTATATGCGCCAAAATGACGTGATATATGTTGAGCCGCGTAAAGCCAAATCTGATGCAACAGATGCTGCACAAGCAAAATATGTTACCATAGCTGGCGCTCTTTTATCAATTATACTTGTTTTAGCTTATAGAGCAAATTGAAAAACTAACTATTTATGTCTAATCAGAAAAATCCTATTGAAAATAATACTAATGTGGAAGGCAACGAAGGCTTCGACATTAAGAAGTTTATATCAAAAATAGTTAGTAATTGGTATTTGTTTTTATTAAGTGTTATTATTTGTGTTGCGATCGCTTTTTTCTATACAAGATACTCACAGCCAGATTATAAAATCACTAGTAAAATAACTATTGATGATAGCGGATCCGAGGGTTTGCTTGGCGGCAAAGCCAGTAGTAGCTCTATGATGGATTTTTCAGACCTTTTAGATATATCGAGCAACGCTTACAATGAAATCGACATTTTGAAGACTAACAGCTTAATGGCTGAAGTAATAAAAGCATTAAATCTGAATGTAACTATTTACAAAAAGGGTAAAATAAGATCAGATGAATTATATGATGAAAGCCCCTTTAATATTCAGGTTATTGACAAAGTAGATTCGATTGAGGGGAGGAAATATGATATCGATATCGAAGGCGGAAAGATCCATTTAACAAATAGTAAAGATGATATTGACACCACAGTAAAATTTGGGCAGGTAGTTTCTTTGGAACAATATAATTTGATTTTTACCGAAAATCCCAATAAAAAAATTGATCCTTATGGCTATAAGTTTACCATCCAATCAATAGACGATAAAATTTCCGCTTTTGCAAAAATTTTTGATGTGCAATTAACAGATAAAAAAAGCACTACCTTAAATCTTACTTTCGAATACCCCAATCCAAAAAAAGGAGAGGTAATACTTCAAAAGTTGATGGATTTATACCTAAAATCAAATTTAGAAAGTAAAAAACAAATTGCTGATAGTACTTTAAAATTTATCAAAAATCGCATAAATGTTGTAAGTAGCGAGTTGTCCGGCGTGGAGACCCAGTTTCAGCAATTTAAAGAAAACAATCAGCTTGCTGATGTTGACGAGCAGGGTAAGGCACTTGTTGCCAATGTTTCGGACTATTATAACAAACTGAATGAATTACAAATGCAATATTCATTACTTCAGGATGTTGCAAAATACATTAATGACCCTACTAATAAGAGGCTTATACCCAATTCGTTATCAGTTCAGGATCCTGTTTTTCTAGCAGCTGTGCAAGCTTATGATCAAATACTCATTCAACGTGATCAGTTGGCTTTGTCATACAAAGATGATAACCCAATTTTAAAAAATATTGATGCAAATCTTGAAGAAGCCAGAGTTAGCCTTGTAAAGAGTTTCAATACGTATAAACAATTGTTGCTTACAAGTATAGATGATTTAAAAACTAAGAATAATTCACTGACGACTCAGGTTGCAAACGTTCCTAAAAAGGAACGCGTTTATTTGGATTATGCTCGTCAACAAGATCTAAAACAAGAATTATATTTGTATTTGTTGCAAAAGAGGGAAGAAACCGCGATATCGGAAACTTCAACTATTTCAGCTGCACGAATTATTGATCCGGCAAAAGCTGATTATTTACCATTTAAACCCAATAAACCCCTGGCTTATATAGTTGGCTTGCTCCTGGGATTTTTGTTTCCATATGGATATCTCTATATAAAAGATATGCTAAATATCAAGATTATAAATAAAGGCGATGTTGAGCAAAATTCCAAAATTCCTGTCATAGGTGAAATCGGATACAACGCAGATGGAAATCATTTGGTGGTTGAAAATAACGCCCGCTCAACATTATCTGAACAATTTAGGGGATTGCGTACTAATTTGCAATTTGTACTGAAGCCCGGGCAATGTAACGTTATTATGATCACATCCAGTATGAGTGGGGAGGGTAAATCTTTTATAACCATGAATATCGGAAGCGTACTGGCTTTGGGTGGAAAAAAGGTTTTACTAATGGAACTTGACTTAAGAAAGCCTAAATTATCAGTTAACATGGGGCTTGATAATGCTAATGGTTTTAGTAATTATATAGTCTCTGATAACGTAAATATTGATTCTATTATTAAACCCGCATTCTTCTCAGAAAATTGTTTTTTAATATCTTCTGGTCCTCCACCTCCGAACCCATCGGAGTTATTGCTTAGTGAACGATTGCCACAGTTGATGATCGAGCTTAGAAAGCGTTTTGACTATATAATTATTGATAGTGCTCCGGTAGGGCTCGTCTCTGATGCGCAGTTAATTGAAAAGGAAAGCGATATGTGTTTATATATTGTTCGTCAAGAATACACCTTTAAGTCGCAGTTAAATATCATTAATAATTTGGTTAATGAAGGGAAATTTAAGAAGGCCTATCTCGTTGTAAATGGTATAACGTCTCGCAAATCGGGTTACTATGGCTATGGCTACGGTTATGGCTACGGTTACGGCTACGGCTACGGATACGGTGCTTATAATAATACACCAGTTAAAACGAGCCTTTGGAGTCGCATTTTCAAAAAAGACTAAATTGTGTGTTTAGTGGCCAATACTGACAATCGTTGTAGGTTGCATGTGGTTAATTTAAGATAAATAAATTTGAGATGAGCGCTCTATGCAGTTTAATTATAAGATCATATAATGAGCAAAAGCATATCAGGCAGCTGTTAGAGGGTATCAGGCATCAAACTGTTTTTGATTCCCTTGAGATTATATTGGTTGATTCAGGATCAACAGATAGTACCGTTCATATTGCAAAGGATTACGGAGTAAAAGTTGTAAATATAAAGCCAGGGGATTTTTCATTTGGGAAGGCTTTAAATAAAGGGTGCGCTGTGGCTGAAGGTGAGTTTTTGTTATTTGCCAGTGCACATGTTTATCCGCTATATACAGATTGGGTTGAAAAAATACTCGTGCCCTTTTCTGATGAAAAGGTTGCTTTGGTGTATGGGAGGCAGGTTGGTAACGACATTACTAAATATTCGGAGCGGCAATTGTTTAATAAATGGTTTCCTGCCCATTCCGATTACAATCAAAAAATTGCTTTTTGTAACAATGCAAATGCAGCTGTTCGGAGAGATTTGTGGGCAAGTCAGCCCTATGATGAACAGTTAACCGGCCTTGAAGATTTGGATTGGGCTTCAAAAATTAAAAGCAAAGGATACAAAATAGCCTATGAAGCCGATGCGCCTATCGTACATGTACATGAGGAAACAGCGGCCCGAATAAAAAACAGGTATCGCCGCGAAGCGATGGCATTAAAAGTTATTTATCCCAACGAACGCTTTTCATTTTTTAGTTTTGTGAGATTAACTATCGCTAATATTTGCTCTGACGGTTATCATGCTTTACACGATAAAAAGTTTTTAAGTGAATTTAGTTCAATTGTTACATTCAGGTACATGCAGTTTTGGGGGACTTTTTTAGGTTATATTCAGCATAAGCAGGTCAATGCAACCTTAAAAAACCGGCTTTATTATCCGAATGATCTGAACCGGGCTAATGTTAAAAATAACCAGTATCGCGCATCTGACGAAAACAAGAAAATTATTTACAATAGCTAAGCGGGCTGGACCGCCATGAGATTTATAGATTACTTAATAATGAATAAATACAAATTAACTGCTATAGTTCCAATGCGGCATTCAAGTGAAAGGGTGCCAGGGAAGAACTATCGTGATTTTTCAGGAAAGCCCCTTTTTCATCATGTTATTCAAACGCTCCTGGACTGTACTTTGATTGATAAGGTTGTTATTGACACGGATAGTCCGATTGTAATTGAACAAACAGAACAGCAATTCCCTGATGTGCTTGTGCTTGAAAGGCCTGAGCATTTACGGGATGGCGGAATTCCGATGAACAATGTTTTATTAAACAGTATTGAGCAGATACCGTCAGAATTTTATCTACAAACACATAGCACTAACCCGCTGTTAACAACCAAAACATTAACTGAAGGTATAGAAAAATTCTTCCAGGTTCAGCCGATGTATGATTCATTGTTTTCGGTAACCCGAAAAAATGTTCGCTATTGGGATTCGCTGGCGAGGCCTATTAATCACAATCCCAATATATTATTACGAACCCAGGATCTGCCAGCAATTTTTGAAGAGAATTCATGTTTCTACATTTTCACTAAGGCGATATTGGAACGAAAACATAATCGCATAGGCGACAGGCCGTTTTTATTTGAAATGCCGGAAATTGAAACACAGGACATTGATGTTGAATTTAATTTTATTGTTGCTGAATTGTTATACAAAAAGATAAACAATATTATATGAAGATTTTGATCACCTGTCCTCCAATGCTAAGGGGAATTAATGAATTACGCCATTTTTTTGACGAGAGAAATATAGAATTGGTTTTACCGGAAGTTGTTCAAACATTAAGTGAAGAACAACTTATTGAGTTGGTACCCCAGGTAGATGGCTGGATAATAGGCGACGACCCGGCAACCGAAAAAGTATTTAAAGCAGGTGTTGACGGAAAATTAAAAGCAGCGGTAAAATGGGGTGTTGGAGTAGATAATGTCGATTTTAAAGCATGCGAAAAATTGGGAATTCCTATCTCAAACACACCGCGGATGTTTGGTAATGAAGTTGCCGATATGGCGATAGGCTATTTTCTGGGACTTGCTCGTGAAAGCTATAGAGTTGACCGTGAAGTTCGTAAAGGAAATTGGATTAAACCGCCAGGGATATCATTGACTGGTAAAACTGTGGCTTTAGTGGGGCTAGGGGATATTGGCTTAGCTACAGCAAAAAGGTTAAAAGGTTTTGATGTAAAGATTAATGCCTATGACCCATTCACTAAATTAACCGCGCAGGAGGCAAACGCCGAACAAATTTTATCATTCCCGGAGCAATTAGAGACGGCAGATTTTGTTATACTGACATGTGCGTTAACGCCATCAAGTTATCATTTGGTGAGTGCCGAAAGTATTGCTAAAATGAAAGATGGAGTATATATAGTAAACGTTTCAAGAGGAGGGTTAATAGATGAAACAGCCCTGATTAAAGCATTAGAATCTGGTAAAGTAAAAGCCGCGGGGCTTGATGTTTTCGAGAACGAGCCGCTCAATGCCGAGAGCCCTTTGCGGCAATTCGAACAATGTATTTTTGGCACACATAATGGTTCAAATACTAAGGAAGCAGTAGTGAGGGCTAGCTTAAAAGCAATTAATTTAATGTTTGGTTACCTGGGAATAAGTTAATGAATAAAACTACAGTAATAACCGGTGTATTGGGTGGTATTGGAAGCCAGTTAGCAAAGGCTTTTAAAGAAAAAGGGTATAATGTGATTGGACTTGATATCAAAAAAGGAGAATCAAAAAATTGCGACAAGTTTTTTGAGTTCGATTTAAACAGATATTGTGTAGATGCAACATATAAAACTGAAATCGAAGCTATTTTTAATTTGGAAATACCTGAAATCTTCTTGTTAATTAACAATGCCGCATTACAAGTTTTAGGCAGCCTGGATGAGATTAAATTATCCGACTGGCAACAAACGCTTAATGTAAATCTTACGGGGCCATTAATGCTAAGTCAGTTTTTTTTTGAACGGCTCGAAAAATCAAAGGGCTCCATTATTAATATTGCAAGTGTTCATCATCAACTTACCAAAAAAAGATTTTTGGCTTATGCCACTTCAAAAAGCGCGTTAGTTGGGTTAACTAAAGCCTTGTCAGTTGATTTGCAGGGCCGGATAAGGGTTAATTCCATTAGCCCGGCAGCAATTGATACCCAAATGCTTCGCGACGGCTTTAATAATGATGAAAGTAAAGTACAACAATTAAACGAGTTACATCCCTTACAAAGGATAGGAAAGCCCCAGGAGGTTTCAAAACTTGCTTTATTATTGGCCGAAGATGAACTCGGTTTCATCAATGGCGCCAATATTAGTATTGATGGCGGTATCAGTAATGTTTTAAAGGATCTTGACTGATTGAATTTGTCAACATTTATTCTATAGGACAACTAATGACAATAGATAAAAATCGAAATTTTGGATTGGATGTAATGCGAGCGATTGCAATAGCATGCGTAGTTTTACACCATTGGTTGCCTTATCACTTTCTGCAAATACATTTTTTGACTGATTATATCCAAAATTTCACAGTCTTAGGTTATTTTGGAGTTGAAGTATTCTTCGTATTAAGTGGGTTTTTAATTGGTAACATAATAATAAAAAGCTATTACCGTGAGCCCCGATATAATCCAAAAGTGGTACTCAACTTTTGGATGCGCCGATGGCTCCGAACATTACCACTTTACTATATTATCTTACTTTTTACACTCTTTATTGCCATTTTAAAACATCAGCATATATTTGGTTTGTGGCGATTCCCTTTATTTCTACAAAACTTTGAGGGATACGATACAAGAAACAATGATTTTTTCGGCGTATCGTGGAGCTTATCAATTGAAGAATGGTTTTATCTGAGTTTTCCATTTTTCTTAATCTTTTTTAATTTTTTATTTAAAAAATTACTCAGTAAGCAACAGATATTGCTTGGTGTTGTGTTGTTTTATATAATTTCACAATTAGTATTGCGGATCGCTATAGCCGAACATACTTCCTTGACGTGGAACAACTTTTTCCGAAAAGCTGTTTTCTGTAGGGAAGATTCGATAGCATTTGGCGTGTTAGGAGCGTTTATTTTTAATGATTATCCTAAATTATTTAACGACAAGGCAAACTTGTTTGCATTAATAGGAGTAATTCTAATTTTTATTGGTCTTTGGATATTCATAAAAGACGTTGCTTTATACTATTCAAGTGAAAGCGATAATGTATCGGTATTTTCAAAAAGCATTTTATTTTCTATAGTGGGCATTGGCGTATTATGCATGTTGCCTTATTTCTATCTAATGGAAATAAGATCTCATGTAATTAAGACGTGTATAACTTTTATCAGTAAAATATCTTATTCGTTATATTTAATCCACCCAATAGTTTTTCACTATCTCATCCGGTTCTTACCGATAAAAAATGCGCTATATGTGGTCATTAGTTTCCTAATATACATATTAGTCTCGTTAATACTTTCCAATATATCATTCAATTTAATTGAAAAAACTTTTTTGAATTACAGAGATAAACATTGGAAAGAAAAAAGAGGGGTAAAACCCGTTTAAAACATTTATTTAAGACGTGAAAAAATTAGCTAAAGATTTTTTTGATTCGCCAACATTGATGACGTGGATGAGTTACTCAACCAAAGCATTAACCTTGTTCGGAGTTCTTCCCCTGGTTCTAAAAAGATTCTCGCCCGCCGATGTAGTGCTCTGGTATCTTTTTGCAACTATTATCACTATGCAAACTTTGGCAGACTTTGGCTTCAGGCAAACTTTCTCCCGGATAATATCTTATGCGTTTGGCGGCGCGAAAGATATCGGCGTTTTTAACAATGCCAAGAACGGCGATAAACACTCAAATGTTACTACCGATAGTGCGCCCAACATAACGCTTTTAAACAGCGTTGTATCAACAATGAATTATATTTACCTGCGGCTTACAGGTATTATATTTATATTAATGGCAATATTTGGCACCTGGACCATGTATAAACCTGTCGGGCAGTCGGCCCACGTTTCTCAGGCCTGGTATAGTTGGGTGATAGTTCTAATAGTGTCATGCGTTAGTTTTTATGGCAAAATATACATGAATTTTTTAGAGGGGTTATTTAAGATAGCCCTTGTACGCAGGGTAGAAACGTTTACTTCCCTTGGTAGTATTCTCACAAGCATTTTAGTTTTGTTTTTTGCCCCTACGTTGCTAAACCTGGTTATTGTTAACCAACTGTGGGTACTGATAGTTACTTTTAGGGATTGGTACCTTTGCAGAGTAGTTGACAACCGTTTTTATGAACAAGTTTCTAAACCGTTGCCATTCGATAAAAAAATATTCACCAAGATATGGCCGGCGGCATGGCGCAGTGGTATATCAGGATTAATGTCAATAGGGCTTACTAACGCTACAGGCCTCGTATATGCGCAAGTTGGTACGACCGGGGCTGTTGCCGGATATTTGCTTGCTTTGCGTATCATTAGCCAGGTGAGGGACATTTCCATGGCCCCCTTTTATAGTAAATTGCCTTTGCTGGCCATGTTAAGAGCCAAACACGATATGGTTACTTTATTAAAGGTGATTAAACGGGGAATGTTATTAAGTCACCTAGTATACGTTATAGGGTTTTTATGCGCCGGGCTGCTTTTGGGCCCTTTATTAAAGGTTATAAAAAGCGATGTTCAATTTGTTGATCCTAAGCTTTGGTTGTTGCTTGGCATCGCCTTTTTTATACATCGCTTTGGGGCTATGCATATGCAGGTGTATTTATCTACAAACCATGTAATATCTCATATCGCTGATGGTATTTCGGGGATAATTTATATAGCCGTATCAATAGCTCTTATTAAATATGTAGGGATATATGCCGTTCCGTTTGGAATGTTAGCCGGCTATCTTGGTTTTTACGCATGGTATGCAGCAAAATATTCTTATAGCTCGTTAAACGTCAGTTTTTGGAATTTTGAAAAGAAAGCACTTCTAATCCCAATGCTAGTTTTGTCATTGTATGTCATTTTGATGTTTTTTTTTAAATAAAAAAATCCGTATGACAAAAATTTTACATATAGCCGAAACAGATAAAGCAGGTGCCGGAATAGCCATGATGAGGTATCACGACGCATTAGTCGACGCCGGTTACGACAGTAAGTTATTGGTACAGGAAATAAAAATGAAAAATAAGAAACTACATCAATATGCTGTAAAGTTTCCGGAAGGCCTGCTAAAGCTATTTTCAAGATTTTTATTAATTAAAATATATATAAAGATCAAATCATATTTCGTTAAGCTCAATTACGAGATGATTAGCTTTCCATGGGGATATAACCTACTCGCAAATGATAAATTGTTTAATGAAGCGGATGTAATATGTATCCATTGGCAGTCATCGTTTATCGAATACATCAGTTTTTTTAAAAAGCTTAAAGACAAACGTTTTATATTTTTTCTACACGACGAAAATCATTATCTGGGAATATTTCATTATCAGTATGATTTACAACAAAATGAATCATTAAGGGGTATTGAGAACTATGTCGCCAACTTTAAAAAACGTATACTTGAACATAATGATATAACATTAATAAGCAACAGCAACTGGACAAGGTTACAGGCATTAAAAAGTACAGTATTTAAAGGCATTGATAAATCTTATACCTTATACTATCCTTTTAAAGTTGATGAATTTTTAGAATTATCAAAAGGAGAGGCCAGAAGGGGATTACAGATGGTTGATGCTGATATTTATATAGGTTTTACGGCTGATAAAATTCATAATATCAGGAAGGGGTTTGTAGATATAATTGCTATTATAGATAAATTACCTGCAAATAAAAGCATTGCTTTAATACTGATGGGCCATGTAGATTTTCAGTTTACTAATGAGAAAGTGACTGTTTATGATTTTGGGTATATTGATGATAATTCAAAAAAATCGATGTTATATGCGGCTATGGATGTTTTTTTATTCCCGTCAAAAGCAGAAGCGTTCGGACAGGTTGCTGTTGAGGCAATGCTATGCGGTACTCCTGTTATTGGTAATGCGGTAGGCGGAATACCGGAAATTATTAAACCCGGGCTAAACGGATATTTGTTTTCTCCGGCTTCATTTGTAAAAGAGACAATTGAATTAATTAATGACCATGAACGATTTGATATCTTTAAATCTCTGTCAAGTAAAACGCGTAATTCTGTAATGGATATGGTATCAATAGAACATTTTATTAAAGGGTTTAGTGACATCGTTCCTAATTGATTAAATTATAGATAATATACAATGATAAAATTTATAAGATCGGTATATATAAAAGTTTTAGGACTAAAATTTGATCGCAATATCGATATTATAATTCATCCGTCAGCGTCCGATAAAGAAAAGGAAGTAATGAGAAGGGTGGATTTTTTCTTGCATAACTATAAATTTAATTACAGGGTAAAATATAAAGATAACCTGCCCAAAGTTATTTTCACACCAACGTTCGCCGTAGGTTTTTCTGATACGGACTTTCATGAAAAAGCTTTCAGGGGATACTTTTATAACATCGATTATGATAAAAATCCTCTTGAAGCATGGGAATATCACTTTCTGTTAACATTTATAAACAAGAAGATCGATTATAACTCATATAAACAAAAACTCAAATCATTTTACGATAAATGCCAGGACGAGTTTAACTATGATAAAGCTTATATGTTTGGTACAGGCCCTTCTTTAGAAAAAGCTATAGATCGCAAATGGGGCGATGGTTTTAGGATAGTTTGCAATACAATTGTAAAGGATAAAGAGCTATGGACGCATTTGCAGCCACATGTAATTACCGCAGGCGATGCGATATATCATTACGGTATAGGGAAATTTGCAATGAATTTTCGACGGGATTTAAAACAGAGGTTAAACGAAACGTCAGCTATTTTTATATATCCGGATATATTTCATGCATTTTGCGTACGTGAATTTGCCGGATTAGAGAATAGACTATTCCCTGTTCCGCAGAGCCAATATAGTGCGATTAATTATAATTTATTTGCCGACTATCATTTACCAAAGCTTCCAAATGTGCTGGTTTTTTTATTGCTGCCTATTAGTTGTACCTTTAGCAAAACAGTTTATATGTGGGGTTTTGATGGCAGGGCGCCAAAAGATAAAGATTTTTGGAAAAATTCTGATAAACAATTTTACCAGGATGATGTGCCGGAATTAAAAAAATTGCATCCTGCCTTTTATGATAAACAGATACCTAAAAACGACGAGGAAAGTTATGTTAAACGGGTACATGGCGACGATTTGGATAATGCACTTACTGAAGCGGAGGAAAAAGGTTATAAATTTGTAATGATGCATCATACATACACTCCGGTTTTAGCTAAACGAATGCAATAGATGTATAAAAGCGTATGAAAGCGATCAGGTCTTTTTTTATAGTTAGCGAGTTGTTTTTTCCATTAGTTTCATGGGTATTTATTTATGTAGTATACTTTTCATTTACCTGGTTTTTTAAAGAGCCTTTAAATCCGGCAGTTTATCTGTTGACCATAGGTTTTTTAGCGTGCTTGTATATGGGGTATTATCTTAACGGTGGTTACTTAAAATATGATGCCTCTAAAGCTATAAAAAAGAAGCTGAACCTGCTTATACCTGCTTTAATTGGCTTTTCTTCCGTTGTATTATATTTTTTGGCCAACCTAGCCAACCTACATAAAGATGTGGCAACTATAAGGGATGAGCGTTTTGAATCAAATACCGGTAACGTTTTTTATGATACCTTATATATTTTTCTTTTCCCATTATTTTACATTTCTTTTATTTGGGTGAATTTTAATAATCTGAAATACAAAAGGCTGATTAATTTTTTAGCTTTATTGACCTGTATCGCTTTCGTACCTATTAATGGAGGAAGGACTAATTTTATCCTTTTTGGCGTATTGTATCTTGGTATATACATGGTAAAAAATTTCGAAAAACTAAAAAAGCATGCTTTAAAAAGCTTTCTGAAGTTTACGGGCATGTTTTTTTTATTGGTTGTTCTGGCTGTACTTTTTTCAGTTGTACGATTAGGGTCAAATAATGACGAACTTATAACAAACTTTTATCGGCTGCAGTTTATACAAAACAGCGCATTAAATTGGTTGTTAAGTATACCCAATGGCGTCGGAGCTGTTTTAGGCATTTTTATTTATACTTTTTATGATTATACAGGCGGTGTCATCTATTATTTAAGCATATTTTATACTAACTCTGATAAAATTTCACAACGAACTTATGGCGCGTATAATTTTTCCGTCTTTGACCGATTTGTAGACATCAATTGGATAAAAACACATGATAGTATTGATAATCTATATTTAAACAGCGACATCGAGTACAATGTGTGGGCATCATCATTTCGCGACCTATATGTCGATTTTGGCTTTGCCGGTGGATTTATATTTACATTTATCATGGCACTTATAATGTTTAACGCCAGGAAATATTTATATGAATCTTACGCCGCACAGGTTGTGTTTTTCCAATTGCTGGCATATTTTTTATTCGCACCATTTCATAGTATGTTTTTTATATCTCCATTCTATGGCTTAACTTTTGTCGTTTCGCTAATAATGTTCTATAGGTATAAGTCTACCCATCGAAAAAAGGTCAGCACAGTGGGCGTGTAAAGACAATTTGCTCTGGTAATTTATAACTAAACTTTTACAGTTTAAATTTGTTCCGGAATAAAAGTATACTATGAAGAAGTTATTATTATTGCCGTTTTTGATAATTGGATATTCCCAAGGTGTTTATTCCCAGACTTTACCTCGCGCTGACGACTTTATTGGCTTGCATTTTGATTTCCATGCAAGAATTACTGATAAAGCAATCGGAGCTACAATTACCCCACAAAATGTAGATTCCGTTTTGAACTATCTTAAACCAGATTTTATCCAGGTTGATACAAAGGGCCATACGGGATTTTCAAGTTATCCTACAAAGGTTGGTATACAGGCACCCGGGCTAGTTAAAGATCCGTTGATATTGTTGCGGCAAGAAACGCAAAAATTTGGTGTAGGGTTGTATTCTCATTTTTCAGGAATATGGGATCAGGAAGTGTTAAAAAAACACCCGGACTGGGCGCGCATAGACATAAACGGTCAGGCGGATAGTATGGCCACATCAATATTTAGTCCTTATGAAAAACAATACTTTGTTCCCCAAATTGAAGAATTGATTAAAAAGTATCATATAGATGGGATTTGGGTTGATGGTGATGATTGGGCAGTACAACCGGATTTTTCCCAAAATGCGCTAAATGCATACAAGGATGAAACAGGAAATCAAATAACAAATCTGCAAATTATTAAATATGGTACTCAGCGAAAGGACTATATCGACTTTACACGTAAAAGTTACGATGCTTATTTAAAAGATTGGGTGTCGGAATTGCATAAATATAGCCCATCCTTCCAAATTGCATGCAATTGGGCCTATTCAGGTTATATGCCTGGCCCTATAAATTCAGATATAAACTTTTTGTCAGGAGACTTATCAGATATCAACCCCTTTGAGGAAGCTATTTATGAGAGCAGGTGTTTAGCATCTTATAAAACTACCTGGGATTTAATGACTTGGATTAGGCAAAGGGGAGCCGCTCCCTACGTAAAAAATGATATTCAAATTGAACAGGAAGCCGCAGCGATATTATCACAGGGCGGAGCTTTTGAAATGTATGTTCCCCAAAATCGCGACGCTTCACTTCCTTTAAATTTTTTACCTTTATTAAAACAAGTGTTCGACTTTTGTAGGGAACGAAAGGAGTATTGTTTTAAAACTGAAGCTGTACCACAGGTTGCATTATTATTATCGGTCGCCGGCTACGAGAACGATATAAATTCCAATATTGTTTTTAATGAAAACAAGGCGTCCGGCATTAAGCTTCAAAAAACTTTGGATGCATTATTAAAGAAACAATATTCTGTCCAGATTTTGCAAGAGCAACAGTTATTGCCTAATATTCAGACTTTTCCATATTTGGTAATTACGGATTGGCCGTATCTCGATAATGGTTTTGTTAATAAAGTAAAAAGCTATGTAAAAAATGGGGGCCATTTATTGGTTACAGGGCAATCGGCGAACTATTTTTCTGATATTATTAATTCAACTTCACCAGGTAATATTAGTATCAGCTCTTATGGCAAAGGAAAAATAGGCGTGGTCAGTGCCCAAAACAATGATTTGTTAACTTCGATACTTAAAGATAATATTGCCAATCTATTTGACAAGCCTATGGTTAGCGTTTCCGGAGATGATAGTATTCAGGTTACCATAACCAAAAAAAAATCAAATCTCTTGTTGCAGCTGGTAAATGCAATTGAACCCCAGGTAAGCACTCAGGAATATACTTTTTATAAAAATATGCCGGCTGCAGTCCCAATAAATATATCAATTGCGCTGGATCAAAGGCCAAAATTTATTAAATTGCAGCCTGAAGGACGATCCCTGGATTTTACATATGGTAACGGGAGGGCAGAGTTTAAAATTCCTGGTGTAAAAGTATATTCAATTGTACAAATTCAGCAATAACATACTTGTAATTGTAAGTTAGCGGATTGTTTACAACTTATCTCAATTTTTGTTGATGAGGATAAAGAATACTGGCGGTCAATTGATTTTCCTTTTATTTATAAAAGTATATCCGTCCGTATGATTAAAATATAATCATTTGTGACAATAGTTATAACATATGCCTTTAATCGAAGATACAGAAAAACATGCTCCATTGGTGTCCATTATTACGATCGTGTACAATGGCGAAAAGTATATTGAACAATGTCTTAAAAGTATTAGGAATCAAACCTACCACAATATTGAGTATATAGTTATCGATGGTAAATCAAAAGATAATACGCTCGCGATATTAGATAACCATAAAGACTTAATTGATGTAATGGTATCAGAAAAAGACCGTGGTATCAGCGACGCTTTTAATAAAGGCGTGGCAAGAGCAACAGGCGATATAATTGGCATACTGAATTCCGACGATTATTTTAATGATGATACCTTACAAGACGTTGTGAATTTCTATATCGATAATGATAAAAAAAACGGTATATATTATGGTAACATTCGGTATTTTAATGACGACACCAGCTATACAAGAATATCTGATTTAAGCAGGATATGGAAATACATGTCGTTAAACCATCCTTCTATGTTTGTTACAAAGGATGTTTATGAGAAAATAGGAGGGTTTTCAGAAACATTAAAATATGTTATGGATGCCGAATTTATTCACAGGGCATTAAAAAATAAAATCTCATTTTTTTATATTGATAAAAGCCTTTCGAATTTTAGATTGGAGGGCGCAAGTGACGTAAATTATAAGGCAATGAATAAAGAGTTTTATCAATCTGTAAGAAAATATAACAACCAGGGAATGGTTACAGAGTTTTGGTACCTATGGTCTCTGCTAAAGAGAAATATAGCGCAAACGCAACTCGGTAGATTTTTTTATAAAAGAAAACACTTGATAGCACCATTATTAGCCGGTAAAATCAAAAAAGCCTGAGCTTTAGCTAATATTTAAATGAGTAATAACATCTTTCAGGATTGGGCAAATAACAAAGGCTATTTTAAAGGACGGCTAATCTTAATGTTATTCAGGCTTGCACATTTTTCAGTATCGAAAAAGATATATATCATTCTGTTTTGCTGGTATCTATTTCTCTATCGTTTCTTTGTTGAATGGCTATTGGGTATAGAACTATCATGGAATTTAACTGCGGGTAAAGGTTTAAAGTTGTATCATGGCCAATCGCTTATAGTAAATGGAAATACCGTTATTGGCGAAAATTGTACATTAAGGCATTGCACCACTATTGGCAACAAAACTGCCGAAAGCGGAAACGGAGTTAGTGATTCGCCTATTATTGGGAACAATGTGGATATAGGTGCAAATGTATGTGTACTAGGTAATATAACCATTGGCAATAATGTTATAATTGGCGCCGGTTCAATAGTTGTTAAAAGCATACCTGATAATTGTGTTGTGGCCGGTAACCCGGCAAAAATCATTAAAAAATTAGAATAGCTACAAAGCATACCATATTAATTTATGACAAAAAAAAGAATTTTAATATTTGAATCATACCCTTTTTTTTCCGGAGCCCAACGCGTATCATTGAATTTTTGCAAGGTGCTAAAAGCAAATGGCATGCATTTAACGTTGTTGTTGGCCGATGACTCAAACGGAGTTCATACAGAAAAATTCGATTCGGTAGTTGACGAGATTATTATTTTAAATACAAACAATAGTTTAACCCAATATGGCAACGCTGAACGATGGTTTAAGGCATCAAACTTTTTTAGTTCAGTAATAAAGGGATTAGTGCCTTTTTATAAACAATGCTTTAAAGTTTTTAGTAAAGGTAAATATGACGCTTATTATTTCTGCGACCCTCGGGGGGCAGTAATGATGTTTCCTTCAGCGTTTTTTAAAGGGAAGAAAATATGCTATTTACAAGGGAAAAATAAGTTAAGTCCGCGTTTTGCAAAAATGGTGTATCTAACCTATACCGACTATTTATTATGTCCAAGTACAGATGTGCTGGAAAGCCTGCCGCCTTCAAATAAAAAAATAGTGCTCAACTATGGCATTGATTTTTCGCAATATGCCGATATTAATCCAATACCAGTAGGTAATGAAATTAAAAAGCGTTTGGATGAAAGAAATAATGGGAACAAAACGAAACTTTTATATGCCGGTTTAATAAGACCACAAAAAGGTGTGCATCATTTAATTTACGCTATGAAAACTATAGCGGATGCCATTTCAAAAGCCGAAATGCCGGTATTATTTATTTTAGGCGAGCCGAAGAATGATGCCGAAAGTAAATTTAAAGAATACTTAATAAGTTTTATAAAAGAACATAACCTGCAGAATTATATTTATTGGTTGGGGTGGAAAGACAATGTGATCGAATGGATGAAAAATACTGATTATTTTATTTTTCCGACTATTGACAGGGAGGAATGTGATTTTGAAGGATTTGATAAAATTATCGAATCATCTGAAGGATCACCGGTTGTATTAATTGAAAGTTCTTTATGTGGGCTATATACTTTAGCATCAAAGGTTACCGGAGTAAATGAAACGATAAGCAATGGGCATAATGGTATAATGTACAATCCGAATGTCGCAAATGATTTATCTGATAATATGTTAAGGATTATAAAAGAGAAGCCTCAATTCATCGATTTCCCAAATAGAGAAAGGTTTTCACCCGAGACTTTTTCCAATAAAATAATGAGGCTTTTTGAAGATTAATTACTTTTACCGGCTTTATTTAAATAAAACCTTTCCAGGATAACAATATTCTTTGTTATGCTAAAAAGGTCAGAGACCCTTATTCGGCCCCGCTTGCCCATTTCTGTTGCCTCGATAGGATTATCGATTAATAGGCATATTTTTTCCGCCATGGCCGTTGAATCATTTAGATCAATAAGATATCCCGTATCATTATCTTTAACTATTTCGTTTAACCCATCAACGTTTGTGGCAACAACAGGTACTTCCAGCATTTGAGCTTCTGCGGCCACGTATCCAAATGATTCAAAAGCCGATGTCATTACGAATACATCGGTACTACGAATGGTTGTTAACAGATCAGATCTGTTCATCCAATCTATAATACCTATTTTGCCACATAAATTATTGTCTTCAATAAATTTCTCTATTCCTTTTCTTAAACTATCCTCAAATCCAGCCCCAATAATTTCAAAAAAAATATCATCTCTTATATCTGTAATTTTTTTGCATACATTCAGAAACATAAAAGGGTTTTTTTGATTCACCAATCTCCCAACCGTAGTAACAAGTTTCTTTGAATTCAGTTGGGGGGGGCTATCCGGCAGGGGAAGTATTTCAATACTATTTGGATAAACTTCAACCTTGTTTTTCGGGAAAGACAAATCAGCTAAACACCTTTTTTTTTCAGATACAGATGAGGCAAGTAATGTATCGGTCAATGGAATAGCCAATTTTTCAATAGCCACAAATATCTTCCTTTTTATGCCCGTTTTACCCAGATAAGCAAAACCGTTTGGTGTGTAAACAACAGGTGACTTATAAAATAGACGTGCAAGTCGTACTATCATGCCTGCCTTTGAACTGTGCGCATGTATTATATCAGGTTTTATTTTTTTTTCAAGTTTTATCATTGAAAAAATGCTAATAATGTCATGTATAGGTGATATTTGCCACTTAAGCTTTATAGGATAAAAAGGGATTTCATACCTCGTTGCCATTTTTTCCAAAGATGTTCGATATGCAGGCGCGGCAAGTATTATATCGAATCTCTGCCGGTCTATGTTTTTAACTATTTGCTCAAGATAAGTTTCAATTCCGCCACCTACCTGAGTTATGTGTAATATTTTAATTTTTGGCAACTCGTTCATATATTTATTGCAATTTTAATATTTTTTTCATTAATTCGCTAATATAAATTAATCCTTTAGCCTTACTTTTTAAAAACGTAATTTATTGGAAGCAAAACTTTGTTTAAATATAAAATCAAAACTGGGTGAAGGAGCTATTTGGTATGCGCCGCGGCAAAAACTTTATTGGGTCGACATCGAAGGGATGACTTTAAATGTTTTCGATCCTTTAAATTTAAAAAATATAGCCTATCCGGTAGGCAAAAGGATAGGCACTGTTGTGCCTGTTGATGACGATACTGTTTTGATAGCGCTTGAAGATGGTATGGCGACTGTTGACCTTATCGATGCGAGTATTAAATACCATGTCTATACTGACATTCATCATGAACATAGCCGACGGTTTAATGATGGTAAGTGCGATCCAAACGGCCGTTTCTGGGTTGGTACACATTCAATGGCAGGTATACGGGGTGTTAGTTCACTGTATTGTATAAATTCAGGATTTACCTTGGACGAAAAAATTACTGGGGTTAGTATTTCAAATGGTATTGCCTGGAGTATTGACCATAAAATCATGTATTATATCGATACGCCAACAGGTAAAGTTGTGCAATTTAATTTTAACAAGGAAAATGCTGAAATTGCAAATCCAAAAACAATTGTTGCCATACCCGAAGAAATGGGATACCCCGATGGAATGACTATTGACAGTGAAGGGATGTTGTGGATAGCATTATGGGATGGTTTTGCTGTTGCTCAATATGATCCCCGGACAGGCGAATTGCTCCAAAAAGTTGCAGTGCCGGCGCCGAAAGTAACATCGTGTGCATTTGGGGGTGCCAATCTCGACACACTTTTTATTACCACGGCCAGCGTAGAAATGACAGAGAATGAATTAAAGCAATATCCGTTAAGTGGATCAATTTTTTCTGCAAAAGTTGGTGTTACGGGCGTTACTTCGTTTAATTTCAAATTTGGCCAGGACAATAAGATGAATTATTGATTTCCATATAAAGTGCTATTTGATTTTTATATGTGCTAAAAATAATTAAATTTGCAGTAAATTACTTGGTTTATTAAAATATTCATATCAAATATGATGACTTGTTATAATATATTTGAATGATTATCTTCGTCGGGATAAAAGTAATAACAATAAATTATAATACTTATTTATGAAGATAGCAGTAGTAGGTACAGGGTACGTAGGCCTTGTAACGGGCACCTGTTTGGCAGAGACCGGCAACCAGGTGATCTGCGTGGATATCAATGAAGAAAAGGTAAAAATGATGAAGGCGGGAAAAATCCCGATTTACGAGCCCGGCCTTGATATACTTTTTAACCGTAATATAGGTGAGAACAGGCTGCAGTTTACCTCGAACCTTGG
>Ga0302300_1000683_pt1 | contig 22377 bp, 18 predicted proteins | sample III_Palsa_E1_1_FD_198756 | JGI IMG/M metagenome (GOLD analysis project Ga0302300, IMG submission 198756) | Peat permafrost microbial communities from Stordalen Mire near Abisko, Sweden - III_Palsa_E1_1 | ecosystem: Environmental > Terrestrial > Soil > Palsa > Peat permafrost | place: Sweden... | reverse complement strand
GAGTCATTGATAATTGTTAGTCCATTGGAACTGTTTCTACAGACAAAGGTTACTTTCTTGTCTCGTCAACTATACAATAAACTACTTGAGGTTGAAACCAATGTTGAGAGGGTACAGCTTGGTTATAAACCCTTATTCTTTTCCATGAAGGATCGACTAGTTAAAGATAATAAAAATTTTAACCTATCGGACGTCATTTATAGTTTGCTCACTTTAATACCCACTAGTTGGAATTTATCCTATGAAGTTCTAAATGACAATGTTGAATATGTCAGCTTAGTACTACATGTTGACAAACGCCAATAAACAAATATCGCTTATATACTTTGTAACAAAGTATATACACTATTATAAATATAAATATATTTATTACCAGAACATAAAATTACATATTTCGTAATTGTTTATTGTTGAATGTTTTGGACCCTATAACTTCTAATCAAAACACAACAAAGTTTCATATGGTAACTAGTAATTATGTTTGTTGTGGTGTATAGGACAAATATGTTGTTAGTACTGATATATATATATATATATATATATATATTACAAGATATAGACAGTTTATAACTCTTACAATTTTGTGTACTGTAATATAATTATAATTTTGTATACTGTAATATAATTACAATCTTATATATTTTTATATGTTGGACATATAAAATTAACAAACAATTAATTATTTAAGATAACAAATCTGTAGTATACACAAATGTACATTTGTGTATACATATACATATACATATACATATACGAGTATAGTTACATAATATCTGTGACAAACACAGCGGAGGCAACTAACCACTAACATTATGTAAAATACCAACATAAATACAATATTAAGTATATTGTAAATGTTAATATTGTAAATGTTAATATTATAAATGTTAATATTATAAATGTTAATATTATAAATGTTAATATTGTATTTATGTTGGTATTGTAAATGTTATATATTTGTGTGATCACATGATAATCTGTGTAATTAAAACTTCACAGATTATCATGTGATCACACAAATGTCATTAACAGTAACATAGATTATATTAACAAGGTTAATATAACAATGTAATAATAATATTTATTGTATACAAAACTTATAATGTACAAATTTTGTTAAATAGTAAGAGTAACAAATTTTGGTTTTTTTGTGATTACAAATGTACAAAGTATAAGTATGTTACGTGTTTGACCATTATAAACACTATTAACATTTAATTATGTCAACACAATACAATACAATATCACTACCGAATAGAACAAGTGACAATTTAACATTTTAACTATACACAATATTATGTTTGTTGTTAACATTTAGTTATCGTTTATAACATAATTTTGTTTGATATAAATACCCTCCTTTATTGGGTGACTATAATTCCTAGTGTTGACATAGCAACACTGTCCACTTAACATAAATCAATCATTGTTCAATACTTTTTCTTCTTTCTTTTCTCTCTATTGCTTCTTCACCATTTAATTACAATAGATAATATATAGTTCAATAATAATATATTGTATATTACTAATTTGATGTATATTTTTTTCTCTCTCATAACATTATGTTAACAAAATATATGTGTTTACAACAAAGTAACATATACTCTATATCTTTTTAAGTATATGTTACTTTGTTGTAAACACACATAACATATCAATATCTCTGTTAAGTGAATGTAATACATATGTAATTAATATTACGCAGTGTAAAATGTTGTTTACGTTTATGTCAAACATAAATACAAATGACTTAATTACTACATTGTTGTGAAAAATACAGGTTTGACCTGTATTGTATGTTATGTTGTATAGAAGAATGTTATGTTATTGATGTATTATTAGAAATTATGTACATATATAATTAATGATGTTTATGTTTTATGTTTTTATGATTTAGACCTTGTTGGAGGAAATTTCGGTCAGATGAGGAAGGATATAATTGGTGAACGTGTCAACTGTCCCTTGCTTGACAGCATTGCGATACAGACGGTTGATCATATTATGACCTTTAATTGCAATTGGTGCACTTTGCACTCCAGCAGCCACTAGTTCACTATCAAACGCCTCAATCTCACACACGTTTTGATAACGATCATAATGGAAGTCAAAGTCAAAGTTTACTTTCTGATCTGGATCTTCAAAGAACAGATTCATGATGCCAAATTGGAGCAGATCCATATCTTCGTTTGTCAGGAGTGAATTGGTGTAATTCACTAGATATGGTGATACAGCTTTGAAGGTGTCCAACTTTTTCAGAATTGTTGCGTTCTTTTGCAGACTGTCAACCAGATTGTATCCAGCAAACACGATTGGCTTCATTCTGGAGTTAATCTTGCTGGAAACGGCGACTGAGTAGATCTTGTTACCATACTCAGTAAAGCGGTACTCGTTCTTATCCTGACCCACAGGGGCTGGGTTTTTCCAAAAGATACTAATTACCTTCTTCTTAATATCGGCTGGAATGGACATGTTTTGCAGACTCACACTTTTTACCAGTGACAATAAATTTTTAAAATAATCAATTTTATTATGTTGGTCAACCCACCTATGTTTATGCACATTACATAATAGTTACAATATTAAAACCCTTCTCCCTTCTTCCCACCTCCTTCTTCCCACCTCCTTCTTCCCACCTCCTTCTTCCTACCTCCTTCTTCCTACCTCCTTCTTCCTACCTCCTTCTTCCTACCTCCTTCTTCCTACCTCCTTCTTCCTACCTCCTTCTCCCTTTCTTCCTTTCCTACCCTAACCGACCCAAACCGATGTAACATTGTTATACAAGTTAATATAATAGATAATGTATTATTTACTTTATTCACATAAATAACGTGATGCAATTTATATTACATATGTAGTTTACGTTAAATTGTGATATCTCATAAGTAAAGTTATATTAATTTGTATATTGTGTAATTACCAACATTACTATCGTATAATAATGTATTTTGCATAATTGTATATTTTATGTATCAACAACAGTAAATTATGCTAACATATTAGTACAATTACATAACAAACTGTGTAGGCAACTCTAACCACAACCATTATGTGGATTACACTAATATAAATACTACTATTTATATTAGTGTAGTTACAATAAGATAATTACATAATAACTTAAATGTTTGAATATTATTAACAATAATAAAGATAACAACATAAACAATGATTAATACTGTTAATGTCTGAATGATATACTATATATTATGTACTATTTGTGATACAATAACATATATGTATACATTCATGTGAATGTGATTATGATTGTGGATGTGAGTGTGAATGTGGATTGTTACATGTTTAACTTACAACAAATTGTATGTTAACAACTGTAAATAACAGGTAAAACAATATGTTATTGTTTTATTGTGTAGATAGGATAATATTAATTTAATGATGTATTTGCATTGTGCTATGGGGTTTACATACTCATATAGTATTGTGAATAAATTCATAATATTCAACATCCAAAACCCAATATACAATATCCAAAATACAATATGTAGTGACAATTATCATTACTGTGTGTAACACAATAGACAGTTATAATAAGTACATTATTATATTATTACGAAATTTCTTAAACGATTTTAAATATTAAGATATAGTTAATGTTTAGTGTGATAGAAGTACAAAACTACAACATTTTAATATCATTCTTACAATTTAAGAAATTTCGCAAATGTATATATGCTTGTTGATAAATATACACATTTTCACAGTATAGTGGGATATGTGTATATTTAACACTATAAATTATCTTTAATACGTGATAGTGATTGTATTTGTATTTATTACATAAGTGTTTGACTATAGGTGGTTACTCATCGCTATGTTTGAAGGATAATTAACACTGATTGATAAATATGTAGTGTCATGATAATTTGATGATGTCAATATTGTTTGTTTTACGATAGTAGTTATTATGTATTCATATGTTATTAACCTAATGTAATATATGTTGTAACATGTGGAATACATAATGTAAAATTGAATGGTGTATAGTGTATTTTAAGTAACAAAAGTGTGTTGGATAAATTAATATGAGGATGGAATTACATCGAGAATACAACAATGGTAACAATAATGTTGTAACAGGAATGAGTCAAAGGGTGGAAGGTGAGGTATTAACCCCATATAGGGAGTTTATACCCATAAATAACAACACACGTGTTACTTATGATTTGTATAATTTAATTACAGAGTGTATTCCACATGAAGTTAATTTACCTATTAATTATGATGAGCTATTACCTTTTGATGTCACATACAATGATGTTATACCACTAGGTTACACAGTATTAGGTGGTATAGAAGTTCGCGGTAAATTGGATGTTAATGATGACTTTGTTGGTGTTGTTAATATTAATATAACACAAACATTAATACGGAGTGTGGATAACAATGATATGAGGCATAATGAGAGTCAGAATGAGAGTCAGAGTGAGAGTCAGATCAGGGGTGAAAATGGCAGTAATATTACTATTCGGTGTTTAAACATAGTATCATCGAGGGCCAACTACAGGTTTAATGGTAGGAGTTGCGTTCAATACTCGTTAACACATATTGTTAATAATGGTTTACCAGAAACCGAGGTTCACACTGAGAACATTGACTATACAGATGATGTATTAGATGGTCAGTATACTGTCACTGATATTAACTCCAATGGATATAACCACACTAGTACAACTAGCTATGTCAATGGACAGATTGTAGTACCCGAATATAATTAACATATCATAATGCGTCGTAAAGATGTTAAATATTAATAATACCATTTACAATTACAATCGTAATACTTTCCCAGAAAGTATATACTTCAATATCTTTATGTTATTTTAATATCACCATGAGATATATGTACAACATACATATTGGTATAAACCGGATAGTTATAATTAGTTCTCCAACAGAGAACATTAAGCACTTATTGGCTAATTTACATAATTATCATCCTTATAATATTTATTTACATTAATAAATTAATATAATCTACATAATACATATATCGTGGGTAGAAACATTTATAATGTGCTATGTAAATTGTGTTACAATTGTTATTGTATTAACAATATATAATTATATTAATAACTACCAGTTTACTTGATGAGTAATATCTTATGAATATAACGAATACTAATCGAATTAGTATACTTTACATATTATATAATTTTGTGTTATGTTACAACGAAGTTTAAATATAACAAACTACATGTAGTTTGTTCCTTATTGTGATTAACCAAACTATATTTGTATGAACTATATTAGTATTAACTACAAGTTTTTATGCTAAAGGATATGATTCACTTCACATTGAAGTAAAATACATTTATATACAGTATTACAAGATATATATGATATATATACATCTAGCCACGATGAATATATTTATTATGACTATTGTATTAGTTGGTATAGGGACAAAATGATTTTATATCATTAGTATGTGTCTATGTGTGTAAGATAAAACACATCATTGACAATGGAACAATTGTTTATGGCTGGTCGTCTGTATACTGATCTGAATCTGGTTTATGATGCAATGGATGATCCGGGTCTAGATTATGATAATTCTATTGTTAAGCAGGAGTTCTGTTCATTCCTTGAAAAGTGTCTACGTGAGAACTCAGAGACACATTTCAATAATGTTGTATGTGATAAACGGGTAGATATTAACTACAAACAAGAGTTAAATGGATATAGTATACTGCATATAACTTGTTGTTATGGTAAGGTTTGGGCCTTAAAGTGTCTATTAAATCAAAACAGGTTGAATATCAACCTTGATGCAACAAGAACTGGTGAAACTGGTTTGTTGATTGCGGTAAAACATAATAATATCGACATGGTTAATCTATTTGTGCGTGATCCACGTACTGACGTTGATGCCAACTACAGTTATGGTGTCAATACAGCATTGGAGCAAGCTATTGTCAGTCAACATTGGGACCTAGTCGAGTTGCTACTTCTAAGACAACCAAAGGTGAACTCGTTTCAGTGTAAAAGATATCCACTTTTGTGTCGATATGACCACGATCCAGTAACTGTTATGCGAGAACTTCGGCTCAAACATGGTATTACAGTAACTGGTGATATGTCGGTAATCAAGGATGCATCTTACGTTGTGTATGACAAAACAGACTATCCTTACTACGATAAGGTATCATGTAACTCGAAATGGGCTCAGTTCTACACGTTTGACGGTAAACCTCTTATTAAAGTTCAGCACCAACTACTTGATATGAGTCAAAGGTTGGATCCACTGTCTCCCAAGCCACAAATTGTAAAGCTTCAAAATCAACAAGTAACTTTTACACCTAAAAATCTGTATGATGTGTCATATATCTTTTTCGTTGATAATAACGATATTATTATTGGTAGTGACAGGTACTATAATGTTGGTGTACCACACATCACATCTACAGATTTGGAACCTTATAAGTCCAAGTACGACTTGTCTCTTGTTCCCCTCTACGTGTGGAATGTTAAAGGAACAAAACCAGATACTAAAACACAACCTGTCATTACCACAACTGCTAATGTTACAGATGAACAGTTATTATCATCATCATCATTGTCGACCGACAAAGGAACTATTGTCTATGACGAGGAATCAGACTATTCAACATATCATGGTGTATGTACAATCCTGTAATGACACAACAGTAAATATTCCATTACTTCACAATGAAGTAATTACAACCACCCACAAGCATAAATAGTATTCACGACATTATAATGTAATTGTGCCTTCATTATGTATTGTGAACTAAAAACAGTGACACTTGTTATCTCCTGTGTTAAATTTAACAATATTAATATCATAGTGATATTAAATTATAGAACATAATATACATTATGTATTGTTTTAATATATATATATATATATTTGTTATTATCTTTACTAACAATCACATAACCAACAGTAAAATTTTGTATACTTTAAACATTTTTGAACAGTAAAGGATAAAAACACAAAGGTATTTGTATGTGTAAATATATAAAGGTATTGTAAACAAAAATATGTAATAATTACATATTAAACAACTAACACAAACATATTAAAGTATTTACCATGTTGATAGAATTAGTAGGACTAGTGATATCAACATGGTAACCACTTTTATGTATGCTAAAATATCATGTTAAACAATTGTAATTGTAATTGTAATTGTAATTGTAATTAACACTTTGAAAGAGAAGATAATTATTAACATTAATAGTAGTACAATTACATAATATCGGTGTATTTAACTATCCACCAATATTATGTAGACATACGAGTACAAATAAATAAATATATATGTTAGAATTGATATTAGTACAATAACATTATTAGTATTTAATATGTGATGTGTGATCTAAAATATACCAATCTCTGATCATGTTAAAGTAAAACATTAAATAACTATTTATGTGTATATATTTAAAAATAATATTATTTTCATTGATATGTAACAGTACACAATGTACTGTTAATTATAACTACACTTTAGTAGTTTTAGTAGTTTTTTATTTATAATTCCATATTTACTAGTGTCCGAATCACCAATGTTAATTTTACTTGAAGTGGGAAAATATATCAATGACTCTGTATGAAAACTATCACCAGTAATATTGTGTTATATCAAAGACATAAAATGTTTAAAATTTAAACATTAATGTGTAAAGTTGTATGGTGTTAACTTTATTAGTATGTTAGAACATCGTAAGTGATGGGTAGATTGTTAAAATTACAATTTGTACATAACTGTAACGCTAATAGTAAATTGGAAACAAGTAATGGTAATGAATATTGCACTACTGTGAATTGTTGAGATGAAACAATCCCACCTATCCACCCACACACCCACACAATACTCAAACAGATACCAGATGTTAAAAACTGGTTGATGACCAAATAGATAACTACAATATATTATATATTGTATAATATTACTATGTTTTAATAGTTTAGATAATTTGTTTGTCCAAACAAAGGTTTGATTACTTTACTACTTTTTGTTTTATTAGCTTTATTTTGTATTAACATGTTTTTACCTGTCATGTTCCTTCCTTATTTTTTCTCTCCCTCTTCTCACTCCATCAAACAATGTATATGTTTATAAGACAAACATAAGTAGTTGTAAAGTTATTATTTATAGTTTAGTAAATTAATATGTGGCTGGGTAGTGGCTTACCAAACTATAACTCATATATTGTAATACTATAACTACATGATATTTGCGGATAGTTTTGCCTCCGCTGCGCTTGTCACAGATGGCATGTAATTTTACTCATAGTGTGTAATGTATTTACTTACTTAAATACATGAAATTATACCTATAACAATAGTTACAATAACATGTTATCTGTGACAAGCACAGCGGAGGCAAAATTATTTATAAATATAATATGGTTATACTAGTATATGTATATCACAACAAAAAGGTTAAAGTTTATACTAATAATTTGTTACTGCAGTTGTTATGATATTAAGATGGCAATAACTACTACTAGTAGTAGTATAATTCACACGGTAATTTAAGAATAATTGTTGAACCAATGTATATAGGTGTATAGTTATTGTTGTCATTGTCGTTAACAATATATACACACATACCACTTTAAATGTTAAACGTACTAGAGATACAATCTAGTTTACAACAAAACATTTTAAGTGATGTTAATTTTAGATTACTACCAAATTCCATGTGTGTGACGGGAACCATATATGTGTGATTGTAAACATAGTAATGTTTAGTGAGATAATTAACAAAACATGTTGTTTTGTTATAATGGATAAGGTAAGTATAACAACCAAAACATATTTTGGTTGTATTTTGTTATTTATAAGTTATATTGTATTTAAAGGAGAAGAGATGAGGATGGAGAGGAGGGATGAACAGGAGTTAAGCTATTTTAACTTACTTAAAGTTACCATGATAGTTATGTATAATATTACATTTTTGTACTGACAGGGTGGGTGTTATAATTTTGGTTGTGTAATTAACAGTACAATGGTAATACAAGATTATGTAACCAACAACATCTAGAAAGTAACAATATAACAAGTGATATATTATATACCACTATAATAGTTACATATATATACAAGTTAACACCACACTCGTTGAGATTATATTGTTAGATAGTCATTCGTAACACAATAAGGTTATATCTATTTAAACTTGTACGTTATTTACTATCTTTACTTTATTATGGTAATACATATATGCATACACAAATAAAAACATTAACAATTTAACACATAACGATATTTTAGTAATGTATTACTATAATACATGGAAATAGTAAATTTAATACTTTGACATTTAACAATCTAGCTAACTTTAGTATTTATTGTAGTACCCAACCACAACATGTAATTTATTTGATCCAATTACTCATAATATATAACAAGTTGTAATTACAACATATGTTACACACTTAATTTATACTTATCCAATAAGTATTATTTTGTTTACTTTTGTAATGGTCAATTGGTTAGTTAGTTAGTTAGTTAGTTAGTTAGTTAGTTAGTTGAATAGGAGGAGTGAGGAGGAGAGGATTTAATACGTTAGGCACCAATGCTGGTTTCGAAGAATACGGGACGAAACCAACCGGTAGTGCAACTTGCCATCCACTGTTAGAAGGTGTGACAGTGTGATTGCTGATCGGCTGTAAAATGTTGTTACCAATTACTATCAGCAAATAGAGGGAGGGATAGAGGGAGGGATGGGGTGGGTGGGTCTAGCAGACACAAATACAAACAGGTAACATAGGTTGATAAATTTAATATAGGACATAATTGTTAAGTCATCATCAATCTTAACTGCTGGTGGAAATAGACATGTGATGCACAAGGTCAAAACCCAAGGTATCACCAATTTGGTTATGACCAGCAGTTGATGCGACAACATAGTCAACAAGATATGTTGTATAATTACTTCATATGGTTAATTATTAACTATTATTAACTATTATTATATTTACCACTATATTATAAATATACTAACGATTATACAAAGATATATTATATTTAATATTATATGTATGAATACGTAAGGTACGTTTAAACTATATAATGTATTATAAACGGTAAATATTTTTATGTTTTAAACATAAAAAGATATGGATAACATTAAAGTATAGTAATAAATATAGTAGTAATTGTTCTTTTGTCTCCATTTTATTTATTTATACTTATTACATATATTACTAACAGTTACACAATAAATCGTGGATTATTAGATACACGATTTATTGTGTAACTGTTAGTAATATTTACATAATAAATTATGGTATTACACACATACAATTACATAACATTTGTGTGTAATTAAATTCACAGATATTATGTAATTAAGTGTAGTTTTGGTAAATAATTTTATATGATTACATGAAAATCGTGTATTCAACCATTCACGGGTATCAAGTAATTATACTATTATGCCTACATAATACACGTGGATGGTTGGATACACGATTTTCATGTAATCATCTAAGAATAATAAAGGAACGGAAACAGAAAGAATAAACAAAATTGGTATATTGCTAATATAATAGTATATATTGTATTACTACTACCACTACCATTACTAATATAAAACATATTATTTGTTAAATAATTTAACAAGTGGTTATATTATAATTATATTAAACTATACATAATATTGGTTTATATTATTTTACAATCTCTAGATTGTAAAATAATATATTATATATGTGTGTGTGTTACATACAAATATGATTATAATCTATATATGTTAGCATCGTGACAATAATCAAACTTTTATTTTGATATGACAGATTGTTTACACACAGTGACAACAGAAACAACAGAAACAACAAAGTTACCGGTAACGACACAGATGGTTATAAAACCAACAACTTGTGAGACAGATTTACCAGATACTATTTGGTTACAAATTAAACCAACAAGTACCGACCACCATAATGAGAGTAATGGTGATAATAGTGGTGATAGTAATGGTGATAGTAAAAGAAGAGACAATGAAAATAAAGTACGAAGTATACAAGTGACAACTGCTGTATTAACCAGAGTTGGTTTATTCAATGACCTAATTAACTGTTGTTATTATAACAATAATAATAATAATAACACAGTTCCATTCCCCACTGCATATACCGATGTTGCTATGGTGTATATCAATTTCATTAACGGTAATTATAATAATAACCTAGATTGTAGTATATTGGTGGATATGGAATCTGGTAACTTATTACTTCAAGCATTAAAGTTGTGTCATTATTTAGATGATGATGTGTTTCTCAGATTTCTCATCAACTACATGCATGGTAACATCGTGAGACCCAGTCGAGTAGCTGTCTGTAATTACATTCCTAAGTTTAACATTACCAACTCGTGGTCATCATATGCTGACATGATTGCCGGACTACCTTCTGATCTCCAGATAGATATTTATCTTTTATCACCGTTTACTTTAATACCAAAAGTGTTTCAGATTAACCCAACATTTATGAATACCTGGATTAAAACAAATATTAACATCGTTAATAATAATAGATCACTCCAAACAAAAGCAAAGATAAAAGCAACAAGAGGTGACTATGGTCATGACATTACACGTGTAAATACAACTCCTGTATCCAATCAAAATCAAAAACAAGATCAAGATCAGAATGTTGCAATGAACATGGAAGTAAAAACAAAAATAGTTGATGTTAGCCATAAGATAGATAATAAGTATTTGTATTCAACATACATATCATATTACGATGATGATCAAACCGATATTCATGAATTTATTTGTCGCCGTGCTAATTTGGATGATCAAAATGGTTGGTATTATCATGGTATTAGTATAAAATGGTATCAATTGAACTTTGTAGATGAATTAAACAGTAGTAAAGTAAAAAATACTGAACAAACATTTTTTAATGGTACATCTGTTGGTTGTCGTAAGGACTGGTATATTAATGGTAATTTGTTAACTGTTGTAAATTATTTCGATTACGCTGATGTCAAGTATCAATATCAGCAATTTGACACTAATTCTAATAATATCGAAACATTGGAAATTATATTACATGGTGATCAATTCGATTATCATGACAATGGTCAATTAGAACGACATCATTATTATGATCACGATATACCAATGGGTATTTGGAAACATTGGTACAAATCAGGTAATTTGGAGTTAGAAATTACTCTTGATCAACATGGTAAAAAACACGGACCGCATAAACGATATTATGATATCATAAGTGATTGTAATTTGGAGCATGAATATCAATTTGATCATGGTAAGGAAGTAGGTATGTTTAAAGCATGGTTTGCACCAATCATGGTGACTGATGACATCGATACGAATACTACAGTTGGTTTACCTAGATTAACTAAATATCAACAACAGAAAAAGTATGAGTATACATTTATTGATGATGGTCATGGTAGTAATAATCATTATATTTACAAAAAGTGGGTCGCAGATGGTACGATGACGTATGATTTTGACTATTACGGTGATCAAACGACAATTCCCAATTCATTAAAAGGTTTAACATTCAAAGATTGTTTGTATGGTAATTTTAACCTTAAATATTATTTCCATTAATAATTTGTACACATACAAAGTTGTATTAAAGTTTTTAAACTAGTAATTGTTTTATAATTTGTAACTTGGTTACAAATAGGTTTATTGTTAATAATTATGTATTATCGTAATAATACGTATATATTTATAATTATATCATAATTTTTAATTATTAGTAATATTAAATATATCCTTCTATTGTAATAATAGATAATATAAACAAGTTATATACTAGTAAATATAATTTCAAGATAGATTATATATTGTAATATACATATAGTAATATAAGAAATATTAATAATAATAATAATAGTAATATATCATATATTAATATATTTTTTCTTTATTATCTTCTTGTATAATTTTATGTAATTAACAATAATAAGATATTTAATTATACTATTGTTTCTTCTCCCCTCCCTTCCCCTCTTTATTATCTTTTTCTCTCATTCCATCTTTATCTCTTAATTATCATATAATTCACCCATTTTTGGTTTTACTTCTTACTTACATATGAGTACAATTATATAAATACTGTGTATCCAAACCACCCACAGTATTTATGTAATTATTAATGAAATTGTTGTATAACCCCCTCCTCTCCATTTTTCCATATCTTCCTTCCTTCCTTCCTTCCTTCCTTCCTTCCTTTCTTCCTTTCTTCCTTTCTTCCTTTCTTCCTTTCTTCCTTTCTTCCTTTCTTCCTTTCTTCCTTTCTTCCTTTCTTCCTTTCTTCCTTTCTTCCTTCCTTCCTTATATTATATATTTATATGTTTAAACAATATTTATGTAAACAATGTATACAATTTAATATAATATTATCGTTAATAACCGATGTAGTTTTAATATTGTATACTAATATAATTACATAATTACTATGGATGGGTTAGATATACAAATTTTATGTAATTTTTGTGATTTGTCATGAAATGGGAACAAAGATGCATGTATGTTGGTAACGACATATTTTTTATGACAGAATTGTTTATTATAATAATATTTGTTATATATATATATATGCTATATAACAATGACATAAAATTAAATATTAATGTGTTAACACTCATATAATATTTTGTAACTAACATATTCACAACTATTGTGTTAATATACAAATACAAATATGTATAAAATATTGTAATAATAGAGAGATAGTATATTAGATAAATAATAAGATAGAATGGGAAAGAATATAGAAATAAAGATAGAAGTAGATAGTAATCTATGCATATAGATATATATATATATATATATTAAAAAGTTTAATATATTCATAATATTACACTTGTTTAATTTATTACATAATGTAAACAAGTGTAAGTATTTTAAAATAAACTATTGGTGTTTATTATCATCGCTACTAATTTAAATTAATAAACTATGTATATATTTAATGTTAAAGAGTGGAAGAATAAGAGGGATGAGAAGGAGGAGAAGGAGGAGAAGGATGGAGGGATAATTAACAATAGTTACATAAAATAAAGAGAATATAACCCTTGGTAAACAAATGTATATACGAATGATTATTGTAAATTTGTTAACATATGGCGAAGTGCGCAAACACAGATATTTATTGCATTTCTTTGATAGTGTAGAAAATATATAAATATTTGTTAGTTAGTATTGTATATTACCATACAACATATTAAAATGGGTGTTAATTGAATGTATAAATATCATGACGTAAATTATAGTTAATACAGTAATTGTTTCTATTATTAATTATAATAATACAATAATTGTTGTCCTACAATGTAAAAGTAAATAAATAACAAACTGTGAATGCGCACTTCGTGCTGACGCTATAATTAACATACAATTCAATATCGATCCGTACATATACATATACATTGTTTACCAAAAGGTTAACTACTATTTATATGTATAATTCGTTAAATATAACTTGGTAACATATATGTATATATTTTATATTGTATAAAATACATAAACAAAGTGGAAATAAATAAGAGTGAATAAAAAGATAAGAGATAAAGGAGAGTTGAAATAATTTAATACGTATATTAAATTTGTTAAGTATATTTGTATACTACTTGTTGACAATTGCATTAATTACATGTAATTAATGATTCACGATGACTATGGGTCCATACATACATACTCCATTAATAATCATGTGCTAATACAAGTATTAACATTGTAATTTATCCGGATTAACACACTCAGATAGTCATATAATATTCATGGGTAATTGAATACACAGATTTTACATAAAATGGTGAGAATTTTGATGCATATGTTCTTTTCTCCATCCTCATTACATCCTATTCGTTCTTTCTCGTTCTCTCTCTCTTCACCTATTACATTCTTATGTTTCCGATTCATACATAAAATCCCATCAACATATTTTTTTCCCTACATGTATATCTTACAATAAGGTTACACAAAATTCGTGTATTTAACTATCCACGGTATACTGTGTAAGCATACAAACATATTAATACTAATAATTACACAGTATACCGTGGATGGTTGAATATACTAATTTTGTGTGATTAACAACAATTTTACTAGATTTCTTTCTATTCACTTGTTCTTTTTTCTATTTGTTTATACAAGTATTTTCCATATTACATTACTATATTTATTACATTAATTGTTAACTATAATTATATACATAATATTGTTAATAATTATATAAATAAAGAATACCATTTGGCAAAGCCATTTTCTCTTTAGAGAGATTTATCTGTGGTTTAGAGTATACTTTTTTTCGTTTCTTTTGTCGGTTTGTCAGGCCAAGTCTGACAATAGGCTAAAATTCGTGTATCTAATCACATACAGTTATCATGTAATTTATACACATAAGATAGATTAATAATTACGTGATAACTGTGGATGATTAGATATACACATATTCATGTAATTGACCGTAGTTTTAACATGTATATTTATCTTTTCTTATCATATAAAATGTTAGGACAGTTACACAAAATTTGTGTATTTAACCATCCACTAATATTCGTGATATTATGACACAACAAACTAATATTATACACTTGTATAATTACATATTAATTGTGGATTGTTAAATACACAAATTTTATGTAATAAACAGTGTAGATTTGAAACGTATCCAACTTTTCGCATCTTTCAATACTTCCTTCATTTACTTTTCTTCATCCATTTTTTGGTTATACGAGTATGAATACATAAAATTTATATATTTAACCATCCACAAATATTATGTGATGTTATAAGTATTAATAAATAATTATTATGGATAGTTAATTACATATATTTTATATATTCATACTTATTCATAGTGATGATTATTAATAATGTTAACGTACGTTAAAATTAAATATTGTTTTCGTAAATGTTAAAGTGTAACTACATAAAATTTGTGTAAATAATAAACCACAAATATTATGTAATTATATTAAAATTAGGTATCCAATTCATCAATATAGTATTTTTATATGACTACAGAATATAACTGTGGATGGTTAAAATACACAGATTTTATGTATTTATACTAACATTAATACGTTATTATAGTATTATAATATTATATGTTAATAATATAAGAGATGAATGTAAATATATGTTAAACATATATTATTGTAACTTACAACAAAAATACAGTAAAAAATATATTGGTGTTATATAACTTTTATATTAAGTGTAATTATTGTTCTTAACAATAATAAGTAGTTGAGATCTTTATTTTTTGACAACAATATACAATTTTCATACTGTTAATTATATATTTATAATATATGTTATTAAAATAAATTAAAATCTGTATAATACAATAAAATAGTAAAAGTAATAAGGTTTTCAAATATATGGATATAGAAAACAATAAAGGAAACAAGGATGAAAAAGATGGTGTGACGAAGGAGCGTAAGATCAAGTTTGTAGTTCACACTGATGATAATAGTAGTAAAGATATTGTTATTATCGTGAACACGACAAGATTACTATCAAGTAAACTGTTCTCCAACATGGTTGATATTTGTCATGATGGTATCACATTACCACATCCCAAACGGTTTAATGATGTGGTTGATAATTATATTAACTATTTAATATGCGGTACAGTTGATTCGAATATAATCAATTCAAATATAATCAATTCAAATATAATCAATTCAAATACAGTCAATAGGTGTTTACAAATGTGCCACTATATCTTGATGACAATAACTATCTTTCTGTTTTAGTATCATTGTTACTCAATTGGTATGACAATAATATTAACATAAATTATCATATTACAACAACCCTATTTGACAACTTACAACAGAATATTTATCTTCTTTGTCCTTTTTGTTTTATCCCTAAATTGTATATTTTAAATAATATATGTATAATTAACAATCTATGATTATTATGTAAATATATAAATAGTAATACTAGTATTGATAGAGGAAAAGAGACCTATAATTCTCATAATTTGGTCAGTGCTGCTCTAAGTGAACACACTTTTTAACTTATATATTTTTCTATTCTTATCGAATATATCGTTCACAAATAAAAATATATCAAACGAACATTTTGTCAAAAATCTTAAACTATTTTAAACATTAAAATAATATTGTCAAAATATGTTTTAATAAAAATTGGAAGAACAATGTTATTTTAATGTTTTACATAATTTAAGATTTCTGACAAAATATTCGTTTGATGCAATTTTTAATTGTTCATAACTTTTTCTCCCTTATTAAAGTACCCAGCTTCTAAATTTTCTCCATTCATATCATGAGTTGATACATGAAAATCTGTGTAGTTAAACTGTGTACAAATAATCATGTGTCCACTAAATTACAAATATAATAATTCTTTATATATATATATATATATTACTTAGTAAATGTATGATTATTTGTGTATAGTGGTGTTACACATATTTTCATGTATACTACTTTGATATTTTTATACGTTAATAGTTACTTATTTAATAAATAACAAAATGATTTAACCTACCAAAATCTATACATATTAAGTATTTTAATATTAAAATTATATACACTATGTATAACGTTAAATAACAAATAAGAATATTTTTAATTTCATTACATATCGATTCATTGCATATATTTTAATTATTGTATTACATATTATTTACACTTCTAAAGTGTAAACACTCTTATTTTACCATCTATTATAACATTAATTACAATTTTGTATATTAACATACTAAATTATAATATACAAAATTGTATACATTATAATTTACTAATGGTAATTAAAAGGAATAATTTACTTATTATTATATTTATATTATTTACATTGTAACAATGTAAAAAATAGTATTATTGTTAACTATAGTACATACACTTTAATGAAAGATTTAAATGTAATTAAACATACAAACCACGAACATATGTTAATTAGTTACATCCATGTTAAGCACTGTATTAAAATAGTTTGTTATGTTTGTCTTATAGTTACTACTCCACTGTTATTGAATATTAACATCCTCTAATGTCATTCACCATCCACTATTCTCATGATCTCACTCTATCTTTACACTGTTTCTTCTTCTCCCCCTTTCCCTTTCTCCTTTCTCCTCCCATCTCTCATCCCCATATCCTTTTATCTCTCTCTTTCTCTTTCTCCTATCCATATACTACTTATTTACTTTGCTATAAAGTAAATATATTCTACATATGTATTAATTACAAATATATTAATAATATTAACCATATTATATGCATATAATTATATTAGTTAATTTAACTTAGTTCAAGATGTAGTAATACCATATATTGTAGTATTAGTAAATATAGATATTTATTATCATTGGTAACGTAAACTTTAATATTATTACTTATAACAGTATTAATAGAGAAAACAAAATTTACATGTAATACTATTTAAACCATATTTTTATATAATTCATAAATATTTAAACGTGACAAAACATTTTACCCCTATGTTATTATCATAACTAACATTTTTATGTATTGAATATATGAATGAAATGAATTATAATTAATTACTTTGCCATGACAAAAATGCCAATTATTATATGTTGCAACAAAGAGTTTGACATTCCTTACAGTGAAGATGTCACCATCTCTGGTTCAGAATACATCAAAGACGTTGTGGTATCATTCAGCAATAAAGATGTTGCAATTTCAATTCCCGACAAATACTGTACCGTAATTGACAATTATGTTGAGTTCTTGAAACCGAAGGTTAGTTCAGTCAAAGGTAATCAGATACCAATTACATCCAGAGAACGCTTATTGTTATGTTTTCAACTCAACACATTATTGATTGATGAGAACTATTTTAAATATTGTGTTCAACAAGTATTTAATAATTGGTCATATATGTGCAATATGGTATATAATGACTTCAATGATGACCTGCAATGGTCTTTCTTTGTTTATTGTCCTTATGATTTCATTCCGAAGTATCTACTAGGCAGCAGTTCATTCATGAAACAGTGGAATGAACTGAATCAAGGTAAGATTATCAACGTTAACAATGACAATGAAGTATATTACAATAATGTTGAAACAATCAATGGACATAACCAAAAACTCATCAGGACATATCACACCGTAAATGTTAATAATAAACAAGAAGTACTTTCAAGAGGGGAAAGTCACATTAAGGAGGTTGGATATAAAAAAGAAATATTGTATTATGTAAATAGTAATAATATTAAGAGTGAGAGTTATTATGTTGATAATAAAAAAGATGGTCTTTGGAGGCGTTGGTATAACGATGATCAACAAAACGATGGTACACCTAATGATGGCTCAATCGTGAAATAGCTGCACCACACACACTTGATTCTGAAGGTCATTATGTTGATGGTGAACGTGATTGTCGTTGGATTGAGTACGATCCCAATGGTAACATTACTTTTGATGGTGAATACGTTGATGGAGTTAAACAACAATAAACACAATATATTACATTGACCTCTTAGAGAGGTCAACTTCAGTTACCACACTTCTTACATCTGTCAGACAAACATAACATTAAAAATAAACGATAACAAAAATGTAGTAGAATATATATGGGTATTAAACATAACAACTTGTTTGTTATTTATAACCTGTTAGCTTGATAAGAATAGAAAAGAGTTTATATGTTTAACATATAAACCGAAGATAAGCTGCGACAAGCGCAGCGCTAAATAAATTGATTCTAATTATTTTGCTATGATAAAATGCCAACTATTACTTGTTGCAATAAAGAGTTTAATGTTTCTTACACTGGTAGTACTAAAGATACTGGTTCAGAATATATAAAGGATGTTGTAACATCATTTGGTAATGTGGATGTTGTTATTCCAGTTCCAGACAAGTACTGTACTGTGATTGACAATTATATCAAGTTTGTGAATGGTAACCAAGTACTAATTACCAGTAGGGAACGTTTACTTTTATGTTTTCAACTCAACACACTTCTCATCGATGAAGGTTATTTCAGATACTGTATTCAACAAACCTTTAATAATTGGTCTTACATGTGTAATATGGTATACAATGACTTCAATGATGATCTTCAATGGTCGTTCTTCGTTTACTGTCCTCATGATTTCATTCCAAAACATTTGTTAGACAATAACACATTTATGAAACAGTGGAATAACATTAATCAAGGAACTATCATTAAGGTTAACAATGACAATGAAGTGTATTATAACAATGTTGAAACGTTCAATGAACATGAACAAAGGTGTATTACCACATCACACACCGTAAAGATTACACTAAATACCAACCATACCACGAACGACGTTAAAGTAATTGGTAATAAGAGAGAAATCATATACTATGCAAATAGTAATAATATTATGAGTGATATCAGTTATGTTGATGATAAGAAAGAAGGCTTAACGATGGAATGGTACGATAATAGTCAACATTCACTTAAGTTTGAAGGGTATTATATTGATGGTAATGAAACTGGTTTGCGAAGGGAATGGTACGACAACGAACACAATACACTTATTTATGAGGGACAATATGTCAATGGTAGAGAAGATGGTCCTTGGAGAGAATGGTACGATGATGATCAACAAACCACAGGTAGCCTTCGGCATACACTTAAGTCTGAAGGAAAATATGTTAATGGTAAACTAGATGGTACTTGGAGAGAGTGGTATGACAATGATCAACACACACTTGAGAGTGAAGAATATTGGCTTAACGATAAAAAAGATGGTGTTTGGAGACATTGGTATGATAATGATCAACACACACTTTTGTCTGAACGACATTATGTTGATGGTAAACAAGATGGTGTTTGGAGAGAGTGGTATGATAATGATCAACATACACTTAAGTTTGAAGGATATTATGTTGATGGTAAACCAGATGGCCGCTGGCTTGGATTTGATATTAATGGTAACATTACTTCTGATGAACAATACGTTAATGGTGTTATACAACAATAAACAGCAAATGATAATATTGTATCATAACCTCTCTGAGAGGTCAACTCTAACCACAACATTATCTACATGTGTTATATAATACCATGGTGTTAAAAATAAACAATAAACAAGTTAATATGTTTGACGTTTACATACACATTAACTTGTTTATTGTTTATAGCTTATTATTCCGATGAAGCTAGAAAAGAGTTTATATGTTAAACATATAAACCGAAGGTATACCTGAAAGAGAAAAAGCTGCGCTAAATAATTTGATTTTAGTTATTTTACAATAGCAAAAATGCCTGTCATTACGTGCTGCAACAAACAGTTTAACATTCCCTATATTGGTGATACCGTAGATACCAGTTCATTATACATAAAAGATCTTGTAGAATTATCTGGTGATGTGAATATTACTATTACTGTTCCAGATAAGTATTGTACTGTGATTGATACTTATGTTGAATTTCTACTAAGTAATCAAGTACCAATTACGTCCAGAGAACGACTATTCTTGTGCTTTCAACTTAACACACTATTAATTGATGAAGACTATTTTAAGTATTGTGTTCAGCAGACCTTTAATAATTGGTCTTACATGTGTAATATGGTATATAATGACTTCAATGATGACCTTGGGTGGTCGTTCTTTGTTTACTGTCCTCATGATTTCATTCCCAAATACCTATTAAACAATAATACATTTATGAAGTAATGGGATAGTAATAATCAAGGAACTATCATTAAGGTTAACAATGACAATGAAGTGTACTACAACAATATTGAAACGTTCAATGAACATAACCAAAGATGTATTACCACATTACACACCGTAAAGATTACATTAGGCGCTAATCATGTTGTTAATGACGCCAAGATAGTTGGTAATAAGAGAGAAATTATATACTATGCAAATAGTAATAATATTATGAGTGATATCAGTTATGTTGATGACAAAAGAGAAGGCTTAACGATGAAATGGTACGATAATAGTCAACACTCACTTAAGTCTGAACAACATTATGTTAATGGTAAACTAGATGGTACTTGGAGAGAGTGGTATGACAATGATCAACACACACTTAGATCTGAAGATCATTGGGTTGATGGTAAACTAGATGGTATTTTGAGATACTGGTATAACAATGATCAAAATACACTTGAGTCTGAACTACAGTATGTTGATGGTGTGCAAGCTGGTGTTCAAAGATGGTGGTATAACAATGATCAACATACACTTAGATCTGAAGGACATTATGTTGATGATAAAAAACATGGGCGATGGCTTGAGTTTGATATTAATGGTAACATTACTTCTGATGAACAATATGTTAATGATGTTATACAACAATAAATATATTATTTTACATTGACCTCTCAGAGAGGTCAACTCCATATGACAACTATCATGATAATTAGAAAATGTTATATTATAATAAT
>Ga0302300_1000680_pt1 | contig 22564 bp, 16 predicted proteins | sample III_Palsa_E1_1_FD_198756 | JGI IMG/M metagenome (GOLD analysis project Ga0302300, IMG submission 198756) | Peat permafrost microbial communities from Stordalen Mire near Abisko, Sweden - III_Palsa_E1_1 | ecosystem: Environmental > Terrestrial > Soil > Palsa > Peat permafrost | place: Sweden... | reverse complement strand
GTCACTGTAACATATAAATTTATATTTTGTAGTTATAAACTAATAATTGTGATCTTGTAAATAACAGCTGTTTGTTACCACAATTTAATTTATTATTGTTCACCCTCCTCCCTCTCCTCCCTCTCCTCTTAAACATCCCTCTATTTTAAGCAACATAATCATAAGCTAAATATACAAACATTATTTGTATATATATATATACATTTTAGTACTACCAACAAGAAAATCCTAGAGTAGGAATATAGGATAAAAAAGGGTAATCTGTATGTTGGTAATAACATTCTTATCACATTAATCTGTATATTATTTTCATGTAGTTACATAAAATCCGTGACAAGCGCAGCGGAGGCAACTCACCACGTCAGTCATGTGACCATACAAGATATACTTTATTGATAGAAGTGATTATAATCACTAATAATTACATGATTGTCGTGGTGAGTTGCTTACACAAATATTATGTAATAATACGCATATCTGCAATGATAATAAAAAGATAATAAAATTAAGTGGTGTGTTACCATTTATTAGTTCCAGCATGTGTGTGTTTGTGTAATCTCACCCTCCTCCTCTTCTATTACACAATTATATTTAAAATGTAATAATTACTATTTACACAATATTAGTCTAATCTATGTATACACTATATTACACAACATAATATATTTAGGGAGAACATAACAACTTTAAATCTAGGTATATTTTATACGTAGTATTAAAATTATATAAAGGTTTTACATGAGAGTTAAAAAACCATACACAACAACAAGATATTGTAGAAGTCTATCATAGATAGATAGGTAGATAGATAGATTCTATATATCTATCTAATATTTTTCTCTACTACATTATGTAGTAGAATGTTTTAATTTATTACGAGATTAACTACATTGTGAAATATATGTTATACTGAGAATGTAATATTTACATAATATGGTATATGTTTACATTATGTAGTGACTAATATATTTTTGATATGAAACTATATAAGATATATATATATGATGTTAACTATTTACAATATCTAGTAATTAGATATAAGTATTATAATATGTATGTAGTAAATAATAATATTGCTTGAGTAAATAAGACTTAATATACAGATAGGATATTTTCATACATGTAACACATACATTTGTCATTGCTTGGATAGTAGATTTAATATTTGTATGATTAGAATTGTTAATGTAGTGTTATTACAAATATATTATTATTATTAGAAGTACAAATTTATATGTTAATAACTATATATAGTATATAGTTAATACCTTCGATGTTTGTTTTTTGCAGGATTTTTTGGTGTGACAAATTTTTATACAAAATTTGTCACACCAAACAAATTTACCTGTATTTTTAATATACTGACATATAATTATATTTATTATATCCAACATTTAATGTTTTTATTTTACTAGTTATACAAATTTCCTTATTGACATTGTTTACATACACATTAACAATATTTTGGCAAAACAAAGTTGTTTAAGTAAAAGTAGGTGAAAGTTACCACAACCGGGTTACCATAATTGGGTTACCCCGGAATATCCTTGGGTAACCTTGGGGAAGTCGGGTAATCTTGGGGAAGTCGGGTAACATTGGAGTGGATCAACAACTTCTAGACTGAAAATATGTAATTTATCTATGTTAATATATAAAGTTAAATATTAGACATGACATTATTAAGTATTAACATATTGTTACTTATTTAAACCTAAAATAGTAATTTGGGTATGTAAATATTATATTTTTGCAATGTCTATTTATACTTTATCGATCTACACAAGATTATCCGACTTCCCCAAAATTACCCGACTTCCCCAAGGTTACCCGACTTCCCCAAAATTACCCAAGGTTACCCGACTTCCCAAAGGTTACCCTTATCCGATGATGTCTAATCTACTAAATCTACTTCGAGAACACACATAATTGGTATATTTGTAAACTTATGTATTCTATTTTATATCTTAAAAATACATAACATCTTTTAACTTGTCCATCTTTGGATTATTACTTGTTATATTGGAGCCATTAAATGACAATACGTGTAGGCAAGGAATCCACAACATACATGTAGATGTATTGATAATTAATAAACAATTGTATGCGTGGACTACATGGATGTTGTGAATCCCTTGCCTAGCGCAGCTCACCTTCGGTTTACACGTATTGCCATGTAATAACAAACAAATTACTCAGATTTATTCCTGGATTGGATATAATTTTATTCATGTACAATTAAAATGTTTCAATTCAACATGTATACATTTTATTTTAATTCAGTAAATACATAATAGTTATGTATTACAACATACACATATACATATACTAAAATAAAAATAAGTATGACATATTATAACATGTATGTGTATTGGGACATTACTGTTCCTAATTATGTTACTGTTATAAACAATAATATAACATTCAAACGATACACTCTGTTAACCCTAATCGTGAATAGGTTGTTAATCTTCTGTTATCTAAGGGATAATGGATAGCCAGTCTCTTCTAACATAACCAAAAACATAACTTACTCCTATCAAAGGATATCATAATTACAACACATTGTTGTAACAGCAATAATACACTTGGTTGCAAAAGTATTTTTTTACGAGATGGTATTATCTTCACATATCGTAATTTGACAGATGTCATTGTTACTCATACTCCTGTATATTATTTCGTAATGTAACGTTATAATCCAATTACGTACATAAGTAGTTATCAAACGAAATAAATATGTATTACATATTTAATATACATGTAATACACATGTAATAATTACATTTTAGCCCAATACCAAATAGTGAGTTAAATACATAAATACAATATAAATAGTATTACAACATTTCATGTCAAAATTTCATGTTAAGGCACTATATCACATAACGTAAAACTTTATTGTGTTAACACCTGTTTTTCCTTTAATATTGGTTGTATTAATACAACAAATATTAAAATAAGTTATACTAAATTTTACTATACCCTGGAGATGCAAAACTTGTCAATGTAACAATAGCAACTAGATATATGTAATTTATGTGTTACATTAATACACTGTTATATATGGTGACATTGTTTGTAGTGTTAAAAACTTTACACCTTTATATTTTTTACTATTTTATAATAAACAGTTACAACTGTACATGGTATAACATAACAAATTACTTTTCTAATTTGCATATGTTTTACCATGTGTTTTGTTTTTAACATGTAGCCCCCCCCACTAACCAAGGAATATAATATTTGTAAATTTAACACATCTAATCCCCATACTTCACACCTCACACTTCTGTATATAAAAATATGTTGTTATAATCTTTTACTCATTTTTGTTATATGTATGTTTTAATGTCATTCGGAGTGTGAGGATAATAATTGTTAAAATTAACAGCCAAACATTTTTGCGAAAAATCTTAAACGCAAAAAAAATTGGTTGTTAATTTTAACAGTTATTATTCAAAATAATATAATGATATGATTTTGTATATGTAGGTTTAAAACATTATATTTATTATTATTTGTACATGATAGTATCATACTTATAATTACATGAACTACTAATAACTTTGTTCAGTTATAAATATGTGTATATTGTTATCAATGGTAACATTATTTGTTATGAATTTGTATATGTGTATGTATGTTTAGGATAACACGTAAATTACTTTCTCATTAGTTCAATGAAATAAGATTATTTCACTACAAACATACCTATTATAATAAGTAAATGTGCATTGGATAAGATAAACTATTATTAATACATATACATATACATATAATAATTATATTAACACACCATGTGTTAATTATAGACAATGATAAGAAAATAAGTGTTAGAAAACATATTAAGTTATATACATATATATATATCATAAACACAATCTACTTAAGATAATTGTAATCTATAATGTTTAACGATATGTACTATATTTATAAATATAATAAACTTAACATGTTATAATAATTATATGTTGTTTCCTAATAGAAAATAAGAGGTAGAAAGTTATATACCAATTATATGATGATATATTAAAATAATGTATCATGTTGTCATTAGCTGTACTGATGTACAATCAAACTTGTTATTATCATCAGATAATTTTTATAGCGCAGCTCACCTTCGGTATACTAAATATTTTTATTTTGGTATGGAGTAAAAGAGAAAAAAGTTAACCAAAGTTACTTTCCAAAATTTTTACTAGTAAAACTTTAATGTATAGTACATTACCATCACTACTAATGTATATAACACAACATGTTATTTTGATAAAATATAGTATATAATACTGTCATTGTAATTAGTAGTTATTGTTTATAACAATAATATATTGTTTAACATAATTATTAATAAATATAATAGATACATTACAATATAAGTGATAACTTTATTACTTATTATAAGTAATAACATTATTTTAATATGAACAGGATACTTTGATATACTTTGTAATTAGTAATAATATACACGTTTGTTTATCTCTACACCATCCCAACTTCCTTCATTTAAGGTAGTAACAAAAATTTATGTAACTAAAATACATGATAAATATGTATTAACAGTATTATAAGTTATACAAACACATACTACTATTATTTATTATTTTATATATTTGTATATGTTAAATAACAGTAAACATTATATTATACACATTATTAACTATAACAAGGTTATAACTCTACATTGATGAATAATAAAATATTTAACCCCTTATCCTCACACCCCCCCATAAAAAGAATTGACAGTAATAGTAAAAAATGTATGTATCTTCAAGATACATATTTATTTAAAGTACTTACATATGTTTAAGTGGTTAAAAATAACAAAGATGTGAATAATTCAAAAACATAATAATCATTACGCTATTACAACATACATATATTGCTAAAAAGATAAATAGAATGGGGTGGGGAGGAGGGAGGTTGGGGTCAAACAAGTAAATTTAAAATTATAAACTATATAATGTAGTTTATTATTGTAATTTCTTTTACATATGTATATTATTATGTGTAAAAAATATAAACTTTAATTTATATAATTAACATTAAATATAAATTAAGGTAATGTATTATACCCGTAACATATTTACAGTTATAGTATAAGTTTTATCATTGTTTACAATAAACAATTATACAACAGTAATTTCACCTTAGTGATTGTAATACATACCCATTGTGCAATACGTTAATAAATAAAATTAATATGACTAAAACCCATAGTCGTAGTAACGTTAATGTGTGATACAATATACTTTTACTAGTAAAATTTTTGGGAAAGTAAACCTGGTCAACCTTTTTCTCTTTTACTCTATACCAAAATAAAAATATTTAGTATACCGAAGGTGAGCTGCGCTATAAAAATTATCTGATGATAATAATGATATTGAGTAAGTATTAATACTACTGTTGTTGTCATAACACATTATTTTAATGTAACAATTTTGTAGCGTTGAATGCTATGATACCTGTTATTACATTTGTGAGTAGAAAACACTATCTATTATAGCACAAAAACCATCTAGTGTTATTTTATATAAAATAGCATAAGATACATGGAAATATTACACGTTATGGTAATAACACATAAGATAGTAACATTATGTAACTATCGTAAAATAACTTAATCACAAAGATTATATAATATATGTATATACTAAGTTTGTAAAAATTAGTGAACTAAAAAACATAAAGAGTGTCAGTCAACAGTAACTGTAACAGTGAAAGATTGCGATAAGTGTTTACCAATATACAAAACATATGTTGATACAAGTATTGTTTGTGTTAAATACTAAGTTGTATTAACTGTGACTAATATTAACAATATTTTGTCACTGTTGGTCTCAACTTCACCCCCTCCTCCTCCTCTCCCCTCAACCTCACACACACTCAACCTCATTCTTCTCATCATCTCATATTATTTTGATAGATATAACATTATTGTAATGTTAATAATATATTGGACATTAATTGTGTCAAATAACAAACATTACAACAACTACATCAATTAGAACAAACATATCTGTACTAATATATTTAGTAATTACTATTTTTTACACAAATACATACATATTAATAACAAACATAAAACAGGTACATGTTACATAATTTTTGTGGTTAATTAGAAACACAAATATTATATAACCTTTATTAATACATATTGTTAATACATATAAGTCGTTATCAACATAACCACATATTGTATATGATTAATTTTCATGTTCTGTATTTATTATAATGTTAATAATAGTACATTATGTTGTAGTTGTTATGTCTACAATTATTTGTTTGGATAACGTATATAAAAGTAACAAGTTAAATAAATAAGATGTAAATCCAAAACATGTAGGAAATAGTATTTCTCTACCCATAATCCTTCTCATCTTCAACAATCACAATAATTATAATAACCACATAATTTAAAGTATGTTCATATAAAATCCGTGTAAGCGTTTGTGAGATACTTGTAAAGAGCAGCTAACAGGATCACAAGCAGCAAGCTGTGACAAGCGACAAACGCAGTGACAAGCGCTAGGCAACCTAACCACAATCATTATGTGAACATACACACCATTATAAATGATCATTCACATGACTATATTATGTACTAGTACACAATATTTGTGGATTGTTAATTACACAGATTTTATGTAATCGTTCTAGTTTGCAACCAAGTAATTACTAATAAAATTACATAAAATATGTGTAATTAACAATCCACGAATATCATGTGGTTACACAAATAATTATTTTTATATGTACAGAGATATATATATATATATACTCCAACATATTTTTGGTTTAAACCGAACAAGATTGTTTGCTAGGGAAGGGAGGAGTCTTTACCCTCGGTTTTGTGTAGTCATTTCTCTTTAGTGAAGCTTTTCTCTCTGGCAAACCAAAGGTATACCTGAAGGAGAAATGGCTTCGCTTCACTGCGTTTATCGCTTGTCGCCGGAGCCATTTCTCTTTAGCGAAGCTTACCTGCGGTTTGAGGCATACCTGCGGTTTGGAATATTCTCTCCATAGGACATATATACCTTCGGTTTAATATGTGAACATTAAAGTAGTAATTACCATAATTACTAGTATAATTACACGGATTTTATGTAATTATACCAGTATATAACAACAATAAATATGTTATGACATTTACATTATAGTTCAGTATATATTTATTACATTAAAACATGTGTAATACTGTTTAACAGTATTACAATTTTAAATGACATATGTCAATGTTACAAGGGAAAGGAAAAGGGAGAGAGAAAGGTTAATGGGAATGGGGTATAAAGTTAATAATTATGTTATACGCATAACATAATTGCTATTATATACATTACTATGATCACATGATCAAACTAAAATTGACATATGCATAACGATTTTAACAAAACTAAAGTTTGTAATGTATATTAAACATAATTTTTATTTGTTGGTAATGTGCGTTAGTGTCATCACAACGATGAATGTTGTGACAGCATCATTACCAAAATCTATGGGATCTATGAATTCAGCAAGTATTGGTGTTGGTATTGTTGGTGCTAATATTGGTGCAACAGCATCCTTTTTCGGTAACAATGGACCAGTAGGTAGTGGTGGTGCAGGTATGCATCTGCTAAATTTATTCGCTGGTAGTGTTAATAATAACAATCTTATTAATCCCGGTGGTATTGGTAACTTGTTTGACATTAACAAGCCAAAAGTATTTGATATCTTTCAACCAGTAAGTGTTCAACCATTATTTGGATCTAATGTACAAGTGATTAAACCATATGATACTCTTGGTGACTCACAGAAGTCAATTAAGGCTGTACAGGACAACTCAAAGAAATTCTTTGATAGTATGCCTTCACAAATTGGTATGATACATAATCCACAACCAATGATTGTTAATCCAAACATTGTATTGACTCTACCTATTGCTCCAAATCATCCTATTGTTCCAACTATGCCTATCACCTCTCAGGTTACAACCGACACACCACCTGTCCCCGACATCCCATCATTTAGTAATAGTCATGACGGTGACACACATTGTGAATGGTGTATTGTTAAAGGTATTTATTATGGTGCTAAACATGTAATTGTAACACCTTCTGAACTTCAAAAACCAGCAAACCTTATTAATAAGCATATTGGCAAAGCTTTCATTGCAGGAGAGATCGTTGGTGGTGCCATTGCTGGTGGCTACTACGGTAGTCAAGGTGTGGATGTTGGAGATAAACTAAAGCAATAAGTAATATAAAAAATATTTTACATCTATAAGGTGTAAACACACACATATACATAATTATAGTACAAAAAGTATAACAATATATGTCGATATATTCTTTTTCATATTCCCTCTTTTCTTCATCACCTTACTCTCATTCACATCTTATCTATCAAATGTACAGTAGTAATTAGTTAAATTAAAAACATATAAAATGTAATCTATTTACAGAAGAATTTATATTACTTTGAGTAATACATATATTGTTATTTATTATGAATACAATAAATATTAGAGGTGTGTAAAAATATTTACACAATATTGTTTGTTATGACTAAACAATTAATATTAATTATGCTATTAGGTAACAATTATACATTACATAAATATTCTTTAGTGTTTATATATTTTTAATTACCTTTATTTCTTTATTTCTTTGATAATAGTTATCAAAGGTTTACATTATGTTATATACGTAGTTATTGTATATAGGAGTGTACAGTTGGTTCTCATTATGTGAATATAGGTATACGTTGAAATTGATCTTTATCATGCATAGTTCATTGACCCCAAGTGTCACCAAAATTTTTGTAACATACAATCTTCCATTCTTTTGAGCGATCAACACAATACATAATTGCTGTTTGTGATCGTAAGTCACCAAAGATACAATTATAACTCCCCTTTCTGACATAAGCCTTATTTTTATCGTTACCACATTCCTTTCTTAATTCAACATTATTATGATTACATGATGATATGTTGCCCATCCATATGTCCTACATATCTATTTATTAAAATCAATATCTTCTACATACTATTATTTTAATAGTACGTAAAGATAGATAATAAAGAGTAAAATGAAGGAACAGTGGAGGAAAGGAGGAGAAGGGAAGGAGAGAAGTTGAAATTATGGAGTGTGTGTGCGTGATTAAAGAATACTATTATACTTCATAATTTCAACTATATACAATATATGTTCATTACAATCTTATAATGTCAAGCCTCATCACTCTAACCACATCTTCATCTCTAAAATACATATATATATGTTGAGTAAGTTATAAGATTGTAAAATCCTATATCCTTCATCCTCCTTCTCCTTACTCTTCTCTCTCTTCTCTCTCTCTTCTCTCAAAGAACAAATATATTGATATACTTTAAATATGTGTGATATTACAACATTTAATATCTCTGGATGAATTAAAATGTACAAAGTTTAATACATCTCAGTTTAAATTTTGTATATTTTAATCTCTCTAGTATATGTGTTACAATGTAACACATTGTGATCTTAATTTTAGATCCCTCAATCCTTAATCTCTTAATTCCTCTTAATGTGGGAGTTATTATAATTTCGTAACTTTAACAACATTAAATGTTTAAAATATATATATATATATATTTAGTATAGTGTATAATATACTAAAAATATAAAAACAAAATATTACATAAAGAATACTATACTAATTGTATACCAAGTGGATACTGTTTGTTGCATTATGCAACAAAACATTTTATTTTATTATAAAAACAATGCTGTTGTAACAAGTACACACACACACCCTAGGTTATATTTAATACTTAATGTTTTTAAAGTACTTTATTGCATCATGTAACAGATAGTCTCTACTCATGTGCATATACTACACTTAGTATATGCATCACTTTGTTTTTGTATGGATTTTATTCTTTTATACTTTACTTACTTTATACCTTTATTATATATTTTAATATATACAAATACTTTAAACAGGTAAATATTTTTAAAATTAGGTATGAATGACATTTAAAAATCATACAAAAAACATGTTTTGCATATACTAGGTGTAGTATATGCACATGAGTAGAGACTATCTGTTACATGATGTAACAGAACATTTTAGTTTTGTAATAAACAACATTGTTATAACATGTACCTTAGGTTATACTTATTATTTAATATTTTAAAGTACGATGTTACATCACGTAGTATGTAGTCTCAATTGGTATGCATATATTAAATATATGCAAAATATTTTTTTTGCATGATTTTTAAATGTCATTCATACCTAATTTTAAAAATATTTACCTGTTTAAAGTATTTGTATATATTAAAATATATAATAAAGGTATAAAGTAAGTAAAGTATAAAAGAATAAAAACCATGCAAAAAATAGAACAATGCAGATATTATATATGTATATCAACTGAGAACTGTTTGTTGCACGATGCAACAAAATACTTTAAAAATATTAAACATTAAGTATAATCTAAGATATATATATATATTATTATATTATCATTGCTACAAAACAAAATATTTTGTTACATCGTGCAACGAACAATCCTCAGTTGATATACATATATAATATTTGCATTGTTCTATTTTTGCATGGTTTTTAAAATGTTTTACATACTTAATTTATACCTTCTTGATTATTTCAAAGTGTATAAATTGTTATAATGTTTATAATCTCACTCACCCAAGGGATAGTTATCACAACCCTATATACATTGACACACTCAATACATATTAAAATATAAACATGTAATTTTAACATATTTAATGTAATTAAGGTATGAGAATACAGAGATGTATAATTATATGTTTATTACTGTTATTTTTATAATTTTAATATATCTAGATGTGTTAATTAATAGGGGTTAAAAAATACAAGATTATAACACATTTTAAGTGTGTTAAGATTATAAAAATATATTGATATACATGTATGAACATACCCAGATATGTTAAAACTACAAAAATTATAATAATTTTACCTTATTTAATACATCTCTTTTCAACCATAAACTAGAATTCCCAATTTCAAGTCTCTTCAAGACAACAATATTATAATTCTTGTAACCACATGTACGAATATTACACAGAGTATATCACCATTATTTATTATATTCGTTATACTTGTTGTTGTTGATAATTTCCAAACAATATAACATATATAAACCTTAATTTAGTATAGAATAGTCTAATTCTCATTACATACTAGAGAATTCTTATATTTTTGTATTTACAGGTAAACCGAAAGTTGGTCCCAACTGACAGATCAACTATGAGATGCGCTACACTAAAACAAAAATACGTCGAATTGTTATTACTTGTAAAATTAAAAGTAACAAAACACTTTAGTATGTAATGAATATAGAATCATTTTATATTAAGTTAAGATGTATATATGTTATTACAAGTGTAAACCTTATCTTCATTTATACCAACATATTTTAACCTCGAATATTTTTCATCCCCAACAATATTAGGATATAACCAAGTATATCACATCTTGAATATATACAATCATGACCCTCCAAAAACTTAAATTAAATTTAAGTTATACTTTGGTTCCTACAGATGTGTTGGTCTTATCTTTGTTCATACCAACATATTTTAATCTCGAATATATTATGTAACAGTACTAATATAATTAAGTATCTAAAACACGCAGACCATATTTAATAATGTTCAGATCATTCTGACTACATCAATATACATATTAATAAGAAGAATAAGAAGAAGTAAAATTATTAGTTATGATAATATACCGTATACTATTACAATACTCAATTACATTTTTACCAGAAAGATGTTAACTATTAAAGTAAGGTATAATTATTGATGATTAAGTATCATATAGTGTGATACTTAATCATATTTGAGTGGTTACATAACTTTCGTGGTTGATTAACACCATCACGAATAATATGTAATTGTACTCGCATTTACATTAATGTTAGTTATAATATTAAATATACCTGTAATTTTTTGTTCATACAAGTACAATTACATATTGTCCGTGCTTTTTAATCAACCACAAAGATCATGTAACTGTTCTGATATATCTAAGTAAGTAAATAGCACATCATTGTAAATATATGTATGATGACAATAATATTATCTTAAGGTAACATTGTGTAATATTAATATGATGTCAATAAATAAATATTAATATAACACATCCAACCGTTTATTAATACTATTTACAAAAGTAGAATAAAAAATAACAATATCTATTACTTTGTATTTGAATTATATCATGTATACATGTAATGCATATTGGTAGTATTATTTGCTTCTCAGAGAAGCAAAATTATGTAATTTTAATGATATAATGTCTTTATTTATTATTACTAATTATAATATAAGATTATATTATTTTTCTACTCTAAATATATATATATATATATATACAAACGTACACGTTACCCTATTTTGTTATATAATGAGAATCACCAGTAACAGAGTCAGTGTGGTATTTACGATGTTTACCATCTTGGGTCCATATTTCTTGTATTCCATGTTCTTTACCATCAACAAAGTTGTAAATGTATTTACGATTTCCATTTTCATACCAGGTTTCTTGTTTTTGATACCATTTGTTACTTATTTGATCGATATGGTTAGTTTCAATAATCTTAATATTACCATTGTCATACCATGCTTTGTATAGTCCCTCTCCTACCGTCTTATCATCTACTAGATGATAAACATCAAAACTGGCCATTTGACCATTACTATAATACTGTACATCAGTATAATACACATCATTATACTGTAAGTTAGATGAGGGTAGATGGGAGTCAAAAGATTGGCGATTAAGTGTAATGGTCCGATTTTGGTTAATTCGTAACCATTTATTGTAGAAAGATTGGTTATTCATAACATGATCTGGTACAAATTCATAAGGACAATACAAATATATTGACTGAGCATCAGGCACATCTTCAATGTATGGATAAAATTTATCCCACATTTTGTAAACTTGTGGTATTAAGTAGATAAAAAATTCACTGTCAGACATAAAAGTCTCAAAATAGAAACATTGAAGTAAAGTTTCAACATTAATGTTGTTTGTATCATTATCATACAAAAAGTCAATATAAACACATTCAGCACTAACGTGTCATACTGTTTAGGAACTGTAATAGTTACATCTTCCAATCCAGTATAAATAATAAGATCGTTAACAAGATCTGATGTATTCACATCTGGTACTGATACACTTTTACCTGTATTCAAAATGAATGTGACAGTCATATTACTTTCATACACAAATAAATTATTTTTATCATCATTTTAACAAGATTTTCAAGACCCATATATATATATATATTAGAGAAAGAATAAGAGATGTTGGGAAAATTGGGATTGTCGGGGGTTGCCGGGGTAGATCGAGAATAATTGGGGAAGTTGGGGTATATCGGGGAAGTTGGGTGTCCTTGGGGTGTAGATCGGGGATAATTGGGGGATTGTCAGGGTATATTGAATAAAAATAAATGTGGTTTGTGGAGTAACAATGAATCATTACTTTATTTAACATTAAGACAGTAACATTCACTGAGTATATCCAATGTACCCGATCTACCCCAAGGACACCCAACTTCCCCGATATATCCCAAGGACACCTAACTTCCCCGATATATCCCAAGGACACCTAACTTCCCCGATATACCCCAACTTCCCCAGATATACCCCAACTTCCCCAGATTTAATCACATACAAACATATGCATATCAAATATTCCAACTTTCAAACATCAATAGTACATAAATATTTTATGTATTATAATATCCTTCAAAATATAGGTAAATTTAATATATGTTATAACAGTGTATTGTTAGTTATGTTCCATTCATACAAAAAATGGTAAAAATAATAAAACAATACCTTTTTAACTCTAACCATATGAATTGTTAATATGATCAAAAATACTTTATGTCAAAAATATACCATAAATGCAACATATTGTTATGACAATGGTAAATAATGATGTAAAATATACTTTATGAAAATGATAACTCCCCCATCGTTGGGATGATCTATATCTTTGATGGAAATTATAGTGACAATAAATACAATAGTAAAATAATTGAAGTGAGGTTAATTAATCATGAATATGGTGATTTAATTGATGTTACATAAGATGTTACATAAGATGTTACATAAGATGTTACATAAGATGTTACATAAGATGCTAAACATAAAAATTTTAATACAATTAATAAGTCAAATGATTATGAATTATGGGTATTTTACAAATTAGATGTGAATAGTGAAAGTACTTGTTACTATCACGATATTATTCTACAATTGGAACCTGACATGTGATGTTGTTAAATTTACTAACATGTTTTAGGTGCCAAAAACAATGACATTCAAGACATATTAGATTAATTAAGTGTACAAATCGTAGATGTTGAAGTCTTCAATATATGTGACACACACCGCATAGGTAACACTATTGTTACAAATAACAACATTTACAACGATAAACAAATATTTTACTTTACAACAACATGTTGTAAATGAACATAACATTTTATTGTGTATTACAATGATGATTCATACATGTTATAATTAATTCCAGATTACAGAAGAGAAACATAAACTAAGAATTTGTAATTTAAACAGTAATTAACACATGATGGGATAGTTACGATATTGGGGATGGTGTGTGAAGGAAGGAAGGAAGAAAGGAAGAAAGGAAAGGAGGGAGAGGGAGTACTGCATAATGTATTATGTTGAGTACAACAAAGAAATGGTTAAATACATATTTGGTATGTATTTTACTTGTTAACACAAATTTTACACTACCGTAGAGATATGTGTAAATTGTATATTATTAATATGGTAACACAATATATAGTGTTAATTTTATATCTCTATGTCATTAACCATATAATGATATAACTGTGTTTATACACAACATTATTTATTGTTGTTTTAATATGTATGTATACTCATCACAGTTTTATTTTAACATATGTTAAAAGTAAAAGACTATAAATAAAATTAACACGTATAACTATACAAATATAAGCTGTAAAATTATTACCTTAGAATATAAACACATTATGTTAATGTGTTAATTACTATCACTATCACTGTCATTATTACTACCATTATTACAATTAATATTAAATATAACGACGAGAAACTGTTTAACATACAAATTGCTATAAATTGGATTAACCTCAAGTATATAAATATATTATATTTTAATTATTTTACTTAACATTTTTAGTATAGACAATGATCCTTTAACTATGTTTTTATCTGATCGTGACCAGGTTTTAATTGAAATTTCCAATTAATGTATATATATACATAAGCATAATATTTATTTGTTAACATATACTTATATTAACAAATAAATGTACTTGTTATAAGTAGTAATATAACAGTGTTACATGCGCAGTATCTGTTACCAATAACATTGTACTGGGATACGTAACAACATACAATTTTTGTTTCGAACAAAAATATAGATTATATACACACTAGTAACCAAAATTGTGAAAGATAAAAAGATGGTGGACTGCTTCATGTTTTGTTTTTGGGTTGGAGGATACCCCCCCCTCACCCCCTCCCTATTATAGCAAGTTGTTTAAAGTCTATTTTTTTTAATTTTAAAATATGTGAATATATTGACAAGTATTTATTATACATTTTATATTCTGACATATGAAACAAATATTTCTGTAGTAAAAAAAATATGTATATTGTGTTTGATAGGAATAAAGTTTATCTTTGTGATGATCATGGTACCAAATTGTATAAGTATAACAAAAAACAAATAGTTAACAATCGACATTCGTTTAGCTTAGCTATGAAAGACGTTTTTGCCAGTAAAAAACACTTCTTTTACAACAAGGTTGATAATAGTGATATTTTGGATACCTATCAATATGTTATAAGTGACAGTCAATGTGACATTAAAGATGGTACAAGTGAAGATGTGTTGAACAGTCTATTGTTTAAATTTTATCCCCTATATTTCAAGTCGAGTAATATTTGGTATATTATTGCTTTGACAGATAGATTTTCTGACAGCAATTATGTTTACTTATGCCGAGGTGATGACACTATCTGTTCAGGTGTATGTAAATTTACACATGATGATTGCAAAACAACAAGTATTGTATTTTCAAAGAACCAACGTGGTATTGTTATAACACGTATCAAAAATGGTAAACTTCGTGATTGGACTTACGGTTCAGAAGATCAAGTTAGGTGGATTACTATAGGTGATGAACTACGTTATAATGGTCAAGTTGTGGACATCAATTACGATCCACAATTAGTTGATATCATGGTAAGAAGTAAATATAAGTATCTTTTTGATTGGGTCAACAAACATCATACCGACTAAAATAATACTATTTGTAGCCAAATTTACCATGTTTGACACTATGTTTGACACTATGTCAAACAACTCAAAGTCTACAACACTGTTATACACGTAGAATATGTGGTTGTTACTAATGTGTGGTAATATGGATATTACCAATTAACAACACTTGTGATTATAAATCACAACCATGCTTATAAATAATCAAAGGAAGAGAGAGAGATAAATACATACTAAAATTACAAGTTAGTACTATCATAATAAATATTAGGTGCTAATAAAACAATTACTACTTTGGATAGTAATTATGATATGAAAATGTTATTGTTACCTAACAAGATAAAATACATTTACTCTATGTTCCAATGTAGAAATATATAAACATATAATCTTTTTAACATATTCTATACATTGGTATGTTTTTAATATCTAATATATTGAAAATTGTATTGTAACATGTTTATGTGGTTAATTTAATTATCATCATATATGTGTGTATGTGTATATTGTCAGTGAAATGATATTAATCGTCTTGTTAAGTACATTAGTACACCTACATCATTTACCAGGTGGTATACTCAAATACTTAATAATAAGTATTTGAGATTTAAAATTGTAAATGTTATATATGTTTGGATGTTTGAATGTTTAACTTGTTATCGTTACAATATTAAATTAGATAATGTTAATAAAGACAATACATAACAATTATGTATTTTAATATTTGTCGAATGGAAATAAGTATAACACATAACATGAATATTACATCATATTACTTACGTTATTTTTGTTGTAACAAGACTTGTTTATCTGTTAAAACGTAAGTAGTATGGTAAAATAGAGGAGCTTCAACAAAAATATCATTGTAATTCCCCATTTCGTCTGAATATACAATAATAGTTAACAGATGCTTAACTTATATGTGTCAAAACAACAATGGTGTACTTACAACTTAAAATTTAAAATTACACACTGGTACTATTAAGTATTGTTAATTAGAATACATGATTATCATGTATTAATTTACTTTGAGATACATACATGCATATGTACATGTTATAATAATAATATGTTGTAAACACCATTTTTAAACACCATTTTTAAACACCATTTTTAAACACCATTTTTAAACACCATTTTTAAACACCATTTTTAAATAGATGTGTGATATGGTTGTTATATTAACATTGGTAAAAGATGGCAAAGTATGTTTTCATTAAAAATATTTCTCTCTCTCTATTTTTTTATCTAATATAGTAGTAAATGTACAATACTTCGAATGTGAATTATTTATTTCTATTATATGATCCCTTTCATCCTAAGGGATGTGTTGATAGGTGTGGAGGAGGGGAAGGGAGAGAGGGAGAGAGATATTATAATAAAAATATTAGGATGACTACTGTCACTATCACTTCAATCTATATGTTATTTTGCTAATTGGATTAGCAGAAAAAATATTTGGTGATAAAGATGTTGAACATTATGCACTAGCAGAGATAGCAACAGAAGTAACAGCTTCCGATCGTACAGTTTGTTCCTCATTGAGTTGTTGTTGTTGCAGTTCTTCTTTGCCGAAAATAGCAGCATGTACCTCTTCATTAGTATAAGTTGTGTGAAGGATATGCTTAAACTCACATAGCCTCTCTGGTTGTTCTCCATTGTTCCTCATGGGGTGGTCTTCCCACCTCTCCTTAACCATGGCACGGAGCTTATCACAGTCAATAAAGTCGGGAATTTGGTTATATGGATCAACAGTCACAATACCAATAACCTTGCCTTTCAAGTATTGAATGATAGATGTGTGATCACACCAACCCCAAATACCAGTTGTATACACCAGTGAAAACTCCTCATCAGTCATATTGTCATAGTTAACCAGCTTAGAGGCCACAACTGGTACGGTGTTAGTAGTAGTAGTTGAAGGAGACGACATCGTAATAGAGTAGATTTTATATTATTACTTGTATAACAAACATTGTCACTTTTAACACATTCATAATTATATACTGAAATGTATATATATATACATTTCAGTATATATTTGTATATGCACTTATCATTACTTAACACATAACAACAACATTGTTATGTGTTAAGTAATGTTATCAATTAAAGTATATGACAATAATGTAGTTGTTTTTACTTAAAGTAAAGTTGTATATAACATGTGTACTACATCAATATGTTACTTCCTGTCAGTCACATTTTTACAACTGTATTCAAATACAGTTAAACAATCTTTAATTCGGTTTATATTAAAAATACATGATTACACATAATGGTTATGTGTACGTTAACTAACAAAAATTGGAAATAACACTCCATAAAAGTATATTTTTGTGTTTCAGTTTTATTACTTGTGGTAGCAATCATTGTGTACACAACATGCATCAATACCAAATTACCACTTTATAGTGTTTTATCATATCAACAATGTTTATTATTACAAATTATAATACACTACTATAATTTGTATTATAATTTGTAATAATAAACATTATATATTGTATATTTAACATTACTTGGTAAGGTTATTAGTAACATAAACTTTGTTGGGTAGCGATCATTAATCATGAACGCAATAACTATACCAACTATTTCTCTCCTGTCAAAGTAGACGTGTAATCATTATAGCTTACTTAGTGTATACAGGTAACATGTCATCATGTTAACATTTTAAATGTTAACAACTATACTTCATGACAATATTAATAGTTGTAACTACTAATACTATCTATATAATTACTTGTTTATATGAGCACAATTACATGCAATTATACTTGTAATTACTTGTAGTTTTTGTAATCATTTGTAATTGTTTGACTTATGCATATTTTGCATTAAAATGTTTACACAGTATCTGTGTAAACTATGATGTAGTGTTTATCGTATGTAGTGTTTATGGTAGATAACCGATTACAACTCTTATATGGATACATACATGTTGTATTGTTGTTATACAAAATAATTCTCACCAGTGGTTGAATTACGAGTATATGTCTCATGACGACCATCTGAATACCAAATTTCTTGTATTCCATGTTGCTTACCATCAACAAAGTTGTAAATGTGTGCACGACCTCCATTTTTGAACCACATCTCTTGAGTTTGTTTCCACTTGTGTTTATCAGTCTTGTCAATAAAGGTTGTTTCAATAAAGGTTGTTTCAATAATTTTAATGCTTCCATTGTTATACCATGTTTTTAATAATTTACCTCCTACTATCTTATCATCCACTAGATGATAAACATCAAAGCTCATCATTTGTCCATTATTATGATATTTGACATCAGTGTAATATTCCTCATTATAGTTAGAAGTTAAGCTAGTTACAACATCAAAAGATTTGCGAACGAGAGTAACTATTTTGTTTTTGTTAATTTGTAACCATTCTTTGTAGAAGTGAGGATCGTCCATATATTTACTGGGTATAAACTCATAAGGACAATACAAATATACTAACCTATCATTTGGTGTATTATTGACACACGGATAAAACTCATCCCATATTTTGTAAGCTTGTGACATTAAATAAATAAAGAACATGTTATCAACCATAAACGACTCCAAATAGAAACATTGGAGTAATATTTTAACATTAGCAATACTTACATTGTTATTATGCAAAAAGTCAGTATAAACATTAACAACAGCTGTATTGTACTGCTTGGGAATTGTAATAACCACATCTTGGTTTCCAGTATAACTGATAAGATCATTGACAATTTCTGATGTTGTCACATTCGATACTGTTACACTTTCACCAGTACTCAACACCAAAGTGACAGTCATGTTATTTCGACATGAGCAAATAAGTTTTGTTATAACTATTTATCAGTAATAGATATCAACTGCATCTATCTTGGTAATATAATACCATAACATATAGTTACAATAAGTGTTATAATATTACACCAAACATATTACAATACAAGATATTAGTGTTTAACACTAATATGGTTTACTTGTGTACACACTAGTTAGCAAAAATTGAAATTAACGTTCTATTTGAGTACAATGACGTTTTTCAATTTTACTACTTTTGTGATCACTAACATATACACAGTCTACGTTGTAACTCAAAGTTACCAATTTATAATACTCATTTACAGGTACAGGTACAAATAGTTATTATTAACCACGTTGGAATTCATCCATATTTAAATTCTATATTATGAGTAGTATTGTTCAATGGATGAGGTAACATCTTGTTCATCAGGATAAAGTTTCCACAGTCCAGTTCTCCTGTTGTTACTATAAACACCAATAGCCTGTATGTTATCATATTCGTATCTTTGCTCCCATAATCCTTGTTTTTTACCATCTTGTCACTTGACCAATAAACATTAAATTACCATTATCGTACCAAGGTTTCCTCTGAGCCATACTGTTTTGCATTGTTATAATATTTAACACCTTTTGGTTTTACCACTCGGATACCATTCTTGCCACTTACCGTGAGGTTTATCGTCCCTGTACTCCTTCATAGATTTGGAAATACCATTCATATACCATTCATATACCAACTCAAGGTTTCTGTCATTATATGTTTCTTCCATCTTTTTATTGCCATCTGGATAACGCGTTACTATTGTTTTCTTGTATAATTTAGGTGTATTATTATTACCATTATTAGTAATAGTAGTAGTATTAGATATGACATTAGCGTTACGATTATCGCTTTTTACATCATAAACGTAATGGTCGGGTTTCGTTAATTGACCCAACTGTGTCCATGATACATCAATACCATGTTTATAACCATCTTTGTACTCAATACTAATACGTATTTGACCATTTGGATACCATGCTCTTCCCATATACCCTCCTTTTTACGATTGACATATTCATGCACATATTTAGGATAACCACTGTTATACCATGACTTGTCTATTTTGACAACCCTATTAGTTAATTTGTTATCATCAAGTAGGTGGAATTCTTTTGGTTCACTTATGGAAAGCCAATATTTATTACCTTTGTAAATGTACATCATCATGAGTATTAATACAATCTTGTAACACAACAACATCTTTGGTAAATTCATGGTGTTCTATTTTGTAGACATATTCATGTGTAAAATCTAACACTATTAATCCTACTATCATTTAATTTTATCCATCTGTTAATAAAACTATCATTAGCAATGAATCTGTGAAATAACACTTGGTATGGACAATAAAGTAAAAATATCACACAACAACTCGTAGTCTAAAGACCCCCCCAACACCTCAGAAACAATATTGGTCCATGAATTAAGAAGCTTATCAACCAAATAATCAAACAAGTTGTCATCTTGAAAGAAATAACAAAGATTAAACAATTTTGTAGTGTTAATGATCATTAACATCTATATCATTACCATCAAGAAAAGTAACGTAAACATCAGCAACATCTAAAAAACGATGTGGAAAAGGAAAGGAGAAAGAGAAAGGAAAAGAATTGGATGATAATAAAGTATTATTTAAATCCTTGGCTGCTGTATACAACATACCCGATCTGTCATTGACAGTTACAGTATGTAATTCTTTTTTGTCTGGATCCAGAATCCAAATTTAGTTGTAATAACACATTAGTAGACATTTATATGTCATTAACACATTATATAATAATATTCACTCTTAATAGAATAATTTCTTGTTTATACATTACGATAACATGTTAAAAAAATGTACTAGTATGTGGATATTTGTAATTTCAGTATAGCACACATATACATATATACACATCTGACCAAAAACTATATTATAGATGTATATATGTCAACGGTAAAAATTGAAAAAAAATATGTATGTTATTGAACAGAAATACCACTATGAAGATGTGGTCTTACGAAAGAATGTTTATGTTTATGTTTATGTTACTTCTTGTTACTTGTCAGTGTGAGGATAATAAAACCCTTGTTAGTGTCCTGGATTCAGAAGGGAAAAAATTAGCACAAACAGTTTTTAAGTCTTACTACCCAAGTGGTAACATTAATATGGAGGGTTCATATATTAACAACAAACGAGAAGGTGTATGGAAGCATTATTATAATGATAATCAGAATTTCTTGGAGAGTGAAGGTTTATGTGTTAATGATGTGAATGAAGGAGTGTGGTTATACTACTTTAACAATCCATGTAGTCAGGTTAGAGAACAAGGTTCATATGTTAATGGTAAGAGATCAGGACTATGGACCCTATATCACATAGCTCAGAGTGTCACACTCCAAAATACCACATTCCAA
>Ga0302300_1000679_pt1 | contig 22579 bp, 15 predicted proteins | sample III_Palsa_E1_1_FD_198756 | JGI IMG/M metagenome (GOLD analysis project Ga0302300, IMG submission 198756) | Peat permafrost microbial communities from Stordalen Mire near Abisko, Sweden - III_Palsa_E1_1 | ecosystem: Environmental > Terrestrial > Soil > Palsa > Peat permafrost | place: Sweden... | reverse complement strand
CGGGGCTAACGCTTGATATACCAATTTTAACCTCCAATGGTTTGTCAGATTTTTCGAAACTGATAACGGGCATATCAATGTTCCCGGTAAGCTTTCGATGACCTCCTGCACCCTGGCCGCTACTCGGGATGTCGGGCTGGTTTGGATTACGTTTGTAGATGTCAATGCTTTTAATCTTATGGTTCACCACCGCATAGAAATAGAGGTTACCCTGTCTTCCCGTAACGATGTAATCACCGGCTTTGTTGAGTTCCCAGGTACTGCTACCGCCGCCTGAGTGTACAAGGTCAAATGCGAGTTTTTTGTCCTGACCGCCTTGGTAGGTAAATTTATAATAGGCGCATCTTTTGGTGGCAGTAAGTTCTGCGTTGATATGGTAGCGGTCCAACAGAACCCTGTAGTATCCGGGATGTGCTGTTTCGTTTGCGTGGCTGTAGGTCGAAGCAAAATCATCAGCTGTGAAATTGTTGCCTTCGAGCGGCATAATCGGGATATTCTGTGCTTCCCAGTCGGTTCCACTTGTCTGAGCGAAAGCTTTTATCGTATTCACTTCGTACTCGTAGCCACTACCGCTGCCATAGGTCGTTATAGGAACTGCTTGGACCATGCCGAAGGGAACGCTAGCTGCCGGCCCTAAAAGACCATTCCACGTGCGCCAAGGCGGAACATAGCCAAGCTCAGCAGAGTCGGTCAAAACCGTTGATCCCGGCCACAATAAAACTTCTTATTTTTTTCACAATTATTTATTAGAATAAAATGTATATAGTTTAGAAATTTTGTTATTCAGTTTTCAAAAAAACAATCAAATCTCCTCGATTACTGTTTATTCGTAAGGCATTCCCCTCCGAACACCCGCCGCTTATTGCGCCGGTTAGTTTTTCGTCCTCAGTTATCAGCATTCTCTCGCCGTCACGCCGGCATGTAGGACCTTCAGCCATGACAACAGTAGCCAAGGCTGCTTTTTTGCATTGCCTCGAAGCGACACCGCAAGCGTCAATAATATCAATGATCGCCTTCATGATTAAAAGATCCTAAATGAGTTTATCAGCTTTCCATTACAAGTAAGATTAATATTTAGTTTAACTGGTTATACCATCTAATATCGCCAAAGTGCACATCTTCAGTCACAACGCCAGGCACATTTAATAATTGTATAGTAGTTGACGGGCCGGGGCATACAGGTTCCGTCCATGAACGCAATGCCCAAACAATTCTTTTATCAGGGGTAACTTCTATGCTTTTATCGCATCTCTGTTTTGAAATACACAAACGTCTTCAGGAAACATTTATTAGAATCCAGTCACTACTTTTTTAGATGTATTTCGCTTTAAATCAATGAACCGACAGACGGGTACTACCAGGCAAAGCGCATAAAATGGCGCGTAAATAACGCTTTCCAGGCGTAAAGCAAATTCCACCAATGCAACCAGGATAACTACCAGTATCTGCGCTTTTTTCCCGGATACGGAAACCCCCGGGTCAGTGATCATAAAAAATATAAATAACTGGTACATGGGGCCGGTTAAAGGCGAAAGTTCAGAAAGAAAAGGATCAGTGGTGAGCAGGCTCCGTACATACGCCAGGATTATAAAGCAGATTACATAAGTAACCGTCACACGGAACTTTTTTGCCCTGTAAACAATACCCAGGCCTAAACACCATATAACACACATGGCCCAAAGATTATTGCCCCATTGAATGCCGAGCCCGGCCACGCTAAGCGGCGCCATCAGCAACATCCACGAAACGCCCAAATTTGATGGGTTCCATAAGTGTTTGCCTTTATAGGTTAACACGTATTTAGATAAAATAGAAATTAGCGCAGTGACCACATATGGCCAAATCATATTGGAACGAATGAGGATACCAACGCTGATACCGGTTATATAGGCACTTGCCAGGTTTTTCCGGGTACCCAGTATCAGCGAGGCCAAAAGCATTTCGGCAATTAACGAGGTGCCGATCGATACAACAACATTGATATAATTATCCAGTATACCAAAGGTAATCTGGCCTATGAGTAATATCAGGGTAATGAAAGCCGGGGGCACATAAGTAAAATAGTCTGTCTTCTTTACCACAGGGAATTTATTGGCTTGCAATTCTGGGTTTGTAACTAACTCCATTAGTTTTTAGTTTTATTTTCAGTGATTACATGAAGTTGATCTATCTGCGGCTTCTCCATTGTATAAACCTGCCCCGAAGGCCAGTGAATGATCACCCGGTCGGTGGTTGTGGCTTTTCCCATACCAAAATGAACCCGGTGCTGGTTTTGTGCGGAAAACCCGATACCGCCCGAAACTATCTGCATTTGTTTTTTCCCGTCCCAGTCCAACTCAACCTTCGCGCCTACCGCGCTGGCATTGCTTATGGTGCCGTGTAAGTCAAAATCTACCCAATGATTACCGTTTTGTAAATGATTTTTATAAATAAGCGGCACATTATTCTGATTAGCTACCACAATATCCAACACCCCGCGGTTCCAGAGATCGGCCATGGCAACCGCCCGGCTATCGAAAGTAATATAAGGGTTAACTTTGCCTGTTACATCTTCAAAAAGGGCATTGCTGTTATTCAGCCATATTTTGTTTTGCTGATAACCCGATTGGCTTTTGCCATCCATAGCCGGCCAATTTGCAGCATCGCCAATAATTTTGCTGTTGCCGCCGGTAACCTTAGAATAATCGTACCAATAAGATGTGCCTTTTTTAGCCGAAATAAAACCATTGGCAGCATAAATATCCGTATAGCCGTCATTGTTCAAATCGCCAAACTGGGCGCCGTAACTCCAGCCCGCATTTTCTATGCCAGATAGTTGGGCCAGGTTAATAAATGAAGGCTCGCCTGTTCCGGTATTTTTTGGCTGCCAGTAATTATTACCCTGAATGAGGATACCGGGTTCTGTAATATTAGTGGTATAAATACCCAAAGTGCCGTTATTATTAATATCGCCGAAGGCTACACTCATACCGCTTTTAGGGATGTTTCCTATTCCTACCACTTTACCGCGTTCAACAAATTTCTTTCCGCCCTGGTTAATGTAAAATTCGTCGACATTATAATCGTTAGCCACGTACAGTTCCGGGTAACCATCACCGTTAAAATCAGCTGCCCCGGCTGCAAGTGTCCATTTGGTTGATGTTAAACCATATTCCGCTGTAACATCCTTAAATTTGCCATTTCCAAGATTTTTTAAGAGATAATTTCTCCCTCCATTGTTGGCATACCTAAAACTTTCGGGCATAATTTTGGTAGTGTTTAAATTACTGAGGTCGATATTTTCATTATAATAGCCGCCCAAAAACAGGTCGAGTTTCCCGTCATTATCAAAATCCAACCATATGGCACAATTAGCATTTACCCATTTAGGCAGGCCGCTACCCTCTGTTACATTAACAAAGTTTTTACCACCTATGTTATGGAACAGTTCCGGTTTGCCCCATTTATACAGGAATAAGTCCTCATAGCCATCATTATCATAATCGCCCCATACCGCGCCCATTGAAACCCCGGTGCCTTTTTTATTTACATCGGCCAATCCCATTTGCGGAGCCACATTTTCAAATTTCCCATTGTGCAGGTTGCGGTATAGCGCATTCAGGCTTCCAGTACGGCTGTTGGTAAAATAAATATCGTTCCAGCCGTCATTGTCAAAATCCACAATCGAAACCGCAGCGCCCATCGAGGCAATCTGTGGCGCAATGTTATCGAGCTTAGGGTCAAGCATAGGGCATAAATGCCGGAAATCTATTCCTATTGATTTATTATCTACGGGCTCCAGGTAAAAGCCATATTTTGCTAAAGCATCCTGTTCATTAGCTTCGGCATTACCTCCATCCAAATGAAACTCTTTCAAGTGGGATAACAACGCGCTGCCAATAAGCAAAACAACAAAAAGTATAGTAGTTAAAATTTTAAAAACGCGTTTTGATCCGGTCATACAATAGAATAGTTCGAGTATCTAATTGGGAAGGTAAAGATATCATAATGCGAAAAAATAACAAACTAAACCTGAGCGGTTAAAGCATAAAAAAACGTTATTTTTAAGTTTTTCAGCATAAAAGTGATATTTGATAATGTTTAACTTCTCCCTTAATATTTTTCTACTTTCGCAGCAAAGCCTGATTATGCCTGTAATAATAATATTCAAAAAAAACGCTTCTAAAATTCTGCTCACTTGCCTTTTTGGGGCGGCACTGTTATTAACTGCATGCCACAGAAAATCGGGAGATACAAACGCTGTAAGCGACACCGATCCGGGGCAATTGGCGCGTCAATATATGGCTAAAAACCAGTTTGATGAGGCGGAGGCTTCGTTTATAAAAGCGATACAGGTAGCACCCGATAATATTTTAAATTATGGCAGTTTAACCAGGCTCTACCTGCTCCAAAAAAATTATAGCGATGCCGAAAACGAGGTAAAAGCAGGATTAAAGATCAGTCCAGACAATCAGGATATGCAATTGCTGCTGACCGAAGTTTATATAGAAAAGGGAGATAAGGCAAGCGCTGTAAGCGAGCTGAATGGCATCCTGGCCAAGTATCCAAAGAATGGGAAAGCATGGTATAAGCTCGCCGCTCTTGCGCCGCAACACGGTGGTCATAACTGGGAAAAGAATTGCCTGTTAAAATCGCTGAGTTGTATACCTGCCAATATTGTGTTGCGCCTTAGGCTGGCAGAGATCTATGCAAGCATTAACCAGGCAGATTCTGCACGTTTTTTCATAGATGGCGTAAAGAAAATCGCCCCCGATTTCTCGGCTATAGCTGATGCATCCTACCAAAAGTCAGTTTTATTATTACAGGGAAATCATCCAACTGATGCTTTACCCTATATTCTGCAGTTTCATAAGGTGATGAAAACAACGGTGGCCTATGCATCCGGGATGGACGATATAGATGTGCCACGCTTACTTGACGGGTATACCGCCTTTACAACCAGCTTAGCCAACCAGGGGCTAAGTTCGCTTAGCGGGTTCATTTTTACAGATGCTACGGCAGATGTAGGTTTTACGGGCGATAAAACAGCAAAAACAACACAGCCGGTAATGGCTGTAGCCGACTATGATGCAGAAGGAAATTTCTATGTTTATTCAAGCATTGTGCCCGCAGGTTCGTCCACTTCAAAGCGTTCGCTTTTTACTACCAAAGCAGGTGATTTTAAATTGTGTACAGGGATAGATACGATGGATGACCCTGGCCAGGATACGTATGCCACATTTGCCGATTACGATAACGATGGTTACCAGGACCTTTTTATTGCCACTACAAAAGGCATGATGGTGTATCATAATAACGGCGACGGAACTTTTAACAGGGTGAAAGATGATATCGGGCTGCATAATATTGCCAATGTGCGTAAACTTTTGTTTGCCGATTTTGACCAGGACGGCGATCTTGACCTTTACGTTGCTGAAAAAGGCGGCAATAAGTTTTTCCGAAATAATGGCGATGGCACCTTTACCGAAACGGCTGGCGCCATGGGCCTTACAGGAGATCCCCGCGGTACACTGGCGATGGATTTCGGCGATTGGGATTCTGATGGCGACCTTGATATTGCTGCACTTCGGGAAGATGGCAGCTTACAGCTACTGGACAATAAGCGGCATTCTAAATTTCAGGATATCAGCGATTCATTGGGCCTGCGTAAATATAAAGGGAGAACTGTTGCTTTTGGTGATTATAATAATGACGGTTTGCTGGATGTTGTTGTTGCCGGAGGCGCTGATGGGGCCTGTCACCTGCTAACCAATACCGGCCATGGGTTCGTTGTCGACCCGGCATCTAAAACGTTAAGCGATGCATTGAAAGGCGTAACAGTAAATGATGTTTCATTTTTAGATTTTGACAACGATGGCCATCAGGACTTGCTGTTGGCAGGCGTTAATGCCGATCCGGCCAAAAGCGGGGTAATATTATTTCATAACGATACCACCAAAGGGTTCAGTAATGTTTCCAATTTATTACCACCAACGGTAACACAGGCGCAACAAATAAAAATTGTTGATTTAAATGCCGATGGGGATGAAGATATTTTTTTAGCAGGGCCAGCAGGCGTACAATTAATCAGGAATGATGCCGGCAGCCAGAATAATTTTATGCAGGTTCAGTTGGTCGGCTTATCGTACGGTAACAGTAAAAATAACCGTATGGGCATTGGCGCAGAGGTGGAACTAAAGGCAGGAGACCTTTATCAGCGTAAAACAGTTACCGGGCCAACTACAGTTTTCGGTATCGGTACCCGTAAGCAGCTGGATGCCGTACGTATAGTTTGGCCAAACGGCGTACCACAAACTATTGTTGACCCAAGCATTAAAGAACGGATATTGGAGCAGGAACAGCTCAAAGGCTCTTGTCCGTTTTTGTTTACCTGGAATGGTAAAAATTATGAATTTATTAAGGATATGCTTTGGCGCAGTGCGCTCGGGATGCCTTTGGCCGTACATGGTAAGGATACTACCTATTCATTTTCAGATGCATCAAAGGAGTATTTGCTGGTTCCGGGTGATAAATTGAAGCCGAAGGATAGCAAATACAGCATTAAGATTACCGAAGAGCTGTGGGAGGCTGTTTATTTTGATAAAGCAGGCCTGGTGGCAGTAGATCACCCAGACTCGATTGATACTTATGTGGATGAGCGTTTTGTTCCACCGCCTTTTCCGGGTAAAACTGTATATCAAGTTGCCAAAAAATATTTACCTGTTTCGGCAGCAGATGAAAAAGGCAATAACCTGCTACCTAAAATCAGCAGTTATGATTTTCAATACGCATCAAGTTTCTCCCTTACCAAATTTCAGGGATTAGCCGAAGACCACAGCCTGATACTTGACCTGGGCGCAAAAGCAAAAAATGATAGTGTGCGTTTGTTCTTACGAGGATGGATATTTCCAACCGATGCCAGTATTAATATCGCAATGACCCAGTCGGATAAATACAGGGTTCACCCCCCATGCTTACAAGTCATCAACAGTAAAGGCGAGTGGCAAACCGTCATCGCTGACCTGGGCTTTCCTATGGGCAGGGATAAAATTGTTATCGCTAATCTATCGGGTAAATTCCTAACCGCTAATGACCGCCGTATAAGGATCAACACTAACATGCAGATATATTGGGATCAAGTGTTCTTTACTACCGGAAATACAAAGGCTCCCGTAAAAATGACCGACCTGGTAATGACCAAGGCAACATTGGGTTTCCGGGGTTATTCTGCGTCTTACCGCAAAGGCGGCCCTTACGGTCCCGAGTGGTTTGATTATTATCATACCACCTCCGGTCAAAAGTGGCGCGATCTTACAGGGAACTACACCAGATATGGAGATGTATTACCGCTTTTGCAGCAAGGGGATGATAAATATATCATTGCAGATGGTGGCGACGAAATAAGTATTGACTTTGATGCAAGGCGATTACCCGCTTTAAAGAAAGGCTGGAAACGCGACTTTTTGATTTATAGCGAAGGATGGGTAAAAGACGGTGATTTAAATACTGCAAACGGACAGACTGTTGTTCCTTTGCCATTTCATCATATGCCATCTTATCCTTACCATCATGCCTTTTATCCTAATGACGCAGAACATCGCCATTATCAACAAAAATATAATACCCGTAAGGTAAGTACCAATGATTTTAAATATGATTTACGCAATACAACTATATCAAAACAGACCAAAAACCAGCCGAATTAGCGCACAGCTTTAAAAATTAACCGCTGTATGCTGATACATGTTTTTTAATGTAGGATTAAGCAACCCAGCTATATTATAAGGGTTTATCCTGTGCCTTATCGTGGCTGTAAATTGAAGAATATCCATTGAGGTTACGTCCTGTTTTTTGATAATTGTCATTAAATCCTGATAACTTAAGTTAACCATATCTCTCATCGCCAAATCATCTGCTCCAAGAAAATATCCTGCCGGCATTTTTTTTAATAAACGTTGTTCATAGGAAATAGTGGCTGTAAAGTATAACATAGACCATGCATTGAAAAGTTCAAAACGATCCATCGTTTGATAGGATCCGGCAACCAGTTGGTCAATAAATTTTAGCTCTTCAAAAACACCTTGTTCGTATTGTTCCAGGTTGTGATATAATTCATCATTCTTTCCCCAGTAGTGCTGTAAGATGCTTGCTATTTTTTGAATACCTGAAAGCGAATGTGCGATTCCTGAACTAAAAAGCGGATCTATAAAACCGGCTGTATGCGGAAGTGCAGCCCAGCCGGGGCCAAAACAACGTTCGGTCCTTCGTTGCAACCTGTCCGACTTATTAATTGAACCTGGCTCTGATGAAAGTGAAATATCTTTAAGAAGCTTATTAACTGTTGGATATTTGTCCCTCAAACAATTCCATATTTGTTTTGCTGGTAGATCATCAAAGGTGCAGTTTTTATCATTTAAGGCGAAACCAAGACTGGTGCGATCATCATTAAAACGGAGCATCCAAAGCCAAGCCTCGTCCAAAATCTGGTATAGGGCGGAATTATCCGGATCATAAGGAAAATCACTGGTTGGGATGCCTGATTCTTGCAATACCTTCATCCAACGAGGGACCTCATTAAAATGCGAAAACACGGCAAATGAATTCGTAAGAAAATTTCTGGATGAAGATTTAACTTTCAATATTCTATCCAGCAAAACACCGCTACCGGTGGCGTCAATGAAAAAAGAGGCAGTTATATCAGCGGACTCACTGCCATTGATATGAAACGTCCAGGTACCGTTTCTTTCTGCTGAAGAAATTTCCGTAAGATCGAAATATGAAATACCAGCTTCCTTTACCTTACTAATTAAAAAACTATCAAAATCAGCGCGTAGCCAGTTGGTATCTGATTGCATATCGTCAGAAATGGCGGCCACGAAAAGCTCATTGATATGGTTGCTATCTGTTGTAAATTCCTCCCCGGGATGATGTTTAAAATAGCTGAACCCTCTTTTAATACCGCATACAATTTCAGGATGAGCTTGCTGCCAGCTGCCATATCTCGAGAAATCCTTAAGCCAGGGAAAATCGTACTGCTGTGATAATTGCCGTAATATCATGTCCGCGACAGGTGTAGAAGATTCGCCAACGGCAAATCGTGGATGCTGCCCTTTTTCAATAAGACAAACCTTAAGACCCATACTATTTAAAACCATTGCCATCAACGAGCCAGCAAAACCAGCACCCGCTATGACAATATCATAATTTTGAACACTCTCTTTAGTCATGACAATGACAGCTAATCCTTTTATAAACTTGCTGATGAAGGTTCATCGTTTCCAAACGTTCCTTTCTCGCACCAAAGCAATGAGGGCAGCTGGAAAGAAAACCAATATCCCAAGTATCTACAAACACCCGGCCTTGTGTTAACTGTAGCGCTTTTTCAAAAACCTCTTCAAGTGTATCCAGCGAAGGCGCGATATAATACCCTTGTTGTTGCAATGTTTCCATAATACCATTCCCAGAACGGGTGGCGATAATAGAACAGCATTGTGTACCACTATAAAAAGCGAATTTTACGGTACGTATTACCCATTCAATATTTTCTTTAACATTAACAAAATGAACGCACGGACATCTATATCATTACTCCGCAAAAAAGATGCAGCTTGTTTAAAGTCATCGGGCGTAAGTTGTTTATTGAGTTTGGGCAATACTTCGGGATGGATAGTTTCAAGCCCCATCGCTATTTCCAGGCTTCCGTTAAGTTTATTTTTAAATTCAACACAGCTTTCACCACAAAGCTTGGGATGGTTTTCCACTACCACCCTGCTATAAGGCTGTAACCGTTCAATTATTCCTGAATGATCTTCAATCGGGATGGCGTTATGGTCGAAAAAATTACCGTTGTTATATAGTTTTATTACATCAGCCTTAGGTAATTGGTTTAAAGCATAGTCTATTTGCTTTAAAATAGCTCGCGGGCGTGTGGGCCCGGTTAGTGTATTTTTCCAAAGGTCACACATCAGGCACTCAAAGCTACATTCTTTACCCGTCAAAAAGATGGTGTTTACCTTTTGCAATACCCCATTCCTATCCGGTTCCTCCTCGTGCAGGAAATGATAAGGGATATCCGGATTTAACGCGTTTCTCGACGGCCTGAGGTTTTCAATCTCGTGATTATCGTGCATAAAGCGAATGGAAGTATTCCCTATATTCCGTTTCACCTTGTGGAAACAATTCTTTGAAAGTGCTTTCTGTAGCTGCTCCAAGTTGGAAACGGCGTTTTTCAAATACTGGCATATCAAAACCCGTAATGGCTTTAACACCCCTGCTGGTTATCTCACCTTTTAAGGCATAAAGCGCATCCTCGCTCCAATCCGTTAACTGAATGAAAGGTATACCTTCGGCCACCTCAATAACATTGGGCAGCGCATAGGGGCTTAGGCCTTTAAATCCATATAAACGGCATGGCGCATATGAGCGCACATGCCCGCGGCTTTGCCCGCCAGAGTAGGTTAACGAATGTTTGATCTTATCAACCCCCCAACCTTCCTGGTAAAGCATCATATTATTCAACACGCTGCGTATGGTGAGTTCTGTATTTTCCGCAATTGGGTAATCCTTAAGATTTTCATCCCCTCCGTCGCCGTCTGCCAGGTATTTCCACTCCGGATACAGACTACGCAGTTGCTTGCATAAAGCCAGTGCCATTGTAGCTGATTCCAAATCTCTTGACTTATAATCTTCTATTACTGTGATAGCTTCTTTATAATTAACCGCAGATTGCGGGATATTAATAACTTCCAGGAAAAGGGAAAGGCCCAACTGATCCAAAAATTGGTGCGCTTGCTCCGCATCGGGGCCGCTATCTACTGAAAGCGTAAACGCTTTTAACCGTTGTGGCGACATACCGAGTTTTAGCATCAGGTAATAAAGTACCAGGAAAACAGATCCGCTATCGATACCGCCGGAAAATAAAACACCCACTGGTTCATTGTGAGGAATTGACAAAAGCCATTTCTGGCATTCATTCGCTAATGTTCCGATGTAAGCTTTACCTATTTGATCCAGATCATGCGAAAAGGCGTTTCTTTGGGGTTCAAAAAAGCGGGTATAAACGGGGTTTGGGTCAGGGCAGCCTATTACTTCTAAACGCACTACATAATGCGCGGGCACCATCCTGGTATAGGAAGGATGAAACTGATGATGTAGCCCCATTCCTTTTAAGAAATTATAGATCTCATCAATACGTTCGGCAACAATCAGCAATGGGCCGCTTACTTGCTTAGCCAAAAAATAACGCATAGGCCTGCCAATTGAACGCGCCAGAAAAATCTGCTGACCCACTTTTTTTACTATGGCAAATTGCCCTTCTATCTGCCGTACACGTGAAGCATCACCGGAAATTACCGCTTCCGCCGCTTCTTCCGATGTCATATTAAAAATACTATTATTATTATCATCTAATAAGCTTACATAGTCAGTAGGCTTGGCTGTATAAGGGTTGTTCATAAAAATCAAATTAAAAATAGATGATTCGTCCTTATTGCGCTTAACATTGTATCATCCGCTGTGATACAATGTTAAGCTTTTCAACTATATTACCCAAAAATATCTACAGCGTTAAAATCAGGCATGATGCATCTAAAATTGAACATTTACGTAGCTAATAAACTAAAAATTACAACTCCTACGAAAACAACTTTTCTCCGGCAAGTCTTGTTCCATCAACACGGGCCTGTATTTTAGCAAACGCAGTTTCACGTGTAGTCGAAACATCATCGCAAAAAGGCGAAAAACCGCAATCGTCTGTAGTGCCTAATTGGTTTAGGGGGATATACTCTGCTGCCTCAATTATCTTGTTCATTACTTCTTCAGCAGTTTCAATTTCGGGGCTAAGTACATCTATTACACCAATAAACGCCTTTTGATAAGTTTTAAGGTATTGTTTTATTATTTTCAATACCTTTACCCTGTCTGGGTCGCTTGCCAATTGCAGATAAAAACTGCCAAATTTAAATCAAAAAGCTGCGGCAAAAAATCGGCATAATCTATATCAGCACTATGTGTTGAATCGTGGTCGCCACCTGGGCATACATGCACACCCAATTTTTGTTGCTCATCTTTATTAAAACGATCAAAAACCTGATTATTAAGCTCAATAAAATGCTTTAATACGCCACCGGATGGATCAAGTTTAAGTGATAATCTTCCTTCCGTAAAATCCATCTGAACCTTGTATGCACCGTGGTGCAAACATTGCCTTATATCCTTTTCGCATTCATTTAGTAGATCTGCTACGAATTCCGCCTGGCTATATCCTTTAATTCCATTTTTGGGGGTATATCAAACTTAATGCTGAAGCTGAGATAACTGCTTGTTTTATTGGAGTGTTCGTATGCTTTTGAGCAGTAATCAAGTATTTTACTGCATAATTACCATATTTAAATGGTCCGCTGGTTAATAATGGCAATTGCCGGCAATGGCCATCTTCAAAAGTGATCTTCATTCCATCCGGACTCAAATTTGATAAACCTTCGAGTGGATAGGTCGCGAAACTTGACTTGGTTTGTTCACCATCGGTTATTACAGGGGAACCGGTTTTTTCAAATTTACTTATAGTATCATTAATTGCCTGATCGTAAAGTTTTTTTAAATCACCGTTTTTGCGGATTGGTAATAGCTTCTACTAATTCTGGTGAACGGGTATACTTCCAATTGGTTCTGTAGGTATTTTCATAGCATTTGTTTATTATGTTTATTATGTTTATTATTTAAACCGGCCTCGGAAGCCCATTAGGTTAATTCTAAGGGCTTATTTATCAGGGTTGTTACATCATAAGGTACGATTAACATTTTTTTGCTGTATCATTACGCTGCATGATTATTCAGGTTTTTGGATCCTTGAGATTTGGATACCAAAGCAAAAACCACCAGGCCCGAGGCCAGAACAATCAAACTCATAGCTAAATGCCAACCCGCAGGTTTAAGTACATACATTGCACCAAAAAATTGTATAACCAGTATAATTGACAAAAAATTAGCGGCGGCTTTGCGTGATACCTTGCTAATTACATATGAGCCTAACGGCGCAAATATAGCAACAAAAGGTATACAGATCAGCCACATTTCAAATGCTTGTTTTTGGAAATCTTTTACAACACCTGCGTGAATAAAAAACCCAAAGATGGTTTCTATAGTCATAATAATAACTGACGACGGTATTGCTATTTTTTCATTAATCCGATAGTAAATTGTCATGAAGCAGAAGGAAAATATGTTTATGCCCGTTCCAAAAATAGACGAAATTATACCACCTATAAACCCAAGAATAATTAATCTTGCCATATCGGATTTTCCAAAGCTCCGGATAGCGTCAAATAAATCTCTTTTGTCTTTTCGGTTTTCATTCCACAGCACGATACCGAAACTTAGCCATAACGAAACAAAAAATAGTTTGGCCACGGGCGGTGAAATTAGCGGAACTACGTAATATGTACCCAACACCATTCCAAACACCCCACCCAGAGTAACGAACTTAATATAGTTCCATTCTACTTTTATCTTTTTATTTAAAATCAAGACAGATGCACAAGTCATGCCAACGCTTTGAATAGCGAATGCGAAATTGCGGGTAACGCCCGGGGATATTTTTAATAAAAGGGTAAATATAGGATAAGCCACTGCCGCACTGCCTTCCGGGCTTGAGCCGGCGATAAAAGCCCCACCGATCATGGTAATTAATGAAGGATAATATTTCCCGAACAGATGAAAACTAGCTGTATAAAACATATAAATAAGCCAGCAGGTAATTACTGTAAATAATAGTGCAAGATAAATTAAAGGAAGATGTCTTGCCTTGTTCTCAGCTTCAGGATGATTAACTTTATCATTTGTATCGTAGTGCATGAGATTAGAGTTTAATAGTCGTTTAATTGAATTTGATTTATGTATTATTTACCAAACTGGTAAAAAAATGTAACCCGATAAACTAATACATGGCTATCGGGCAGGTAGCCTGTTGTTGTTGGATCCCTCAAGTCCTGGTAGCGTATAAACCATATGTTCGGCATAAAGTGGATACTTTTTGCAGGGCTGAAATCAAAGCCCGCGGTAACGAAATGCTCTTTAGTGAACGGACTATATGCTGCAAGGTTGGTGTTTGTAGTATACACATCGCCGGCATTGAAATGATCGTCGGGGTTATAGCTATCATAACGTGCGAAAAATCCCAGCTTGTCTTTATAAATTGCTCCGTGTGAATATAAGGAGATGGCCTCCACTGTAGCGCTCTCCTCTGTTTTATTATTTGTAACGTTGGTTAAACCGTTAGCAATTTGCTGTGCATAACCTTCCACACCAAAAGTAATCTTTGGGGTAGTATAAGCCACAAAGCCCTTCAACATGTGCCGTTTTTGTCCATCAATAGGGAACGCGCTGGGTGCTGTTTGCATATAGTCGGCATATAGATCGAAGATTAGCGACTGGTTAAAGAACTTAGCGTATACATCACCATAAAAGGCCTTATAAAAACCGGTGTTCGGATTAGTGGTTATGAGCAGGTTCGATTGGGTATTATTGCCCACCATTAAGTCATACCCATAGTTTTTTGTGGCAGGGTCGAAATTTCCTTGTAAGGAAGCACCAAGATCATAAAGGTTTGACCGGTGAAAATCGGCAATTGTTTTTTCAACCGAGCGGTATCCCCAGACCTTTTCAGTCAGCATTACGGTAAGCGGTGTAAGCTGCTCGCCTATTACGAAATCGGTTCCGTTCCAGATGTTTTTCCAGCGCAGATCGGCTAACTTGATAAAGAATCCCATGCGATTATCCGCCAGATTATCGCCACCTGAAATAGTTGTTCCTGTTGCCGGATTGGTATTGGCGCTCGGCTCAGACGACAATAATAATTCTGCAGAAAATTTGCGATTGATATCATAATCGTATCCTAAATAAATACGGCGAAACTGGAAAGAATTGCGGTAAGTTGGAACGTTATTATAATTGGTTTCCGGGCCGCGATTACCGGCATCAGCGTGAGCGTCATAATAAAAATCACCAAACGTGAGTCCCCAAAAACGCCTTACGGGCTTAAAGGAGGTGTCGCGCTCTGTAATAACACCCGTGTTTGTATTAGTAGCAGAGGTGGTCACCTGCGCGTTGACGTTAAGGCCGGTAAGTAAAAATCCAGCGCATAAAAAACCGTTAAAAATTTTGGTAAAGGGTTTAATCATAATATATAAGTTAGGTTGATTATTGGTTATTCTGAAATTTATTGGTTCTGCCACCCCTTCTGATTAACTCATTTGATTTGAAAAATCTAATCTGTTGATTATTAAACGCGACAGCATAGATCACACCAGCGGCTGTTTTTATGGTTTTTATATCTCTTACTTCACCTCTTAATAAAAACCCGGAAGAAACCGGTGAAATTGCGCGCAAACTTTTATTTTTATCTAAAAGCAGTACATCGCCGTAGTCGGCATCATACCTCCCCTCGTAGGGCATTACCCCAGAGAAATCGCCACCAGCTAAAATTCCTTTTTTATCCCCCTGCAACAGACTAAAACCAAAAAGGGGCGCCATTTGTGCTTGCGCCGGAAATGCCTTGAACACAAAATCGCCTTTGCCTTTATTGTAAAATACACCCGATGAAAAAGTGCTGGCTATTAAAGGATTTTTATCGCTTAAAGCATCGCCGAATACCTGCTGAATAGTTTTACCGGCAAAATCCTGGTATAATAAAAACTTTTTGCGGAGAAAAGGCACCTGTTGTTCGAGTTCACCTTTGCCTAAAAAGCTATAATCATTTTGATTGATACTATAGGTTAGCAAAGGATCAACCGTTCCGTTCCGATCCAGATCCGACAAAAATAATTTAACAGGATCTTTTGCAGTAGGTTTTAGTTTGGAGTTCCAGCCGTAGTTACCTGCTATGATGTCAATTTTACCGTCACCATCCACATCCGCAAGCACCACTCTTTGCCACCATCCCGATAGTTTATCCAGCCAGGGAGAATGATGCTGAATAAATTTCCCGTTTTTATTCATGAAAACCTTTACCGGCATCCATTCACCTGCAACTACCAGGTCGGGCCAGCCGTCATTATCCAGATCGGCGAAAGCAGCCGAACGGATCATCCCCGCATGTTTTAATTCATCAGGCAGTGGTACCTGGTGATAATGGCCATGCCCATCATTCATTAACAAATAGGATTCCGGAATCTTGCCAAAACTATGAATACCAGGCGCGCCGGCTACAAAAATATCCGGGTAACCATCATGGTTTATATCGGCAACTGCTACGGCCGATTTATTGAGTTTAATAGACGGAATATCATTTGAGCGCGTAAAATGCCCCTTGCCATCATTGATATACAAACGATCTGCAAGCGCAGGTGAACCATCCGGCAATTCGTTACCTCCACTCACTACATACAGGTCAGGGTTGCCATCATTGTTTACATCCAGAAAAACTGCATCCACATCTTCACAGGCCGCATCAGCGATAAATGCCGGTTGAACCGAAAGTTTGAAACTGCCATCAGGCATTTGAATAAACAAAGCGCCCGGTTGCCCGCTTGCTCCGCAAACATAAAAATCATCCAGCCCGTCATGGTTTACATCAGCAACCGCTATACGAGGGCCTTCGATTGAAAGCATATGCGGAATAAGTGGCTGCTGGCTAAAATCTACAAAATCATTTTCCTGGTGTTTCCAGTCTATACCCAGATGGCTGGTTATATCGTTCAAAATTGGAGGTGTAGGCGGAAAAAATTGTTTGTAATTAAAATGCCCGACAGCATTTTTTTGATCGATAAGCAAAAGCCGATCTGCCTTTACATTTTTGATCACCTGGAAAGTTTGATTCGGCCAAACTATCAACAAACTATCAATTGTTTTTACGCTATTTAACCCGAAATGCAATTTCGGTTCCACTGACGACTGGAACCCGCGTGTAAGCATCAGTTGCTCATATTGCATTTGCTTACCACAAAAAGTATAGGCCTTGGTACCTATGCCAAAGCGATTATCCTTCCTGCCTGTAAATTTCAGGCTTAGATAATGGCTGCCTTTCGATAGGTTTTTATAAATACAAGCTTCGTGATTAATATTATTAGTCACTAGGTCTAGGTTTCCGTCATTGTTCAAATCTGCATAGGCGGCCCCATTCGAAAGCATTGCGTCCTTGATACCCCATGCAACACTTTTATCTATAAATTTTTCGCTCTTTGTACCCTTATAAAGATAGCTGCGTGCATCGCCTTTGGGCATTTTATCCAATACATCACCATCTATGGCCGTCGAGTTTAAAAGCTGGTTCTGCACCGCATCATCTGACACATAGCTGATATAGTCCATATCCGTAGGCCGGCGCTTAACACCATTTGTTATAAAGAGATCTTTTACGCCATCGTTATCAAAATCAGCTAATAGAGGGCTCCAACTCCAGTCTGTGGCGGCAACACCATCCATTAAGCCGACATCGCTGAACGCTTCACCGTTGCCCAGGTTCTTTTGCAGGCAATTGCGGGAGTACTGATTTTGAAAGCCACCCCTCAATATTTTAGACTTATATTCATCATATGACCCATCTCCCATATAAGTTTTCAACCTATATTCGTCTTCGGGCAGCATATCAACCGTAATAACATCCAGCTGACCATCATTGTTAAAGTCGGCAATGTCATTGCCCATGCTGGACCGGCTGTAATGATTAAAATGCTTGGCGCCTGATTCTGTAAATGTACCGTTGTGATTATTGAGGTAGTAGTAATCATTTTCATCAAAATCATTTCCTATGTAAACATCATCCCAGCCATCGTTATTCAAATCACCTACTGCTATGCCCAGGCCATAGCCCATTGCACTGCTGTAGATTTCAGATGCTTTAGTAGCATCAACAAAATGACCACCCTTATTAAGATAAAATTTACTCCCTGCCTGATTGTTGACCGTTTTACGGCCCGACGCATCGCCAAACATGGCTAAAGAATGATCTGACTGATTAAGAAGGAAACAATCCAGTAAGCCGTCATGGTCCGCATCAAAAAAAGCCGCTTGGGTTGAGTATCCAGAAAAATCAAGACCATACTTTGCGGACTCCTCTGTAAAAGTGCCATCGTGATTATTGATATAAAGAAGGTTGTGACCTTTTAAACCTAACTTGCCTGCAACTGCGCATACATAAATATCCAGGTAACCATCGTTATTAACATCGGCCATGGTAACGCCGGTACTCCAATCATTATCGCCGGCAACCCCTGCTTTTGCAGTTATATCTTCAAACTGGTAATTTCCTTTATTGAGGTAAAGTTTGTTACCGCCTTTTTGGTTTGAGGTAAAAAAAATGTCGGGCAAGCCATCATTATTAATATCGCCGATTGCAACACCGCCGCCATTATAATAATACAAGTAGTCCAAAATACCGGGTTTTGCATTATCATCGATCTGGTTTATAAAATGAATGCCCGTCTGCGACGAGGGTAGCGATTGAAATAACGGCGGTGGTTGCGGTATTTTTTGCCGACAGGAAAAAAAAAACAAGTACAAAATAATCAGGCAGATCACAAATACATCACTACCCAACCTTTTTGGTGAATTAGTTTTTTTCATCAATTAATTTTAAAAATAAGGAGAAATGATGTCCATGTCAACTATAGTAGTATCGCTGACCGGTAGTTTGTCATTTTTAAATTCTTCAAGAGGCAGCAGTATGGGTTTTAAAGATTTATCATTCATATAATTTTCCATTGCTGTGTATAATCTGACCCTATCGATATATCTGCCTTTAAAAGGTCCGACCAGAACTCTGCCCGCCGGGATAATCATAAGATCTAATTTATTTGATAGCGGAGGGTTTTTATTTATCTTCAAACCTATAAGTATTTGTAACGAATCCTTTCCAAAATCAATTCGCTGTAATAGAAATGGAGGAAAGTCAGTTAACCGATTTTTCGAAACAAAGCAATTCAGTTCGTCAAGCATCGGCGCGCAATGCTGATAAATATCTTTTTTCGCAATTGTTTTTTTATTTACGATAAAAATACTACGATTGCTAAATTCCCTTTGAATATTAAAACCGTAAAAGGAATTAATGTCTTCCATATAATTTTTCAGATCTACTATCGGGGAACCTCTTAAGTCATCTTGAAAAAACATACTGTGCAATAATTTCCATAACTCTTGTTCACGGGTAACAACAATAATCGCATGATTGCTTTTTGGTTCCGGAACGATAATGCAATTAAAATCCGAAACATTGTTATTTTTAGTTTCACGAATGGATATGTCGTTTAACCAAACTTTTTTTACATGAAATGAGGTCCCGGGAACTGTTAATGAGAAGTTCGAAAGATTACCCGTGCGTTTTAATTGGCTATGAGTTGCTCCGATTTTTAGTTCAGGTTGCCATAGTTGCCAGTCTTCAGCTGTTGTGAAGTATTTGTACACACTAAAATAGTCAGAATTGATAACAATATCGTTTGTTTTTTTAATCGGTATAAACCCTATAAGAATGATCACAAATAAGGAAAATATTATGGTTGCTCGTATCTTCATAGGTATAATTCGTCATAACCATCTATGCCGAACAAAATTTTAGATTTATAATGAACTTATGCCTTATAATAAGAAATTGAATATGTTGAAATTATAAAATGTTATGCAGCTAATATTTTAGCTGCATAACATCGTGATAATTATTAATATCCAGGGTTCTGTTTTAAATTTGAATTGGTGATCATTTGCGCCTGCGGTATAGGGAAAAGAAAAGTGTGCTTGTCAGGATCCTGAGATTTACCAGGAATACGGGCGCCTGTGAAATAAGGAATCCCATCGGCGACTTCGAAACGAATTAAATCATCTCTTCTCGTGGTTTCCCAAGCCATTTCCCGGCCGCGTTCCGCCAACAGGTTAGGCAGCGTTAAATCCGCAGTTCCCCACGCTGGTACGCCGGCCCTGACTCTAATAAAATTGACAGCAGTTAACGCGGAGGCGGCGTCTCCTGACCGGAGAGCAGCCTCCGCTTTGATCAGGTAAGCTTCTCCCAATCTATAAATAACTCCGGCGTTACTTGTATTATTGGCTGTTCCCGGTTGAGGAGCGTATTTAATACTGCGGGCACCTGCAAGCCTAAAACTATCGGCTGGATTGCTTAGCTGCAAAACGTAAGGACTAATAATGCAAAGTAAACCTGTTCCAAGATCTGTTAATTTGGCCCCTGAGGAACTATACTGCTGACCTAGCTCCCACATTTTTATACGGGTATCCGTCGCAGTAAACGATTTGTAAAAGCCTGTTGGCGAACAATAACCATTATTTGGCTGTCCTGTAAGATTATAAGTATAAATATTACTATAATGTAATGTACAGGTCTCCCAGCTATTACCGCCGATATAAAGGTTATTGAAAGGAACAACAAATATATTTTCTACAGAGCCTTGATTGGCAACTATAAAGTTATCAAGATAGTTTGGTTGTAAGCTGTAAGCGCCTGAGTTGATTACAGTATCTGCCATTGCTCCGGCCTTTCCCCACTGAGGGGTTCCGGTATAAATCTGTGCATTTAAATACAAATGCGCTAAAACCATATATCCTCCGTATTTTGTCATGTGCCCAAAATTTGAAGGACTGGGCAATTGTAACAATGGAATATTGGCAAGCAGTTCACTTTCCAAAAAAGCATATACTTGTGAAGGGGTCGATTGCACCACAGAAGAAGGCTTGGTATTGAAATTAGTTACAAGTGGTATATTACCAAATAAATCCATAAGCCCCAGTAAATAATATGCCCTCAATACTTTTATTTCTGCAGTCACTTGCGAAGCGTTCGCCGGTTTGTCTGCGGAAGGTAAACTGGTTAAAAGATTCAATACAAAATTACAAGCAGTTACCCCGCTAGTATAACTGCTCCAGGCAGAATTAACATCAGCATCCGTGTAAAGCGTCGTATGTGTCCAGTAACGCTGCCATTTTCCGCCATCGTACCAATCGTTTCCCCGGGTAGGGACAATCAGCTCATCACTGGAGACCTCATTTAAATTAAATGCCCCGTCGGGAGGCATAGGGATTCCGGTCATTGGCGTGTATGCCTGGGCCAATGTTGCATTTACCTGTTGAGGGGTTTTGAAGAAATTATCCTCCGTAACCTGATCATATACCTTGCTATCCAGTTGCTTGGTACAGCCCGGTACAATCAGCATTGCCAAAAGCAAAACCGGGATAATAATTATAAAATGTTTTTTCATCTTTTTGATAATTAAATTTTTCTTATTTAAATGAAATATTTGTCCCAAGTGTAAAAGTCCTCGCTTTTGGGTAAGTATTCTGGTCAATAAAAGGAGCCGAGATCTCGGGATCAAGACCCTGATATTTTGTAATCACAAAAATGTTGTTACCGGCTACATAAACACGGAGGTTTGAAAATCCCTTTACATTTTTAAAAGTGTATCCCAATGAAGCATTATCCAAACGCAGGTAAGAACCGGGCTCCAGCCAATGGTCGGAAATTTGAAGACCATCTTTAATTGGGCTGTTTATCGCTGCAACCGTTGTATTTGCAGCAGGCAACCTGGTAATCGTTTGATAATCCATTAAAACATTATTATAAATCTTATCGCCATAGACACCCCTCAAGAAAAAGTTAAAACTCCAGTTCTTATAAGAAAAGGTATTGGTCAGCCCGTAATTGAATTTAGGGTTAGGGTCGATATAATGAAGCGGCACCGCTTCTCCGGCTGCTGAGTATTGCGCTAAGGTCTTACCGTCAAATTCTTCATTGCCATTTGCGTCTACCCCTGTGTAATGGGGCAGGTAGAACATATTTAACGGGTCACCCTGAACCAGATAAGTAAGATTCGTGTTGGTTAAGCCACGGCCTGCGGCCGTCCCGGTAACGATATCATTAGAAGCAACCGGGTAACCGTCATAAGTGCCTGATAAGCTTAACACCTTGGTTTTAACAAATGTAATCTGCCCGTTTACGGTCCAGTTAACGCCATCTCCTTTTATCACCTTTCCGGTAAGAGCTATTTCAAGCCCCTTATTACTCATACTACCCACATTCGCTTCTATAGAGCTATAAATAAATGGCGGTGTCGGCACACCATAACTGTAAAGCATGTGCTCTGTTTTATCATTATAATAATTAACATCACCCGACAAACGATCGTTAAATAATGAAAAATCCAGACCAATATTTCTGCCTATTCTTTCTTCCCACTGCAGGTCCGGGTTAGGGTTTTGGCTGTAGGAATAGCTATTGGGATATAAATAAGATTGGTTTGAACCATCATAATACCTGGTTCCAGCATTAAAAAGCGTAAGGGTTTCATATGGATTAATGCCGTTCGAATTACCAACAACGCCATATCCGATACGCAATTTCATATCGGTTACCCAGTCAACATCTTTAAGCAGGTCCCTTTTCAGGCGATAAGCCAAATCCCCGGAAGGAAATGTTCCAAATTCATGATTTGCACCAAACAAGTCCGAGCCGTCACGGCGTACCGAGACAGTCGCATAAAATCGCTCGTCATAGTTGTAATTTACCCGACCTAATAATGAAACAATCTTATAATCTGACCTGTATGAGCTTATACCATCTTTTGTCGGGTCTCCGGCACCAAGGTTATTGTCAAGTTATGCCGGCACCAGA
>Ga0302300_1000678_pt1 | contig 22587 bp, 17 predicted proteins | sample III_Palsa_E1_1_FD_198756 | JGI IMG/M metagenome (GOLD analysis project Ga0302300, IMG submission 198756) | Peat permafrost microbial communities from Stordalen Mire near Abisko, Sweden - III_Palsa_E1_1 | ecosystem: Environmental > Terrestrial > Soil > Palsa > Peat permafrost | place: Sweden... | reverse complement strand
TCTTTAGCTAATTTGTTTACTAGCTCACCTATTTCATTTTCCTCTAAATATTCATCATATAGTAGTATCTTTTCTTGAGGTGGATTTGCACTAGTAGATATTTTATACTTTAAATCCTCAAATTCTACCCTAATCGAAACTCCATAATTAAAGGTAAATGTGCCCGCTCTGTTAAAATCTGTCCAATTAAATTGTAGCATTAACATTTTTATATTTTCCCCGGTATCGGCTAAACTAATTTTTTCCGGAATTTTACTACCTTCGGTTAAATCCTGTAACGTTAGGTTTGATTGCTTATATAAAATCCTTTTATCTATATAATCGATAGTATCATTTCCACTGGTACTGCTTGTTGTATTATTTGCCCAATAGATAGCTTTTGAAATATTAAAAAACTCATCAAGTTCATGAAGTTTTTTGTCTGCTTTTTCAAATAAAGGTTTTAGTGATTTTAAATAAATCTCAATAATTACTTCTTTTGATTTTGGTATAGCTTTTTTGTTTTTTCCAAATTTAGTTTTAAATAGAGCTAAGTGTTTGTCAAAATCATCAGCTTCTTCAAGGTCGCCCCCACTAACCGCTTTCTCTACTAGTTGTAAAGAATGTATTAGCAGCCCCGCCATAAAATCATAATACAAATCTTTAGGGGCCTCGTACACCTGCACATCGGCCAGGTACTGGTAGTAGGTTTGTTTCTGCTTGTCGTTTATTATCACCGGGGGGTAGCCGTACGAAATCAGTATCAGGTTCATCAGTATGCGCGCCGTTCTACCGTTGCCGTCGTAAAAGGGGTGTATAGTAAGGTAGCGCAGGTGAAACTCAAAAGCCAGCAACACAGGGTCTGGGGCGTCTTTCTTAGCGTATTTTAGTTTGTCAGCTTCCGCCCCCAGCCAGTTAATCAACTCGTGCATTTTCTCCTTTACTTCCGATGGGGGAGTAAAATCAAACTTCTCATTTTTATAATTAATAATTTCGTTGGGATGAGTTTTCCATTCGCCTACTTGCTTTTTCTTCTCCTCGTCCTCCTCATGCATAATGGCTTTATGAATTTCCCGGATTCTTTTTTCTGATATAGCCAGTTCTCCTTTGCCTATTTTGAGAATACTATTTACTACCTCGTCGTGTCCGCTCATCTCCAGCACGTCTTTCATAGGCTTGCCCCCAATGGTAATGTTGCCTACCATTATACTATGGGTCTCTTGTTTGGTAAGGGTACCCCCTTCCATGCTGTTAGAGTAGTAGTTCCAGTCCAGCCTGAATTTGTAGTTAATCTTCCTTAGTACTTCCTCCGGCAATTCCCCTTGTGCGTCAATCTCTGCCTTAAGGCGTTGTACTTCCGCTAATTTTTCGGCTACATCCATACATTTAAATCACGGCTTTTCTTAATTAATCAGCCATTTGCTTTTAACAAGAGCAAATTAGTTAAAATTCCGATAGTTCGCTGTTTCGGGTGTAAGGAATATAGCCTTTTATCTGAAACTATTTATAGTTAATTACTTGATAATCAAAATAATATTATCTCGCAGCCCTGGTTTGTGTCTTACAAACAAGAGGCATGCAAAGTAATTTAGGATACACAAACCGCTGTAGAAAACATCTGGTGGGAATACCTGACGCCACTGGGGAATTAAAGTTTTACCTGTTTACTTTTGCAATTTTTAGGTGTTTTTTTGCGAAACTATCTCTATCAATTGAATAGATTTTATCCCTGTTATATTATTAATAATCAGATTATTGATAGGGTTTGTGGTACGATTCCCATGAGTAAGGCAAATGCATTATATTTGAATGGGTTGAAAGAGCGTTTATGATCTGTAACCCAGAATCTAAAATCATTTAACTTACAAGTATATTTTTACTAAATTTCTATTAAAATTTTTAAACTCACATAAACCGAATGTCAGATCAAATTAAAAACCAGACTGCCCTGGGCGATGCGGCGGCGCGACAGTTAGCCGTAGCCACGCGTACAGTTCCGCAAATGTCAACCATTACTCCCCGCTGGTTGACTCATTTATTAAACTGGATTCCTGTAGAATCTGGTATTTACAGGGTTAATAAAGTTAAAGACGCCTACAGCGTTGAGGTAGATTGCTCCGGCCGCGATGAGCGCGCCCTGCCGCAAACCTTTGTTGACTACATAGAGAATCCCCGTGAATATTTGTTAAGCAGCGTGAATACTGTATTGGATGTGCACACCAGGGTATCGGACTTATATAGCAAACCTTACAACCAGATAAGCGAACAGTTGCGCTTAACCATAGAAGCTATTAAAGAACGTCAGGAAAGCGAACTTATCAATAATTTGGAGTACGGCTTATTAAATAGTATAGCCCCGTCTCAGCGTATAAGGCCTCGCAAAGGCGCCCCAACGCCCGACGATCTTGATGAACTACTAAGCAAAGTATGGAAACAACCGGGCTTCTTTTTATTGCATCCGCTTGCCGTTGCCGCCTTTGGGCGTGAGTGTACGCGCAGGGGAGTGCCACCGCCTACGGTTTCTTTATTCGGTTCTCAGTTTATTACCTGGAGAGGTATTCCACTAATTCCTTCAGATAAAGTTCCTATTGAAAATGGCAAGTCTAAAATTTTACTAATCCGTACCGGCGAAAGCCGCCAGGGCGTAGTTGGCCTTTACCAGCCAGGCCTTCCGGGAGAGCAGACACCCGGCTTATCTGTGCGTTTTATGGGGATTAACGATAAGGCCATAGCCTCTTACCTTGTTTCGTTGTATTGCTCTTTGGCGGTGTTGGTAGACGACGCCATTGCGGTGTTGGACGATGTGGAAATAGGATACTATTATGACTACAACTAATAGTGATTTTAATTTGCCAGACATTAAGGAGCTGGAGAAACTAGCCAATCAGTTTTTTGCCGCCCTGCCGGGCAGCGACCTGACTAGCGATAGTTACAACCTGCAAGAGAAGTCCGTCAATCCGATAGTAGATCATAATGCTTTAACTCAGCAAAGCCTTGATCTGGAAAACCCTCAGACCAGTTTGCCAGATCCGCATTTCTCTGAGTCCGGCCATACTCCCAAATCGCTTGGGGGCGTTGGTTTATCGCCCTCATCGGTAGAGAAAGGCAATTCTTTTAATATAAGCGAACCGCAAACCAGTTTGCCCGACCCTCATTTTACAGGTTCGGACTTTACTCCCAAATCGCTTGGGGGCGTTGGTTTATCGCCCTCGTCGGTAGAGAAAGGCAATTCTTTTAATATAAGCGAACCGCAAACCAGTTTGCCCGACCCTCATTTTACAGGTTCAGACTTTACTCCTAAATCAATGGGAGGCCTAGGGGTATCCCCCTCAGCTTTGGAGAAAGGCAATCCTTTTAATATTAACGAGCCGCAGACCAGCCTTCCCGATCCTCATTTTACAGGTTCGGACTTTACTCCTAAATCGATGGGAGGCCTGGGGGTATCTCCATCTGCGCTAAATAATGTAACAGAGGGGCAGGAATACTCTTTTGGTAAAGAAAAGGCTACTACTATTAATCCGCTTAGCGCCACCCCATTTTCCTTTACTACAGATCCGTTTAAGTTTGCTTCCGCAAACCAGTTGCCTTATGAGTCTGATCAGCCTTTTGAAGCAGAACTGAAGGAGGCCTTAAAATCAATATCTGTTTCGGAACCCTCGTCGCAATTGCCTTATAGTAATACGGCGTTTTCGGAAAGTTCTTTCTATTTCTTGTCGGGTAGTAATTATTTTCCAGTCAAAGAAGTCTTTAACCCTTACGATAAGAATGCTTCTGATAGTAAAAGTTACACCGGGACTACAAGGCCCCCGTTAAATTTTAACCTTATCAAACAAGACTTTCCTATTTTGCAGGAAAAGATAAACGGCAGGCCCATTATATGGTTAGACAATGCCGCTACTACCCAAAAGCCTAAACAGGTTATAGAGCGGTTAAGCTATTTTTACGAACACGAAAACTCCAACATACACCGCGCCGCACACGAACTGGCAGCGCGGGCAACAGACGCTTACGAGGCTGCCCGCAAAAAAGTGCAGGTATTTTTAAATGCCAAATCTGTTAACGAGATAGTATTTGTACGCGGAGCAACCGAAGCGATAAACTTAGTGGCCCAAAGCTGGGGCGACCAAAATCTAAAACCGGGGGATGAAATTATCATCAGTTACCTGGAACACCACGCCAATATAGTTCCCTGGCAGCGCCTGGCAGAGAAGAAGGGATTAAAGCTGCGCGTAATTCCTGTGGACGACGACGGGCAGGTGATATTGGATGAATATGCAAAATTATTAAACACCAGAACGAAGTTAGTTTCTTTTACACAAGTGTCTAACGCACTGGGTACGGTAACGCCCGCCAAGCAAATAGTAGAGATGGCGCACCAGGTAGGAGCAAGGGTACTGGTAGACGGCGCACAGGCGGTGTCGCACATGCGCGCTGACGTGCAGGCGCTGGACAGCGACTGGTATGTATTTTCGGGCCATAAGGTTTTTGGGCCCACAGGCATAGGCGTACTTTATGGCAAAGAGGAACTGCTAAATGCAACGCAGCCCTGGCAGGGGGGAGGCAATATGATTGCCGACGTAACCTTTGAACATACTAAATACAACAAAGCCCCTTCCCGCTTTGAGGCAGGCACCGGCAACATTGCCGACGCCGTTGGTTTAGGAGCAGCTATAGACTATGTAAACAGAATTGGCATTGACCTTATACAACAGTATGAACACTATTTACTGGTATATGCCACTAAGCTGCTAAAGGATATTCCGGGCCTTCGCCTGATAGGCACTGCGCTTGATAAAGCAGGAGTATTATCTTTTGTATTGGATGGGTATAAAACGGAGGATGTAGGCGCTGCGCTTAATAAAGAAAATATAGCAGTACGTTCGGGCCACCATTGCGCGCAACCCATTTTACGCCGCTTTGGGGTAGAAAGTACGGTAAGGCCTTCGTTGGCGTTTTACAATACCTGCGCCGATATTGACGCCTTGATAGAAGTATTGCATAAACTAACAGCAGGGCGGAATAAAAAATAACTATCTACTATAAGAATCTGCCTCATGAAAAAAGAGAGCATAACTAATTTTGTAAATATTCTCCACCAAACCCATAGGGCTGAGTGGGAAGCTACTCCTTTGACAGAGAATGCTATTAGTTGGTTAAATGAGTTAATACAATTTCTGTTCCCTAATAATTATTTGCCAAAAGAAGCCATGTACGAGGGCATACTAAAAAAGAGCCAGGCCGACTTGGAAAATATTCTTTTAAGTTACCTGGACTCTGGCAAAATAAACGCAGAAGAACTGGCAGATTCTTTTTATGGTTCGCTGGATACTATTTACCAGGATTTGAGGAAGGACGCCGCCAGGACATTTGAATACGACCCTGCCGCCTCCAGCGTTCACGAAGTAATAGTATCATACCCCGGTTTTTACGCCATAGCGGTATACCGCATTGCAAACCGGTTAACGCAACTGAATATACCTGTGCTGCCCCGCATTTTAAGCGAGTATGCCCACAGCAAAACAGGCATAGACATACACCCCAACGCACAAATTGGCGTGCCTTTTGTTATAGACCACGGAACGGGTATTGTAATAGGGGCGACAAGTATAATAGGTAAAAACGTAATTATTTACCAGGGCGTAACGCTAGGCGCCCTGTATGTTAATAAACAACTATCTGAAGTAAAGCGCCACCCGACGGTAGAAGACGATGTGATTATTTATGCCCGTACTACCATATTAGGAGGCGGCACAGTAATAGGAAGGAACAGCATTATAGGCGGCAGCGTTTTTTTAACCCAAAGCGTTGAGCCAAATACCAGCGTATTTAACACCCACCAGCTAAGAATAACTTCCAAAAAGGACACCTACGAGGGCCATAAAATAAAAATGAGGTAGCAGGGTTACAACCAGGTTTTATTTATAAAAATAATTAACTCCTTTTTTATAAGGCACGTAGACAAGGGTATCAAAACATATTAACGTGTCGCTGCCATTGTAATAAGTTACATCAACGAAAGAAAACACATTGGTGTCGCTGTGGTACAGATTAGTGGTGTAGTATTCAAAATTGGCATCGTAGGCTGTATTTTTACTATTTGGAAAAGAATCTATAAAATAGTATGATGAACCTGTTTTATAATAACCGGTGTCTCCGGGCGATATTACCTGGATACCGCTGTCTAAAACTATGCCATTGCTTTGGTAGTTTACAATATCTACGGTAGCGGATGTTTTTGTAGCGGGCCTTACCCACCACCTATTTAATATAGATTTTACATTATATGGAATACGGTTCTCCAATGGGCCAGTTGGACTGGGATTGTTCTTTTTTTTGCAATAAAAAAGGAATAGAGAAGTTACTATAAGAATTATTAAAACTACTTTCTTCATACTACTATTTATTAATAAACTATTAAGGCTCATACGCCTGTAATTGACGCATGAGCCTTTTTTTATAATTCTTAGTTAGTTACTATTACGTATTGCCCTATTTTTTAGATTCCGGCGTGTACCATATCGGCGAAGTCCAGCCTCTTTCCTGAATAGTAGAAGCCACGCTTGCAGAGATAGGAAGCTTATGAGATACAGATAAATAGGTTGACCAGCGCGGCGTAGGAATTTCTATAACACGCAAATAGTAAACCGCTGGTACTTTAGCGTCAAATTGCGGGTCAGTCCAAACAGTACTTAACTCTGTATCGCCAATGGTATTTGTATAAGTAGCTGTTTTCAGGTCAACGGTATTGCCAACTAGTTTTACCTTCCCTGTTTTGTCTGGCTTGCGGCCATCGGCCAATGCCACGTCAAATACTTTTTCGTATTGCTTTCCGTCTTTCACCCATACTTTTACTATCTGCGCCCTATCCAGGTTAGCTCCATTTGGGTCTTTTAAAGCCCAAACGATAAAAGAAGGAGCTTTGGCAGTGGCAGGCTTAGCAGGAATATCTCCTCCCATTGGCGCGCCCTTTTCGTAAGCCTTGTCCCAGTTCTGGGTTTTCAAAATATCCTCCGTTAATTCCCAGCCTCCGAAGAAGCGGAATTTAAGTTTCGTTCCACTGGTAGCAAATGTTTCTTTTCTTCTAAAGGCATCATAAATGGCTTCACGAGTATTGGCTTCCGCCCAAACTCCAGTGATATTACCAGAACTAAAGAACAATCCCCTTGACTCCGGCTTTCCGTTGCTAAATGTTTTTTCCGGCGCATTATTTACGCGGGAAACTGTTCCCTGGTAGCCTCCTTCTTCAGAGATTGCCAATCCACTATGCAAATCGGTAGCGCCTACTACTCCAAATTTATAAGGGTTTACTCCAGTTTTTTCTTTCAATATTAAGCCTCTTCCATAGGCGTCGCGTACATAGCAACCCGCAGATTTACGAGTAGAATCAACCCTGGACGACATAAAGTCAGCGATTTCAAAATTAGCGAACTCATCTGTAGGAGATAATTCGGGATGCGTTTCTGAACTTCCTTTGTTTTGTGAAATCTCGGTGATGGGTTCGTTTACCGCTTTGGATTCTGCGTAAGCCTGGTCGATGGGTTTTCCGCTAAGGTCGTTCCAGTCGAACATTAGTCCATTGCTGGCATTGGAGTTGTGAGGAATTGCCAGGGCTTCTATACCTGATTTGCGTTGGAACTCTAAAAACTTCCATAAGTCTTTAGGGTCTTTGGAATCAATAGATGAGAATGGGCGCGAAGGAACTTTGGAGCCTTTAAAAATCACGTTCCTATGCAGGTTTTGCCTCTCGGGGGCAGACGTCCATTCGTAGGCTATGAAGGAAGTAAATTTGCCAGGTTCGTAGCTTTTGTTGGCGGCGTCTATCTGGCGTTGCCAGGCGCTGCGCGAAATACCCTGATTGTCGAAGCCGGGAACCACAGAATTAAAATCAGCTTTTTTGAAAAAATCACCTACAAAAGCTTTATTTGTAGGGTTTTCGTTGCGGAATTTCTGCCCAAGTTCGCTTTTATATAACGCGGTTGTAGAATCGCTCAATTCATTAAGAACCCCAATGTTTTCGGAGTGGTCTGTTACTGCCAGAAAATCCAGCGGGAAATTCCGTTTTACTTTCTCTCCCAAACATTCAATGGTTTCGCCTTTGGCAAACCGGTAGGCTTCTTCCGGGCCTATGCGGGTGCCAAAGGTATAAGCGTCGAAAGACTGCACCGTATGTAAGTGCAGGTCGCCGTAATAGGCATTTTTAGGTTTCCCCGCCGAAGTAGTAGCAGGTTCTGTAATAATAGTTTTGGCTTCTTTTACTATCTTTTGGCCCGAGCTTAATAGTAACGCTGCTCCAAGGGCAGAAACAGAAAGTACAGAGGTAATAATTAAGGGTTTCATAAATAAATATATTTTAATAGTTGTAAAAAAATTAATGGACGATAATAACTAACAATCGTTGTATAAACCACATGGCGGCAAACGAGCCTATAGCATAGGGTGGAACCCATTTTATGATAGCAGGCACATGCACTTTTGATTTGCGAACCAACCAGATAATTCCTAAAACTACTACTACAAATATCAACTGGCCTATCTCTACCCCTACGTTAAATAAGAACAACGTAAGTGGTATTGCATGCTCTGGCAAACCAACATCGGCCAAAGCGCCTGCAAAGCCAAAGCCATGCAACAGGCCAAAGCTAAAGGCAATCAGCCAGGGATATTTGGCTGTAAGCCCCGGCCTTCCCTGGTAACAGTGCACCAGCTCTACCGCCATAAATACAATACTAAGGGCAATTACCGCTTCTACCACTGCTGGTTGAACGGTTACCCATTTTAAGGTTGCGGCAGTTAGGGTTATGCTATGCGCTATAGTAAAAGCGGTAATAGTTTTAAGCAGCAATTTCTTATCAGTTACCAATAGTAAAAAGCCCAGCACAAATAGTAAATGGTCAACTCCCTCCAAAATATGTTCTATACCCAGAAATACGTAGGAAATTATTTGCAATGGTTTTGCATTGGCAGATATAGCGTAAGTAGGGTCGGTAGGCTTTATGATCTGGCTAAATGTTTTTCCGTTGGCTAATGAGATATTTACAAGCACATCGGTAATTGTTTGGTCAAGCCCTTCTATAGTGATTGTTTGTCCGGCAATGGATTCTTTACCCTCTTTTACTATCCATTTTTTTATAAAGAATGAATGCGAGCCGGATAATTCTGTGGGCTCTTTCTCTAACCAGCCAGAAGACAAGTGAGGAATAAGTTTTATACCTATATCGCCAGCCACAGGCTGTTTCCATAGTATGGTTACAGTATGGTCTTTATCCTCTGTAATACCTAGAAAGGCGGGCCTTATCTCGTGAGCTTCAATTATTTCAACTAGAAGAAGAAGCCCTATAATAACTAAAAGGAATCTATTTTTTCTCATCTCCAAATAATTGATAGTTCCTTACAATAGTATATTTACCTTCCAGTTTTTTGTACGATTCGTCATTTTTCTCGTCGCGGGTGTCCTGCAAATAGTCTGCTTTAACTTTTTCCCTTATCTCTTCAAAAGGTTGGTAAGAAACATCCGATAAACCATTTACATATACCAAGTGCCATCCATAGCCTGACCGCACCGGGCCATGCCACTTATGTGCGGGAAAATAAAAAATGGAGTCTGTAAATACGGAACCTCCGAACAAGTGGTAAATGTCTTCTTTACTTTGGTTAGAGTAATCGTAGAGGTAAGCAAAACGATCGCCCAGCTCAGGGGCTCTGTTTAAGTTTTTAGCTTCTACCTCTTTTAATGCTGCTTTGGCTCTTTCTATTGCCGAATCTTCTCCCGCCACATCAGGCGAAAAATAAATATGGCTAAACGACAGTTTTGCAGGCACCGTGTATTTCGATTTTTTTTTCTCGTAATACTTTTTTAAGTCGTCATCGGTAGGCTCTTCTACTACCGCCAGATCTTGAAATAAAAATTCCTGCTTTTGGGCAATTCTTCTTCTTACCACCTCGTCGTTTTTTCCTAAACCGGCTTCTTGCCCCTCTCTGTATAGCACTTCTTCTCTAATGTAGTTATCTAATAAAGACTGTAGCTGCCCGTCGGTGGGTATGGCCCCATACTGTTTTTCCCACATGGAAGCCAGCCGATAGACGTCTTTGTTGGTTACATTTATTACATACTGTTCGTTATAGTGGTGTTTTTTAAAGTAATCGCCAATAAAAAACAGGCTGATGCCTAACACTACAAAATGGAAAAAAGGCTCGCGTAGTATTAATTGAAACCATGTTTTCTTTGGAGGCTCTTGTACAGAACCATTAGGTTTTAATTTAATGTTTTTAAGCGATACATCTTCATCTACTACTTCTGCTGACATGAATTTATTATTAAGTATTTTAATTATTTACTATTTATTAAATAAAGCATTGGCAATGGCATGACTGATAATAAAATAAATAGTTATATCTGCGATATTGAAAAAAACCCGGTTTCTAGTTATCTAATTTAACAAGGTTCTAATGGCTTGAAAAGGTATTGTAGAAAAGGTAATACGTTAGCTTTATGTTTTTAACTTGCAACTATAATAGCTCTTCAAATAGCTTTTTCTTTCAATAACTTAGGGCTGGTTTAATTTTAATATCCTATAATGTCTATAATATATATAGACAAATATCTTTTACTTAAATTAAATCTCCAAATAAAAGAAGGAAAAAATGTTCTCACTACCTATATGTCTTATCTTTATATAGTGAATTTTACTTTTTTTGTGGTATAGTTTCCAGAAACACTAAAAATAATTTTTTATAACGCCAAGTTACGTTTTATATTTGCATTGTCTATAAACTATGTAGACAATATATAGAATTAATCTATTTACTTTATTTATGAGAGAGAATTATTACAAAAAAAGTTCCATTGATTTGAAGCAGAATGCGCTTTTTACTATTCATAAAAATACTCCCACTCAGCCAGGCAGTTGTTGTAACTGCCATTAATTAAGAAGCGTTTTATCTAAACTATTTTAAGAGCCGCTAACCCTGCTACAAACAGGGTTGGGCAGGAAAACTATTTATAAAAATTACTATTAACATAAAAACTTTTTTAAATTATAAACAACTAAACATGATTACCTTAACCTTATTTAAACAGTACAGAACATGGGTTTTTCTAATCGCCCTGTTTGGGATTGCTCACCTTGCGCACTCGCAAAGTGAGAATACTATCAGAGGAGTGATACAGTCCGACTCTACCAAAGAATCATTAGCGGGAGCTATTGTGACTATAAAAGGCACAACTATAGGAACTGTTACCGACTCTGCTGGTTATTTTGAATTAAAAACCACGCAGGCTCCTCCGTTAACGTTGGAAGTTAACTACATAGGTTTTCTTCCTCAGGAAGCTACTTATAACGGGGAAATAGAGCCTCTGGAAATAAAACTGAAGCCCAATGCCCAGGAAGCGGCGGTGATAGTAGGTTATGGTACGCAGAAGAAGTCTGATGTTACCGGGTCTACAGCTACTGTGCCCAAGGAACTGATGAGCCAACCGGTAAGTTCGGCGGATAGGTTGCTACAGGGTTCGGTAGCGGGGGCTTTGGTGTCGCAAACCAGCGGCCAGCCGGGTTCTGGAACAACGGTGCAGATAAGAGGGGTTGGTTCTGTAAACGCAGGAGGACAGCCCTTGTATGTAATTGACGGTTACCCTTGGTACAATGACCCTTCTTCTATAGATGCCGGGGTTACTTACAATACCTTTAATACAAACACCACCGGCGGCGCCCCGCAAATAAATCCTTTATCTACTATTAACCCTTCGGATATTGAATCTATTGACGTGCTAAAAGACGCTTCTGCCACTGCCATATATGGTTCCAGGGGGGCAAACGGCGTAGTTGTTATTACTACCAAAAAAGGATCGCGCGGGAAAAACTCCGTTAATTTCGATAGTTACATAGGCGTACAAAGCGCGCTTAAAACAATTCCGTTAATTAATGCACAGCAGGAAGAGCAATTGGCAAACGACGCGGCGGTAAACTCCGGTAAACCGGTCACTTTCAATCCGACTCAGCTTGCCGCTGCAGGAGCTCCTGGAGCAAGCACTAATTGGGAAAGCGCCGCTTTACGTTCATCAAGAATTCAAAACTATAATTTGTCTATACTAACCGGTACAGATAAAACAAGAATAGCCCTATCGGGTAATTATTTCGATCAGGATGGTATATTATTAAATACATGGTTTAAAAGGTACACCGGCAGGATAAATATAGAACACGACTACAATAAGAATTTGAAAGTTGCTGTGTATTCTACCATTAGCCAGGTATCCTCACAAGTGGCTCCTCAAAATGTTGTGCCAGACCTCCTGGCCATGCAGCCTACTGTGCCTATTTTCACCAATGGGACATATACTGTTAAAAGCACACTTACGGGAGAATCGGCATTAGGAAATCCCATCAACTCCCTGGTAAATGATATAAATACTACCACTACCACCAGGTCGCTAACCAATGGTTTTTTGGAATATAAGATATTACCGAAGCTAATAAAGGGCTCATTAACCGCTAAAGTATTGGGCGGAATTGACCTGATAAGCAATAAAGAGAACTCTTACCTGCCTTCTACTACTTACGAAGGACAGGGCAGTAACGGGGTTGCTTCCGTGGGCGCTTTAACTTCCAGCACCTGGCTTAATGAAAATACGCTGACCTATTTGCGCAAAATCAAAAAACATTCTTTTGATGTAATAGGTTTATATTCTCAGCAAAGTTCTTATACCGAAGATGTTATTGCCAATGCGGCAGGTTTTGGAAACAACGCTCTTTCCTTTAACAATTTAGGAACGGGTACTGTGCAAGTGTCTCCCCAATCGGCGCAGTCGGACTGGGCAATACTATCCTGGATGGGCAGAGTAAACTACCAGTACGATAACCGTTATCTGCTAACAGTAACCGCACGTACGGATGGTTCTTCACGGTTTGCGCCAGGCCACCAATGGGGAGATTTCCCATCCGCCGCCATTGGCTGGAACGCACACAACGAAAAGTTTCTGAAAGATGTGAAGCAAATAAGTCAGTTAAAATTCAGGTTTAGCGCCGGGCTTACCGGAAACCAACAGATTCCTCCGTTTACCTCTCAATCGCAAATGGGGTATTATAGGTACAATTTTGGAAATACTACTCTGGCAGGATTTGCTCCTAACTCGCAGTTTAACCCTAATTTAACCTGGGAGAAGACGGCGCAATATGATTTGGGTTTTGACCTTGGTTTACTTGAGAACCGCATTACCATTGTTTCTGATATTTACTATAAGAAAACTACAAATCTATTGTTAAATGTTACATTGCCTGCTACTACTGGTTATTTAAACTTAAACCCTAACGTATTACAAGACCAGGCGTACGAAAATGCAGGGGCCATGTCTAACAAAGGGATTGAGCTGGCTGTAAATTCTAAAAACCTTGTGGGCAAGTTTAAATGGAACACAGCCTTGGTATTTTCTCACAACGTAAATGATGTGTTGAGCTTAAACAGCGGCGCTACCCAATATATCCCTAACAGCGCGGCCCCTTCTGTGCTTGCGGTGGGCCACCCGGTGGGGTCTTTTATTGTGTACCAAACTAATGGACTTGTTCCGCCAGGCACGCTACCTGCAAATGCATTAACCCCTGCGGCAGACCACGGCGTGGGCGCACAGCAGTATAAAGACAATAACGGGGATGGTGCAATTACATCTACAGACAGAATTATTATAAATAACCAACCCAAGTTTATTGCAGGTTTAACAAATACTTTTAACTATGGCGGTTTTGACCTTACTATTTTTGTGCAAACAGTATATGGCAATAAAATATATAACGCCAACGCCGCTAACTTAGACCTTGAAACAGGGTACCAGGGCGCTTCTACAGTGGTGTTAAACAGGTATACTTCCGCTACTACTAGCGCAGCTACCGGCACTCCCGTTAACACCAACACAAGCATACCCAGGGCGTATCAGGATCCTTCCCAGGTGCTTTCGAACCGCTTTATAGAAGATGGCTCGTACATGAGGCTTAAAAACGTTACGCTGGGGTACACCTTCCAGAAAGAATGGTTTAAAGGCCACTTACAGAAGCTACGCATTTATGTATCTGCACAAAACTGGCTAACCTGGACGAAATACACAGGCTTTGACCCGGAAGTAAGCGTTAACGGGCAAAACCCTATCACTTCCGGAATAGATAACGGCGCTTATCCGAATTATAAAACATTTTTAGGCGGCTTGTCCGTGTCATTCTAAACCAACCATGAATTCATAAAACGAACTATAAACCTTATGAAAAATTATAACTATTTACTAATACTGGTTGCTTTGGCCGCTTTTTCCTGCGCCAAGCTTACCGAAACGCCCAAGTCATTTCTTACGCAGCAGCAATTTTACAAGACGCCAACAGACGCCCAACAAGCGGTAACCGCCTGCTACTTTTGGCTTAACGACGGAGACGCCAGCACTCCTGGCGGTTCTGTAAATCAAACGCCTTACAACGTGTTGTTTTCTACCGGTATGGAAATGATGACTGATGAAATAGACCCGGGGCCGGGCGCTACTAACCCCGATGTACGTTCTCAGTCGGTGCTTCAGCACAATTCCTCTGGCCTTCGTGTATTGCAGATTTGGCAATTCCATTATGCGGCCATAAAGGATTGTAATATCATCATTGATACTATACATACAATTCCTTTTGGAACGCAAACTGCCTTGAAACACCAGTATAAAGCGGAAGCAAGGGTATTAAGAGCGTTGTGGTATTTTAACCTGGTGCGTTTATATGGGCAAGTGCCTTTAGTATTGCATGTTCAGGATATTTATAACGAGGCGGCTATACAGGTTTTTAGAAGCCCTGTAGATACGGTATATGCCCAAATAATAAGAGACCTGACGTATGGGGTAGATTCTTTACCGACATCCTACGTAGGCGCTAACGTTGGCAGGGTTACCAAGGGGGCTGCTTTGTCGCTACTTTCAAAAGTGTACCTTACCCAAAAGAACTGGGCGCTGGCTGCCAGCACTGCTGAAGAAGTAATAACAGGGCCTTATGGCTATAGTTTGCAAACCAATTATCCACAGGTATTTTTACCGGCGTATAAAAATAATTCAGAAACAATATTGGCCGCCCAGTTTAAGGCCAATAGCCAGGGGCAGGGAAATGGAAACTCCCCAAGAGGATTTCGCAATGGAGTGCCAGGATATACCGCCAGTTATGCCGACCAGTTGAGGTATTATTATGCAGATACAGGAATTGCACCTAATACTGGCATAGATAAATTCTTTAGTCTTTATAAACTCTATAATAAGAACGACCAGAGAAGAGGGTTAGGAGGAGTGCTAGGCGGCGCGTTCGTGACCAAAATTTTAGGTTCAGACGACAATTACTATTCTACCCTAAACGCCAAGGGCGATACGGTGCCGTTCTTAAACAAATATTTTGACCCCAGCGTAGGCAGCCAGTTGTCTGAGTCGGGCGCTAATGTGCATGTTATTCGTTTTGCGGAAGTGCTGCTAATAGCCGCGGAAGCAGAAAATGAACAGGGCAATATAGCAACTGCCGCCGGCTACCTCGATCAGGTAAGGCAAAGGGCTAACAATAACACCCCTAATCCTATTGATTATTCAGTCCTTTCACTGGTTCAGTTTCGCGATTCCGTTTACCTGGAACGCCGACGGGAGCTGGTGTGGGAATGGCAACGCTGGTTTGACCTGATACGGGAAATAGGAGACCCTAACGAACCGGCTCCTGTTATTGTTAATGGTTATGGTACAGGCCAGGCGCTGACTTTTTCTTCTCAGGGCGATCCTCAAGGCGGACTGTTGCTTAATTCGCTACACCTGGTAGGTAAAGAAAGCGCTCAGTCGCCAAAGCACTATTTGTTTCCTATTCCTTTGCAGGAAATACAGTTAAATCCTAACCTAACCCAAAATCCTGATTGGTAATTTAATAGTAGCTATAACAAAAATTTGCTTTATCTAATAATACATAATAACTGATAATAACTATGAAAACCAAAAAAAACCAAAACTGGAAACTGCGCCTATTGGCTTCCGGTTTGTTTATGAGCGCTATGGGTATAATACCTTCTAATGCGCAATACGACCCTACTCGTCCTTTCGAGGGGCAACTAGGTAAAACATTGCCTGAAACACAACAGTCCTGGCAAGAAAGGTATACTAAAGCTCCTAAAGGCGCGCCTAACGTGATATGGATACTACTGGACGACGTGGGCTACGGGGCTATTAGTACTTTTGGCGGATTGGTACAAACCCCTACGTTAGACAGCCTTGCGAATAACGGATTGCGTTATACCAATTTCCATACTACCGCCATTTGCTCGCCTACCAGGGCGGCTTTGCAAACCGGCAGAAATTCACACTCTGTACACATGGGGTTGTTCCCTACTACCGCTATAGGAACGCCGGGATATGATGGTTACATGCCTTTAGAGAAAGCTACTGTTGCCGAAATATTGCGCGAGAATGGGTACAACACCTTTGCCGTTGGTAAATGGCACTTAACGCCTCCTGCAGACGCTACTGCAGCCGGGCCGTTTGTGCGCTGGCCTACGGGCAGAGGGTACGACCACTACTATGGATTCTTAGGTGGAGCTACCGACCAATACCATCCACAAATATGGGACGACACCCGCAAGGTAGATATTGAACCGAACAAAAAACATTTCAATACACTTATTTCTGATAAATCAATTGGCTATATAGCAGAGCAAAAAACAATAGCTCCGGATAAACCTTTCTTCCTATACTATGCCCCCGGCGCGGGCCACTCCCCTCACCAGGTAGACAAAGCATGGTCGGACAAATACAAAGGCAAGTTTGATAAAGGCTGGGACGCTTACCGCGAGGAAGTACTAGCCAACCAGATTAAACTAGGCGTTGTGCCTAAAGGGACTATACTACCAGACCGTAACGCTACCGTAAAAGCATGGAACACATTATCCGCAGATGAGAAAAGACTTTACGCCCGTTTTATGGAGGTGTATGCAGGTTTTGTGTCTCAGACAGATTATGAAATTTCCCGCGTGATTAACTACATTAAAGAAATAGGCCAACTGGATAATACCCTTATCATTGTTTCTGTAGGAGATAACGGAGCCAGTAAAGAAGGCACCTATGTAGGGCAGATTAATAACGTAGATGTTACATGGACGGAAGAACAGCGTTTACAAAAGAACATAGAACAAATAGATTTGCTGGGTACAGAGAAATCGAGGCCAAACTATCCGCTGGGCTGGTCGCAGGCGGCTAACACGCCGTTTAAACAATGGAAGCAAGACGCTAACTCCGAAGGGGGAACACACAATCCGCTGATAGTATTCTATCCTAAAGTAATAAAAGACAAAGGCGGCATTCGCAACCAGTATACCCACCTGATTGATATATTACCTACTACCGTAGATTTGACAGGGGTAAAAGTCCCTACTATTATTAACGGTTACCCGCAGGAGCCTATTGAAGGAACCAGTCTTGCATATACTATCAGCAACCCTAATGCGCCTTCGCGCCATACTATACAGCATTACGAAATTATGGGATCGCGTTCTATATATAAAGATGGCTGGAAAGCAGGTACGCTGCATAAAAAAGGCGAAGACTTTAGCAAAGACGTTTGGGAACTTTACAATTTGAATGAGGACGTTAACGAGCGTTTTGACCTTGCCGTTAAAAATCCGGATAAATTAAAAGAGCTACAAGACTTGTTTGATGCACAGGCATGGAAATACAACATCTATCCGTTAAAAGATGAGTTTGTTCCTTCCATTGTGCCTGTTACCTTTGTAGAGAAGAACAACAAGTTTGTATTGTACCCGGGAATTAGCCAGGCTTTTGACGGCGTGGCGCCAAGGCTAGTTAACAGGTCGTTTAGTTTTACCGCCGATGCGACTATTTCTAAACCAGTAGAAGGCGTTATACTATCTACCGGAGGTTGGTCTGGCGGCACAAGTTTTTATGTGCAAAATAATACCTTGCAGTTTGTGTTTAACAACGGCGTAGATAAATTTTATGTAAGTTCCAAGAAGCCAATCCCAACAGGAAAAGTGGAACTGAAGTTTGAGTTTAAATACGACGGCGGCCAGCCTGGCTCTGGCGGCGTTGGCTATTTGTACATAAACGGCGAACGGGTAGGAGAGGGCAAAATTGACAGAACCAATAAGGTAGCCGTTGGTAATTACGAGGCCATAGAATTAGGCAGAGATATTGTTTCCCCGGTAACAGAAAAATACAAAACTCCTTTTACCTTTACAGGAGGAAAGATTAACAGCGTTACTATTGAGCTTGGCGACATAGTAATAGCTTCTAAGTAGTTATTTAAAAGGAGGGTTAGTAGATTAGAGGACATGGTTCGGGGAAGGCATTCTCTGTACCATGTTCTTATTTAAAACAAATTATAAATTTAAAACAAATGAAAAAAGCAATTATTCTATTAGTAGTTGTAGCGGCGGCGTTATCGTCTTATGCCCAACAAAAAACAACAGCTACTACTGTAACTGGAACGCAAAAATCTGCGGAGGCCCTTGTAAAAGATGTTAAAAAAGGTAAGGCGTATTTGGTGGATGTGCGAACTCCTGAAGAGTACAAAGCAGGGCATTTAAAATATTCGCAGAACATTGATTATAAAGCGGCTGACTTTAAAACCTCAATTAGTAAACTGGATAAGAGTAAAACAATTTATTTGTATTGCCGCACAGGGAATAGAAGCGGTAAAGCTGCGGATACGTTAAAAGTATTGGGCTATCCGTCTTACTACAATATTGGCGGCTTTGAGGCTTTAAAAACTGAAGGTTTACCTGCTGAATAATTGTTATTATTATTCCTCGTTAAGGCTAAGTAGTAGTTCTTTGCTATGATTTTTGCGCCTGTTATCGCTTTGTATCTGAACTTTTAAAAGAAGCGCCTGGGTTAAGACCTTTCGCGCTTCTTCTTTTTTGCCCCAGTCTTTGTATAATAGGCCAAGTTCATACCAATGCCTTATAGTGGTTGGCGATAACTCTATAGCTTTCTTCAGTACTTTCTCCCCATCGCTATACCCGCCAGATGGTATTCCTCCTAAAAAAACTTCTGCCAGTTCTTTCTCGAACCAGCTTATATTACCTACTACTCTGTTAAAAGTGCCTAATATAGAATAAGCGACATCGTCTTTAGGGTTAAGCGCAATGGCCCGCAATAACTCTTTCTTTATTTCTGTGCAAAGTTTTACTTTGGTTCTGCTGCCTTCGAACATGGCCCTATTGCCTAAGGCTGCCGCAAGAAAAGTATGGCCGTTATTATTACGCTCATTTAAACGTATACAAAGCCTGGCTGCTTTTTCCGCCTGGTCTATAAAAGGTTTTTTCTGTTCTATGGTTTGTAAATCGGCTATGCATATATAAGCCCTTGCTATTCGCCACTGGGCTTCAGAATTTAGAGAATCCAGTTTATAGGTGGCAATAGCCTGCTCATACTTCATCCTGGCAAAGTAAGCGTCTCCGTTCTCCACCGGATTTGCAACCAAGGTGCCGCTAATTGCAAGTGAGACAGTAGCGGCAAAAGTTATATATAGCGCTCTCGGACTTCTTCTCATGGTCGCGGATGTGATGGTACTAACTATATTAATGTAGTAATTTGGTTCAGTATAAGAGTTTATAATAATAGTACCCACATTTTAAGAGGATACTATTAAAAAACAAAACACTCAAATAAAACTCTACTTTACAAGCCCGGCAAACCGCTGGTAAATTAACGTTTTGCTGTTCTCGTCTTTTGGTTCGTATTTACCATTTATAATAGGGATATAAATAACACGTCTTCTGCTTTCTTCGCCTACTATAGACGACTGCGCCACCCTGTGCCATAATCTACCATCGTGTATGGTGAGGTCGCCGGCCTTTGGCGATATGCCAACCTCGTTAGGGTCAGGATTATTATCCAGAAAATATTTTTTCCTGAACAATAAATTGTAAAGGCTCTGCCTGTGTGAACCAGGAATAATTTTTAACCCGCCGTTTGCCTCTTTAGCGTCGCTTAAATGGATGCCTACATTAAGCATTGGCATTACTTTTTTTCCGTAAAATATATCTCTTAGGCCGTCTGTATGCCAGCCCATTTTTGTGAATTTACTATTTGCGTTGTTAATGTAATGGTTTAGCACCATACCGTCTTTCTCATTCTCCCCAAGCCTCGCTCCGGCGGCTGAATCGCCAAGCAATGCAAAAAGCGCATTAAACCGCGGGTCTTTAGCAAACTCGTTCAGTACCGGGTGATGTTGGGATAAGAAGGCAAAACGTTGTACAATGCGGTCTCCGTTTAGGTCGTAACCATATTTTATAGGCACTCCGTTTACTTTTTCAACGCCGTTTTCTATCCATTTTTTCTCTACCTCTTTCGAAGCTTTTATAATAAGGTCTACTGTTTCGGGCTTTATAAAATCTTTAAAATGAATGTATCCGTTTTCGTTAAAGAAGCTTAATTGTTCTCTGGTTAAGGTTTCTCCTAAAGTAAATTTTGTATAATTAGTCGACATATATTTAAATGATTTATAATAATTAAATTAAAATAGTTGTGAATAAAGTTCTCTGGTAGAGAATAAAAGGTATAGCTGATTAGCAGCAACAATAATAGATTGCCGGGGAAGCAAAATGGGTACAACAGCTTGGGAAATGGCTTTTGGTGGTTAACGTTTTCTTTATTATATTCATTGTCTATAGAATTTATATACAAATATATATTCTTTTACATTCACTCAAAATTTTTTACCAACTATTTTCTTCCAAGCGGTAATATTTTAAATGATTATATCAAAGTTAAAAAATATTTTATAATTGTCTACAAATTCTATAGATATTATTATAAATTTGCTTAAATTTGTTTTATTAAATTTTTGGCTTATGTTTTTCGAAGAATTATCAGACGCTTACCAGAACGAAGAGTTCGCTGTGGAAGCTTTTAAAGAGTTTAGGGTTAGGACTGGGATAACATGCAAAAAATGTAATTGTACCCAGCATTACTGGCTTAAACCCAAACAACAGTTCCAATGCAAGGAATGCCGTTTTAGGACTACCTTGCGAAGCGGAACCGTATTGGAAGGAAGCAAATTGCCAATCCATTACTTTTTTATTGCTTTGCATTTGCTTATAAAAAAAGGTAATGCGTTAACTGTTGATGAACTTCAGGAAAATACGCACCATAAGTATTACGAGCCTATTTGGGAACTTTTACGAAAACTGAAAGTTTATATAAGAGAAAACGAGCAAAAAACAACGTTGTTAATTTTTTCTGAAGTGGCTGAAGAATATTTTGAAAAAAAAATTGCAGATAAAGAACTTGTAAAAGTATAGCCGTTAATTTGTATCTAAAATTTAAAGTTATGACAGATCCATCGTGCCCGGTATCAACAGAAAAGATTAATGAAAATGCGGCCAGGCTGGTAGCTTTTGTAGTTTTGCTGCTATCAGTAATTTATATCCTTACAGGTTTTATATGGATATTTGTACTGCTTAGTTTCGATTTTTTTATAAGAGGCTTTACTACTTTACAAATTAGCCCTTTAAAACAATTCGTAAAGGTATTAGCGTCGGTTATCCCAATAAAAAATAAGCCGGTTGATGCGGCCCCAAAAAAATTTGCCGCCAAGCTGGGTTTTATTATGTCTTTGGTAATAACTGCGCTTTATTTTGCAGGCTTTATTAGCGTTAGCATATATATATCCTACGGGCTAGTCTTGTTTGCTTCCTTAGAGTCTTTAGCCGCTGTATGCGTTGGTTGTTATATTTACGACTACACGCAACGTTTATTTCCGGGATTACGCTAATTTATTGGCCTGGTTAGTTTGTGGTATTGTTCCCAGAAAGCGAGGACTTATTTTCCTGAAGAATTAACTAACAGGTATATTTGTACATAAAATATATAGACAATATAGATTAATAGTTATGAAAAAGATAATATTCGCATTATTGATGCTTACAGGACTGTTTGTTAATCAATCATATTCCCAGGAAAAATCGGATAATAAAGTAATCATTACGGGAACGCGGTTTACCTACCCTGTGGTAGAGAAATGGCTTGTAGAGTTTAAAAAAACGCATCCAGATGTTAACATACGCCTTGCCCGTTTGGGCGAACCAGCCGCAGATTCTGCCAATCTGCGCATTACCTCTCACGATGTAGATGTTTCAGCGCTTAAAGCGGGAGAAACTTATGTGGCCATAGCAAAATACGGGCTGCTTACTATTGCTAATGAGAAATCTCCTTTGGTAGCTTACTACAAAGACAAAGGCTTGCAGGAAGCAGATATTAACCAATTGTTTTTTACAGACCATACAGGGCAAAAGTTGAACTATGTGGTATATACCAGGGAGCAAAAATCTTGTGCGCCTATTTCTTTTGCCAGTTACTTCGGGCATTCTTTTTCAGACCTGTCAGGAACAAAAGTTCCAGGCGACGATAAGGCCCTTTTACAGGCTTTAAGAAAAGACTCTTTAGGTATATCCTACAACAACCTGGGCTATGTGTACGACATCCGCAGCCGCAAACTAGCAGAAGGTATTGCCATATTGCCTGTAGACCTTAACCACAATGGCAAAATTGATAAAGATGAACGATTTTATAATACCTTAGACGAAGTAATTGCAAGGTACGAGGGCGCCCCAAATAAA
>Ga0302300_1000677_pt1 | contig 22598 bp, 27 predicted proteins | sample III_Palsa_E1_1_FD_198756 | JGI IMG/M metagenome (GOLD analysis project Ga0302300, IMG submission 198756) | Peat permafrost microbial communities from Stordalen Mire near Abisko, Sweden - III_Palsa_E1_1 | ecosystem: Environmental > Terrestrial > Soil > Palsa > Peat permafrost | place: Sweden... | reverse complement strand
AGAGAAGAGACTGAAAATGCTCTTATTGACCTTAACTTTTTAGGAATAGACAATGTGTTGGCTTTACGGGGAGACAATATAAAATCAGAAGGAAGTTTTGTTCCGGAGCCAGACGGGCATAAATACGCCACTGACCTGATTTTACAAATCAAAAATATGTCAAAAGGAGTGTATGAAGACGACGATCTGATACATGCCGTGCCTGCTGATTTTTGCATAGGCGTGGCAGGTTATCCTGAAAAACATATAGAAGCGCCAAACTTAAAAACCGACCTTAAATATCTAAAACAAAAACAGGATTTGGGCGCCGATTATATAGTAACCCAGATGTTTTTTGATAATAAGAAATACATAGAGTTTGTAAATAAATGCAGGGAAGAAGGTATTACTATTCCTATTATACCAGGCCTAAAACCCATTACCACTGAAAAACAGATTAATGTACTGCCAAGTATTTTTCACATTGATATACCGGAAGAACTATCAGAAGCGGTAGAAAAATGCAAAAACAGCGATCAGGTGAAACAGGTAGGGGTAGAGTGGGCTATTCAGCAGTCGAAAGAACTACAGAAATTTGGCGTTCCCTGCCTTCATTACTATTCTATGGGCAAATCTGATTCTGTAAGACAAATAGCCAGCGCTTTATTTTAAAAGTATAATTACTATTGATACAATGTCTCCAAATGCTACAGCAGTAAAACTTATTGAATGTCCCCGCGATGCTATGCAGGGTTTGCATGAGTTTATTGCTACTGCTGATAAGGTAAGGTACATTAACAAATTGCTACAGGTAGGTTTTGATACCATTGATTTTGGTAGTTTTGTTTCTGCCAAGGCCATTCCTCAAATGAGCGATACCGCTGAGGTTTTAAGTAAACTGGATTTAAGTTCTTCTACCAGCAAATTGCTCGCAATTATAGCTAATGTAAGAGGGGCGCAAGAAGCTTCTGTACATGAAGAAATTACTTACCTTGGTTTTCCCTTATCCTTATCAGAAACCTTTCAGCAAAGAAATACTAACCGTTCCATAGCAGAGGCTTTACAAAATCTTGAAGAAATACAAGGGCTTTGCCATAAATACAACAAAACACTAGTTTCCTATCTTTCCATGGGTTTTGGCAATCCTTACGGAGACCCTTATACAGAGGCATACATAGAAGAATTTGTAACTAAGCTGGATAAAATATCTGTTAAAATTATTTCTCTTTCTGATACTGTGGGAGTAGCGGATGAGTTACAAATAAAAAAAGCGTTTAACTCTGTAATCCCTCATTTTCCGCATATCGAATTTGGAGCCCATTTACATTCTGTTCCTGATAAAATTACTGCTAAGGTACAAGCTGCTTATGAAGCAGGATGTAGGAGGTTTGATGGGGCTTTGAAAGGCTTTGGCGGTTGCCCTATGGCTAAGGATGATTTGGTAGGCAATATGGCTACGGAAATGATGGTAAGCTATTTTGAAGATAAAGGAGTGTATTTGGGTATTGATAAAACTAAATTGACAGAAGCCATGCGAATAGCTTCTGAAATTTTTCCTATAAACTAATGTCAAAAAAAGTTAAGGTTGATATTTTCATTCCCTGTTTTGTAGATCAGGTTTATCCTGAAACAGGGTTTAACATGGTTAAAATACTAAAGAAGCTGGGCTGCGAGGTTAACTATAATCCAAACCAGACTTGCTGCGGTCAGCCTGCATTTAATGCCGGATTCTTTGAGGATGCCAGGGAAGTAGGTCAAAAGTTTCTTAAAGATTTTTCTTCTGGTAATTATATAGTAGCTCCATCCGCTTCTTGTGTGGGAATGGTGAGGAACTCTTACGAAAGACTTTATGCTAAAACACCCAACCTTGCAGATTATAGGCGACTACAAAAGAATATTTTTGAATTCTCAGAATTTCTTCTTGATATTCTTAAAGTTGAAAAAATACCGGGAGCAAAATTAGAAGCCCTTGCCACGTATCACGACTCCTGCAGCGGGCTTAGAGAATGCAATATTAAACAAGGTCCACGCAAATTACTTAGCCATGTAGAAGGGTTAACCCTGGTAGAGATGAAAGACGTGGAAACCTGTTGTGGGTTTGGAGGTACATTTGCCGTAAAGTTCGAATCCATTTCTTCGGCTATGGCAGAACAAAAAGTAAACAATGCCCTGGAAACAGAGGCAGGTATTATTATTTCTACAGACTCCTCTTGCCTCATGCATATTGACGGCTATGCTACTAAGAATAACAAAAGCATAAAAACCATGCATCTGGTGGACGTGCTTGCAAGCGGGTGGTAATATAAAAGGGCACAAGCGCAAACGCCCGTACCCTACTATTAACCAACTACTACTTTTTAAAGACCTTTTAGTAAGAGAAGTTAATCTCTGTTGTTCTATCCAGGATTAATTAAAACTTTCTATTAAAGCCCAACCCTTAATTCCTTGGTTATTTTCTTTAAGTTTTAATTATTTTTTAACTGGCTTACACTGATAAAATAACAAATTACGTGCCATCTTTTTTTGTTAATACCCTTATAGGACAAAGGTTTTGAATGATTTCCGCTAATTAGAATTTATTATTAAATACCTCTTGCTCTGTCATCTTTGATTTCTCCTATCCAATTTGACAGTTATTGCGCCCTATTGTATGTTGTAGTATTTTGGGACATCAGTAAAACATAAAGAACTAGTTGTTATGAAAGATAAGATAGTATTAATTACCGGCGCCAATTCCGGAATGGGCAAGGCCACTGCTGTGGAACTTGCAAATAAAAGCGCTTGTATAGTAATGGTATGCCGTAACAGGCAGGCAGGTATACAGGCAAAAAATGAGATTATTTCAGGCTCAGGAAATAATAATGTTGATTTGCTTATCTCGGATTTGTCCTCTCAAGAGTCAATACGCAAACTTGCGCATGAGTTTAAAAATAAATACAATCATTTAGATGTTTTAATAAACAATGCAGGTCTTGCATTTGCTAAACGCAATGTATCGGTGGATGGCATAGAAATGACTTTTGCTGTAAATCACCTGGGCTATTTTTTATTAACCAATTTGTTGTTGGATTCGCTTAAAGCCGCCCCATCAGCACGGATTATTAACATTGCTTCTTCTACCCATAAAGGAGCAAAGCTAGACTTTAACGACCTGGAGTTTAAAAACAAATATTCCTTATTTAACGCTTACAATCAATCTAAGCTGTGTAATATCCTTTTTACTTATGAGCTGGCACGGAAGTTAAAAGGTACGCATATAACCGTTAATGCAGTCAATCCGGGGCCTGTAAAGACAGGTTTAGCCAGAGATATGGGCGCTTTCTTTCAATGGATGGCAAAATCCTTCTTCCCATCCGCAGAAAAAGCCTCGGCCACAGCCATATACCTTGCGTCTTCTACCGAAGTGAAAGGCATTACCGGTAAGTACTTTGAAAAGTGTAAGGCTGTACCTTCTTCTAAACTTAGTAATGACGAAAGCGTAGCTAAACAACTTTGGGAAATAAGCGCAAAGATTACGATAGAAGGTTGATTTATATAAACTGTTTTCTTGACTTATAAAACTTATTAATATATTTATAGTTGTTTATATAATGCTCAACAACTAGTTAAAATGTCAATAGATAAAACTGTTTCTTTTTTTACAGTCTGTTATGAAAAAGACTGGGAAAAAATATTAAAAGAAAACCGTATAGGGACAATGATAAGTAATTGCAACTTCCCATTTAATGAGAAAGTGTTAATTATTAATAATGTTAATGACAGGCAACTTGTTGAACGTTATGCTAAAGAAGCAGTCCACAATCAAATAATAGATAAATATTATTTTAGCGAAGATTTTAGTGAACAACTTCTTTCTGCATTTTCTATAAAACGCAAAAGTTTTATATTAGATACTTTTGATGGTTACTGGTACAGTATTGGCCCTTTAAGCGCCGTATACTGTTGCCAAAGTAAATATTTACTATACCTCACCGGCGATTGCGATATACCATTGTCAAATTCACCATGGATAGATGATGCAATTGAACTATTTAAATCAAATTCCTCAATTTTAATAGCTAATCCGGTTTGGGATAATAAGATTGAAGAGGCCCTTGCGGAGAGTTTTGATGAAGATAGTAAATGGTATTATGGCAACGGTTGTTCCGACCAGTGTTTCTTGGTAGAAAAAGATCGTCTTTATGGTAATGTATATAACTATTATCATCGTTTATCAGAAAGGTATCCCATGTATGGAGGTAATATATTTGAAAGACGCATCTTCAGTTATATGTGTAGTAATAATTTACAGCGTATTACCAGAAAGGATGTATACTATACTCATATAAAGTTACTAAATGATTCGTATTCAAAAGAAATAAAAAAAATGAAGCTGAGCGAAAAATTACGAATAGCACTCGCTCGTATGCTAAAGAAAAAAAGAACCATACTTAAGGACTTTCTTTCAAAGAACTAATTGCTTTTAAACATTACCACTGAGTATTTCATAATATTAACATTAAACAGAGGCAAACTCAGTAAATATTTTTCTTATTGCCTGTTTTTGATAATACTCAGAAAGCTGGTAAATTTAGGGTATGTACGCTGTTGTAGACATAGAAACCACAGGAGGGTATGCTTCGGGGAATGGCATAACCGAAATTGCCATCTTTCTTACCGACGGCAAGAAGATAACCGATTCTTTTGAAACCCTTATTAACCCGGAATGCTACATACCCGGCTTTATTACTGCTCTTACAGGTATTACCAACGAAATGGTGCAGGATGCGCCTACCTTTGCAGAGGTGGCAAAGGAGATAGAGAATTTTACTGAGGACCGCATTTTTGTGGCACATAACGTCAACTTCGATTATTCTTTTGTGAAGCAGGAGTTTTCTGCTTTAGGAATAAAGTTTGAACGCAAAAAATTATGCACCGTAAGGCTTAGCCGTAAAATAGTTCCTAACCTGCCTTCGTACAGCCTCGGGAATTTGTGCGGTTCCTTGGGCATAAAAATAGAAAACAGGCACCGGGCAAAAGGGGATGCGGAGGCTACTACCAAGTTATTGCACTTATTGGTAAAAGCAGATAACGAGAACTTTATTGAAAAGTCTTTAAAGCGAAGCTTCAGGGAAACCCTATTACCAGCTCATTTACCTAAAGAAGATTTTGAAGCATTGCCCGAAGAAGCAGGTGTTTACTACTTTCATGACTCCAAAGGAAAGGTGATCTATGTAGGCAAAGCTATAAATATTAAGAAAAGGGTTATCAGTCATTTCTCTGGCAAATCGCACAGCAGGCAAAGCCAAAGCTTTATGAACGAAATTTATGGAATTAGCTTTGAGTTGTGTGGTAATGAACTGATAGCCCTACTTCACGAATCGCACGAGATTAAGAAGTATTGGCCCGCTTACAACTGGTCTCAGAAAAGAGTGGCCAAAAATGTGGGGATATACCATTACGAGGATCGACAAGGCTATATAAGGTTGGATATAGGCACGGTAAATGTTCAACAGGAGCCGTTAATATCTTTCCGATATATACAGGATGCCCGAGATTTTCTCACCGAAAAGGTAAATGAATATAGGCTTTGCCCTAAACTATGTGGGCTTCAGAAAACACCAAAAGAATGCGCCAACTATAAGACGGAAAATTGTAACGGAGCCTGCATAAACGAAGAGAATGCAGACGACTATAACTTGCGGGTAAATGAAGTAATAACCTCTTTTGTGTACGACGCTAAAACTTTTGTATTAAAAGGTAAGGGCAGGAACAAGGATGAACATTCTATAGTAGTAGTAGAACGCGGCAAATACCTGGGCTATGGTTTTATTGACAAAGACACTGAGATAAGGGAATTTGACGAGTTTAAGACCTATGTAAACGGGCACAAAGACAATCAGAACATACAAAAAATTCTTCATAACTATCTTAAAACAAACAGCTCCTCGCTTATCAGTTTCTGATCTAAAGAATCTTTTTAGAATTATAGATAAAAGTGGCTTCTTTTTTGTTCTAAATTTAAGAGCATGAAAACAGAATACCTTTTAAGCCTTAGATTAGGTTTTACAACTAAGTATGCCGACCTGCTTTCTAAGAAAGGAATAAAGTATTATGTCCAATACCTGCTGGATCATCCTATAAAGGCTCATGCTCCTGATTTTATTTCTGGTTTGCAAGAGACTATGGAAGCCCGAAAGATGAACAAGCAACTCTCTCAAGAAGAAAAGAAAAAACAAAACGAGGAAGAACGGAAGCGATTCCACCGGATGCAGGCCTGGTGGCTAGGGCGAATGTATACTGCTGAGAATCCATTACAGGAACGCATGACCCTCTTCTGGCACAATCATTTCGTTAGCTCTTTTCAGAAAGTAAAGTCTGTCTCTTTTTTGTTTGAGCAAAATAATACGTTTAGAGAAAATAGTTTTGGTAGTTTTAAAGCGCTTACCCGAAAAATTCTTTACGACAACGCTATATTGATTTACCTGGATAATAACGATAATAAGGTAGGCAAACCAAATGAAAACCTTAGCCGGGAACTGTTGGAACTATTTACTATTGGAATTGGAAATTATACTGAAAAAGATATAAAGGAAGGAGCTAGGGCGTTGGCCGGTTTAGCCCCTGGCCCTAATGGTGGAATGTACCGGCCAAAAAGGGAAGACTTCGGCATAAAAACTTACCTGGGAAAGAAAGGGAACCTACAAGCCGACGATCTGGTGGGGGCAATTTTTGATAAGCCCAAAGTTACGCTGAGAATTACCGATAAACTATTAAAATACTTTTTAACCGATGCTCCTGATAGTAAATTAATTGAGAAATATGCAGAACATCTTGAAAAGAATAATTTTAAAATGGAGAAGGTTTTAGAAAAACTATTTATTGAAGAAGATTTTAATAACTACTCCGGCGCAAAAATCAAAGATCCTTTGACCTTTTCACTGCAAACGTTTTACGAGCTGAATGTTAAAACAGTTCCTTACAGGCCAACACTTAAATTCCTTAAAAGTCAGGGAATGGAACTATTTAACCCTCCTAATGTAAAAGGCTGGGATGGTGGAAGGTCGTGGTTGGATTCAGGAAAGCTGATCGCCAGGAACTCTGCCATTAATACCATATTCAATTTAAAATTTGTAAAGAATAATGCTGCTATGATGGTAGAAGAGGATGGCATAAAAGAAGATGATGCTACTTTTAAACCAATAGTAGAATGGGATAAAAATGCAATCTCTAATAAAGATGTTATCAGCGACCTCTCTGACAAAATGCTTTTTAGCGTTGATGCAGATATGCAGTATAATATGGAACGACTACTAAAATATGATTTTGAACCAAATGTTCCCGGTAGCGATGAAGCGGTTACTCAGTTGGTGAAGTACATAATGAAATCTCCCGAATATCAACTATTATAAGTATGCAAAATAGGCGTAAATTTTTAAAAGTTGCCAGTACCGCCTTCGGTGGTATGTTATTCCTGCCTGAGTTTTTAACTTCAATTCCTGTAACAGCGAAGGAGTTGTTAAGTGGAGTAGAAGAGCTTGAAAATATTCTGGTAGTAATTCAGTTAAGCGGCGGCAACGACGGACTAAATACATTTATTCCCTATGGTAACCCTGCGTATTATGAACTACGGTCGGGGCTTGCTATACCTAAAACCGATATACTTACATTAAATAATACAATGGGATTCAATCCTGCTATGAAGGGTTTTGCAGATATTTTCCAGAATGGGAACGCCAGCGTTATTCAAAATGTAGGATACCCTAACCCGGACCGGTCGCACTTTCGCAGTACCGAAATATGGCAGACAGCGTCTAATACGGAAGAATACTTATCTACAGGTTGGTTAGGTCGATACCTGGATGCTTCATGCGCCAGTAAAAACATACTTGGCGCTGTAAATATAGATTCCATAGACTCCTTGGCTTTGCAGGGAAGCAATGTGCACAGTATATCATTACAAAACCCTGAACAGTTTGAGAAACAGATAAAGGGAATGAACAGCATAGATAATTCGCCGGATGAGAACTCCAACCTTGCTTATGTAAAGAAGTTGGCTGTATCGGCTTTCGAAGGTTCAGACCAAATTAAGAAAGCATTAGAAGTTTCAGAAAAATACGATGTAAACTATCCGGATAGTTCCATTGGTAAAAACCTGCGGTGGATAAGCCGGATGATTAAAGGGGATCTTAAAACAAAAGTTTATTATACCAGCTTTGGCGGGTTCGATACCCATGCCAACCAGTTAAATACTCATAAGAACAAACTAGGACAGTTATCAGATGCGGTGAAAGTATTTTACGACGACTTAAAAACTTCTAATCTGATTGACCGGACTTCTATTCTTGTTTTTTCCGAATTTGGACGTAGGGTAGTACCTAATGGTAGCAACGGCACCGATCATGGTAAAGCCGCGCCTGTCTTCTTGATAGGAGGGAACACTAAAGGAAAAATAATCGGGAATGACCCTGACCTTGTTAACCTTAATCAGGGTGATGTAGCTTTCACTACTGATTTCAGGAGCATATATGGAACCATTCTTAAAAACAAATTTAATAGCGACTTAAAAGCTGTTGGCTTAGATTCCTTTAAGCCAATCGGTCTTTTCTAAAATTAATATTATTCCAGTACTAAAGGGAAGTCATGACCCCGTGAAAAGGTGTAAGGGTACTGCGCTTTGCCGCTATATTGCTGATTCAACGCCGGAACCTGATCGTCAAGGTAAGACTTAAGTTCATATATTGTTATTTTTCCATCGTGAGGCGCTCCGTCTGCCTTTCCTGAAAGAGCCTGAAGAAGCACGTAAGTAAAAAGCCCATGCTTCAGATCTTTTAATTCTTTCGCATTTTGTTCGCTACCGGCAGAAGCCAACACATGTATACCGGCGCTTCTGGAAAGTTGAGCAATAGCCTTTTCTTCCAGAGAACCTCTTTCAGCCAGCAGCTCCACAGAGCCGCCCGACTGACAGGCATCCATAATAATAACCTGTTTAAGGGCTTTAATATTTTTAAGTTTATCTTGTAGTATTGCCGCTTCCAGTCCTTCTTTGCTCAAGTTATTTAGGTCGTACAGCCTCGTACATTCTGTTGTTATAAAGAAGAAGCGGTTATCCACCAGGCTGCCATGCCCGGCATAAAAAAACAGAAACACATCATTCTGATTGATTTGCGTCTCCAATTTATTAAGCGTATCCAGGATGTTTTTTTTGGTGGCGTCAGCATCATACAACGCATGAACTTTTACGTGGCTAAAAATGCTTTTTGATTTATCCTTTATAAGTTGTGCAAAAGATTCCGCGTCTTCCCTGGCAAAATTCAAGGTAAGGCTGGGATTTTTATAGCGGTCTATCCCAATAACAAACAGATGGCATATAGAGGCTTTGTCTGTATTATCAGAAAATAGTTTTGCTTCAGAAACAGGGGATTCTACCCGTGCCTTGCTAAATGCAGAAGCTGAAAATGTATTAATTCCGCCTACCATAGGGATGGTATCTGTATAAATAGTAGACTCGCCTTTCTTAGATGGAAAGCGAGGGTTAGTTAGTGGAATACTTTTTCCGTTTTGCATTATTTTTAGTTCATCAACTCCACCGCCTGCATCAGTAATTTTAACAAATAGTTCCGCTTCGTTTTTCCCTTGTATAGGCAATACGGCCAGTTTAACTAAAGGTGGGGGAGATGATTTCAATACATCGTCCATTCTAAGCATACCATTATCTGCCCCTCTGTCTTTAAAAAGATTATTTAATAAGTCGGGGCGATAAAATTTTTCAAAGAACTGGTCTGCGCCAAAACTTTCCATTCCTTTTACAAAGTGTATCGCGTCTCTGGCTCCCGGAGTAGCGTTAAAATAGCCGTCCATATTTTTTGCCATCCAGTCATTTTCGCCTATATGAATGTGTTCGTAAAATTCTTTTCCTTTATCCAAATTCCAGATTTTTATAACATCGTCCAGGCTTAAAGAAACCAGGTATTTCCCATCGTTAGAAATAGCCAATGAACTTACTTCAGCCTGGTGTCCCTCCAGTGTTTTTACTACTTTAGAACTGTTAACATCCCAAATTCTTATTAATCGATCGTCTCCTCCACTAATTACATATTTACCATCAGGGCTATATATAGCCGCATTAATACCTCCCTGAAAGACTTTGAACTTTTTTACCATTAGTCCAGTGGTAATATCCCATATCCTGATCGTTCCATCCCAGGAAGAAGTAAGCATCAGGTTTTTATCAACCGGGCTAAATGATATAGAAGAAACAGCATCGGTATGTCCCACAAAAGTTCTTACAATAGTTTTACTATCCGGCTCCCACAAATCTAGTGTTTTGCCTAGCCGGCCTGTTACCAGGTAAAGTCCGTTTGGTGTATAGGTGGTACTGAAAGAAGAACTATTAGTTAAATCAAGTACTGTTAGCTTTTTTCCTGTTTTTACATCCCATACTATTATGGCGCCGTCCCAGGAAGATGTCAGCAGCGTTCCACCGTCCGGGCTAACTTTTACATCAAACAAAGGATCTCTGTGCCCGTCAAAATCCATCAGCTTCTTCCCGGTTTTAACGTCCCAAAGTATGGCTTTTCCGGCCCCATCCCCGGTTACCAGGTATTTACCGTCTTTACTATAATCATAGCAGAAAACGGCTTTCTCATGTGCAATATACTCTACATAAGGTTCACCGCCAGAGATGTCCCACAATTTTGCTTTTGTACCCGACTTTCCTTTAAGAATGCCTTTCCCGTCAGGGCTTAACAGAATGGTGTTTTTTAAACGAAGGTATTTTGCTATGTACGATTCTCTAAAATTATTAGGATCATATTCTATAACTCCTTTTTCGGTACTATTTAATACGCCGGTAAATACGATCGCTTTTGCCCCGTCTACAGCTTGCCAGCCGGTGGCGGTATTGTCGTCGTTGGCGGTAATGATCAATTTACCATCGACGCTGTATACCGCTTCATTAATATCATCCTTTTCTACGGCAGTAAATTTTAATTTTAATGTTCCAGTTTGTATATCCCACTGAAATACTTGTTTATCGCCAGCCGCCATAATGGTTTTCCTGTCCGGGCTAAAAGAAAGGCCCGCTATCTGGTCAAACTGATCGCCATACGTTTTTATCAGCTTCCCTGTAGTCAGGTCATAAGTTTCCACATTACTATCGTGGGCAAGTTTTGCAAGCGTTTTACTATCAGGACTAAACGTTACTATAGTACCACAACCTCCGCACCAGCCTTGTTCTGGTTTAAAGGTATATACCAGCTCAAACGTTTTAGCATTGTATACGTTTACTGTTTTGTTATCTTCCCCAAACGCCAGCCAGCTACCGTCTGGGCTAAAGGCAATGCTGGTTCCGTAGCCCGATCCCTGGTCGGCATTTACTGCAATTTTCTTGTATAAATTTTTTGAACTAACGCTCCATACCTGGGCGGAATCTCCATACCCGGCGCAAACCATATATTCTCCGTTAGGGCTAAAAGCTACATCCGTTATGTATTTTTTATCAGGAGGAGTAGAGAACAATTCTTTTCCGGTTACTACTTCCCATACCTTTGCCGTATTATCGGCGCTGCTGGTTGCCAATAGTCTTCCATCGGGGCTAAATTCAACCCCATTTACAGTTAGCTGGTGGCCCAGGAATGAACGCAGCTCTCTGCCAGAAGAAATGTCCCAGACTTTAGCAGACTTATCACGGCTTCCTGTAGCTATGTATTTTCCATCCGGACTTACTGCTACTGCTTTTACAGAAGCGTTATGGCCTTTTTGTACAACGGTCTCCAACTTTACAGATTGAGAATATAAACCGAGTGATTGAAAAAGAGCAAGGGCGGCAAAAAACTGTTTCATGTTAATATATAATTAACAGAGTAGTTAGTAAAAAATACCCATAAAAACAAAAAGCCCTTAGTTAAAGGGCTTCTCGCTTAAAACCATTGCTGGCCGATTTTAAGAATATCCCGGAAAGTATAGCTCTTCGCTATTTTATTCTTATCCGGGATTTACTAACTGGTTTTACTTTTGTTCTTCGTGATGCTCTTGTTCACGGCCTTCGTCATGTCCGCGATGCTCTTCTCTGTCTTTTATAAACTTTTCAAATTTGGCAAGTTGTTCTTTATCCAACACAGTAGAAAGTTCTTTTGTCTTTTCAGTGTGTAAGGTTTCCATTTGGCCCTTTATTCCTTCAAAAATCGCTTTCTTCTTTTCTGCATATTTTAGGTTAATGGCCTCAACTTTGCTCACCTGGTCTTCCTTCAGGCCCAATCCTTCCTTCATACGTTCGGTTTGGTGTTCTGCAGCCTCTTCAGGATCAAAATTTCCTCCAAAATGTCCGCCGCGTCCTTCGTGTTCACGCTCGCCTTTTTCATGCCATCTGCCTTCTTCTCTTCCTTCATGGTGGAACTCTTCGCGCCCCTCGTGATTTTCCCAGCGTTTATGGCATCCGTGAGACTTTTTTACTATGGCAAATCCCAGCAGAGCCGTACATATAATTGCTGTTACACAAACAATTATTACATTTGTTGTTTTCATAAACTTCTAATTATAGATTATAGTTAATAACATTTTCTTTAGTCTATAACACAAAAGTAATTGCTTATGTTGTATTAAGTATGCGCTAATATACCAATGGGCAAATTACAAAGACGTAACACAGGTTCTTTGTCTATTTTAGCATTAGTTCCTGAATAACAGGGCAAAACATTGTGATTTTTATGAAGAGAACCTATAACAATTTCGAATACAAAAAATCGCTCCTACACTTTTCTAAGTACGGTAGGGGAGATAAAGTTCTTTTGTGCTTTCATGGATACGGCCAGAACAATAGCGATATGAATACTTTGCAGGAAGTTTTAAAAGAGAAATATACTATTTATACGTTTGACCTTTTTTTCCACGGCGAAAGCTTTTGGCATGAAAAGGAAAAACCTTTAAGCAAACAGTTTTGGTTCGATCTTATAACCGCCTTTCTCATCACAAATAATATACAACGCTTTTCTGTAGCTGGGTTTAGTATGGGCGCAAAATTTGCGTTACCATTAGTAGAGTCTTTTTACAAACAAATTGATAAAATATTCCTTATAGCCCCCGACGGCATAGCTATTAATTTTTGGTACAACCTGGCCACCAGCTTTAAGGTTACCCGCAGACTGCTACGTACTATAGTAGTAAAGCCAGGCTTATACATCAAATTTATACAACTACTTTCCTTACTAAAGCTTGCCCCGGCCGGTACCATTAGGTTCGCCAATGCCCAAATGGCCACCCGCAAACAACGCAGGCGGGTCTACTATTCCTGGGTAGTGTTTCGCAGGTTAAGAGTAAACAGTAAAAAACTTGCAAGGATCATTAATCAACATAATATACCCCTCCTCATTTTTTTAGGCAGTCATGATAAACTAATCACAGAACAGTCGGTGCGCCCCTTACTAAAACATACCACTAATTGCAAAAAAATAATACTGGAGCACGGGCATACAAATCTGGTAAATTCGGTTGCAGATTATGAAAGGAATACTAATATTGTATAACATTTAAACCAACAATGAAAGATAAAGTAGTAATTATTACCGGAGGCTCATCTGGCATAGGCAAGGCCCTTGCAGAGGCATTCGGCAAAGAAGGAGCCAAAATTGTTATAACCGGCCGCAACCAGCAAACGCTGTTGCAGGAAGCCGAACAACTAAAGCAGGGTGGGATAGAGGTTCTGCCAATAGTAGCGGATGTAAGCATAGAGAAGGACAACGAGCGCATGGTGACCGAAACAATTAGCGCCTACGGTAAAATAGACGTTCTCATTAACAATGCGGGAATCTCCATGCACGCTATGTTTGCAGAGGTAGATTTGAGCGTGATAAAAAAGGTGATGGACATTAATTTTTATGGCACGGTGTACGCTACCAAGTATGTGCTGCCCTACCTGCTAAAAAGCAAAGGCTCTATAGTGGCCGTGTCCTCCATAGCCGGTAAACGGGGCTTGCCCGTGCGGGTGGGTTATTCCGCCTCTAAATTTGCCGTAGAGGGCTTTATGGAGGGCCTGCGCACCGAACTGCTAAAAACCGGCGTGCATGTGCTGGTGGCCTGCCCCGGCTTTACGGCCTCCAACATCCGCAACGTGGCCCTGTCTAAAACGGGGGACTCTTTCGGAGAATCGTTTAGGGACGAAAAGAAGATGATGAGCGCCGAAGAAGTGGCGCAGGAAATTTTAAAAGCCGTAAAGAAACGCAAAAGAAGTATTCTGTTAACCGCGCAGGGCAAATTTGTAGTGTTTATGAACAAATGGCTACCCGGGCTTGTGGATAACATTGTTTATAACCAACTTTCTAAGGAAAAAGATTCGCCCCTGGCCAAATAGAGCGGGGCGCATCATCCACCAGTTTTATGTCGCTTGTGCGTATGTACACTTCCTTGTCCTCCCACTCTATTTTAGTCCATATATCGTAACTGCCCAGCGCTGGCGCCCGGTGGCCCTTATCGGCCACGTAAAGCAATTCCGACCCTGCGGAGGGGGCGGACATCAACAACGAGCCTGAGTTGAATACAATGGCCTTTGTGGGTATTATTTTATAATTATTGATAACATAAGAAGCGCCAAGCAGCAAAATAAACAGCAGCGGAATTTTGCCCAAGGGCCTTTTATTCCGTTTACGCACAGATATCGATATTAAAATAAAGGCTGAAGCAAGCAGAAAAACCGAGATAATGTAATAATAATAGTTGTTGTAGATAGATATAAAATATTCAAGGTCAGTGTAATTATAACCGTTTAGCTTGTACTGGTACGCCAGGTCTTCCATTTTGCGCAGCACAACCCGTTCAGGGTTATGGGTATAATACTTATTAAGGTAAAAGAGAGCAGACGTATAGTCGCCTAACCCCTCCTTAATATAAGCCATTTTTAACAGCATTCGCGATGTAAACTGCTGTGCGCTATCGCTTACGGCGGCATACTCATCAAAGGCCTGTATGTATTTTTTACCGTTAAATAACGAATCCCCTTTGTGGAGGGAATAGTCTAACTGATTGGATAAAAGCAGGTAAGGAGATATAAAAAAGAAGATAAAAAAGGCCAATAAATTTTTAAACATAACTTTGGTTTTAAATATATACCTGCTACTTTTGCACTCGCAATTTATAAAAGCGGGCCTTAATAAGCCAATCCGATCTCGTAGCTCAGCTGGTAGAGCACATCACTTTTAATGATGGGGTCTTGGGTTCAAATCCCAACGGGATCACTAATATACGCTGATAATCAGCAAGTTAAGCTAGATTTGTAGAAACCTTGTAGAAGAAATTAACCTCCTTTATACCTTCGGGTTCGGGAGGTTTTTTTGTGCCTTAAAGATTCTCCCCAGGCAATGAACTGATCTTTCGTTTCAAACTCTAAATTTGGCAACGTCCCTTTTTCAAGTACGACCTCAATTAAAAAATCATTTTCAGAAAATCTTTCGACGCCAAATGAAAGAATACATGATGTAGAATTTCTGGCAAGGTATGTTCCTATTAAATCTTTGTATTCAGTTACTAGTTTTTCGGCGTCAGCTCTAAGCATAAAATAAATATTTAATAACTATGGAATTAATTTGTATGCCTAGAATGTTTAGCTATTTTACAAATAAAAAAGTATAACATAAAAATTAAACTATCTATGGCAATTCAAGATTTAGAAAATTTAGCAAATGAAGAATCGGAAAAAAATAAACGATTAAAAGAATTAAGTAAAACAGATAAAGAGAAACTACAAAAGCAAATTGAAAAATATACTGAATCAGAAAAGATTTTTCAAAGTGAATTGGCAAAAGCAATAAGGGAAATAAATAAAGCTGTAGGGGATAATTATAAAATTACACATAATGACAGAAAAAAGAACTCATATATGTTAACAATACAAACGGGAGTATTAAAGACTTGTGATTTAACTTTTGAAACGCAAGTTCTTTCGGAAGATGTTAATATAAATTCTGTTCTTGTAGCAGAAAGAAATGTAAAGATAGCTTTCAATAAAAGAAAAGGACATCAAACTACTATTAAAATGTCAGAATTTACATTAGATACCTTTACTAAGTCATTAGCTGAACATATAAAGATATATTAAGCAAAACTATATCAAACCAAGCCCACCCGCCTTGAAAGTTTTCTCAAAATAATCCTGTTTTTCATCTAACAGTAGCAAACAGTAGAATTTTATTAAGATTGGAGCAAAAAAGGCATTATTGATTCTCTCAGAACCACATTTAAGATTATAGATCAGCTAGTTAAGTAATAATTGCAGAAACCTTGTAGAAACAAGCCTTAATGCTGTTTTTTTTAGCAATTACTGTTAGAATAACCTCTTATAAGATTAATCATAATAACAAAAATCAGTAAAATAAGCATAAAAGCCAGCATATTTTACTGTTAGATGAAACTAATAAGATTGCACCGAGCACCTGTACTTCCTGCCTTGTACAATATTTTTTAAAGCTTTGAATAATTGAGAAAATACTGAAATAAACTGGTTAAATACTCCCGAATACGTCTAAACGGGTTGATTAGCTGGACTTTAAAAAAAATCTTTAATGCTTTGCCAAAGGCTTTTATTAGGTTCTTTGGTTAGTTCTTTGGTTAGTTCATCTTTTTTTCTAATAATTTCAACCTCATTAGAAGTAAGCCAAATAGAAAAAATATTGTTATGCTTACGTTGCAGGGCTTTTATTATGCCATCTTCCAACTCGAAGCATAGACCACCTTCTTTATTAAAAAAGGTGCGTTTAACGTTATTTTCCATAGTAATAGTAGTAGTATTATTTAGTTGTTAATCTTTCAGAATCTTTAATAGAAGTCATAAGTAATTGAATAACCATAGCTCTAACTTTTTCTTTATCAAATTTTATTTCATTTTCCATATTATATTACTCTAAATTTGTAACATGCATTACTTGTTGGGAGTAAGTATACTTTTTTATCAATCCAATCACCAGAGCCTTTAGGATGCTCTAATGTGGCGCTATTTTCGGGCAAATTTCTTACCGTTTCAACGAATGAATGAGCGCCATTGAATAAGCCTGCCAAATCCCATACCAAAGTAACCCCATCGCTATAAGTATTAACGTACATCGTGGAGTAACCAGCTAAATGCCATTTTTTTAACGCCTCCGCTTTAATAACCTCCAGAAACCAACCCTCACTATCAAAGCCGTACTTACTATTAGATGGGTAGTTACGTTGTTTAGCTTCAGCAACAACATTTGTATGACCACTTTTAAAGCAAAAATCAGTCTTATCATAACGTAACTCGCTGTAATTAAACTTAGTTATGTCTGGGTTGCTGAGACAAAAACGTTGTATAAATTGGTATTCAACAACATAAGAGCCTTCTAAAGGGCGTTGTTGGGTTGGTTGGATTGTCATAAGTTCACTCATTTATCTGTTTTTTAAATAAATATTAGGCAAAAAATAAAATTTACTGTTAATTGTAAAAAATGTTCATTTTGTTCAAAATAATGAACATAAGAGCGTTATATGTCCGTATTAAAAGGACTTGACCAGGATTTAATTACTGTTTTCTTTTAAAAACTTGTCCATAATTTAATCCCTGTCCTTTTTAAATAGCTTTTCATATTCTTTTTTCCAATATGAAAAATGCTCTTTACTGAAATGACTAAGCTCTGATGGCGGTTGTTCTTTATATTTACACATAGTTTTATGAAAAGTATAGTTTTGCTTCGGCTTTTCTCCTATTCAGTAGCCCCGCAATATCAGTAAGTACTCCATTAACCACGCCCTTATCCCATTTGTAAAATTCATCTTCTATTGCCTGTCTGGAAGCGTTCTGGTTTATCTTAGTTAATAACGTGGATTCTGCAAAGTGCCCTTGTCCTTCGTTAAATATAAAGCTGGTAATGGCGTCATATTGATTTTGATTTAATGATACTCTGATGTATTTCTTAATAATATAATCAGTAGTAATTAAATCGTGCCCTAAAAGTGATTCTACGGCTTGTTCCGTCAGAGTTTCGGTTAATAACGCATGTTCGGTTGTGAGGTTAATTAAATGTCCTACGCCTATCGTCCATTTACCGCAACTGTCTTTATAAGCATTGTAACGCTCACTTTCTTCCTTCTTTAAAAAATTAATCGTGCTTTGTTGTATCGCTGGCATCTTCTTTTTGTTCTTCCTTAATAAATTCAACCGCTTCAGTCGCAAGCGCCCCTATTACTACGATTACGACCGCCAATGTTGGGTTTGCCATAATGTAGGTGCTCACTGCAAGCAGTCCCGTAACTCCTTTGAAGAACATAGACAAGCGTAATAGTAATTTGCTCTTGCCACCGCCGTAATTCTTTAAATTAAAGTTCATTGTTATCAATTTTTTCCCTGTCTTTTACTTTTAATAGCCATCGCCAAAAATAATTTGTTAAAAATGCCACTGAGCTAATAATAATCGTAGTTACAATGGTCATTACTATTCCTGCGGGTAGTATTCCAGTGAAAATCCCAGTGAAATAGGTTATTATTGACCCTACTATTGAGAGTATAGTTAATTGTAATTGGTGCATTTTTAAATTAGATTGCGATTATGTCCATATCATATAAATAGATTCATTTTTCAAAAATATCTCTGAATAGCCTACATGCCTCAACAATATTAGCGCAGGGCAAAAATTCCTCAACTATTATTAACTCCTTTAAGGTTTCACGTTCCAAAACTGCAATGCAATCCAAAGCGCAAGGGATAAGAATAACCTCACAACATTGTAAATACCCATATATCGAACTTGAATAGTAACTCCAATCGGTTATTTTGTCTTTATGAAACGATTCATTGAGTACTGTCTCTGATAAACCGCAAACAAGGTGGTAAAACTCATTATGGTTATACCCCTGCGCCAATTGCTTCATATTAGATAGTAAATAGTTCTTTAATTTGTCAAGATTTTGTTTTTCTTTCATAATTATATAATGAATGAAGTTATAATAGTAAATAGTAAATAATACTTCGTATATAAATATGACAAATGAAGAACAAGCAAGGGAGTTTTTAGAAATAGTAAGTAAAGGTTACCCCGCAACTAATGAATATGAGGAATGTAGGGGCTACAACCATATAAAGGAGAATTTCACATCAAAAGTATTCAAAGAGTACAAAAGGTACGTGAATACGGTTATAGGTATTGATGATACGATGCAGACTACTATTTACAACTGCTACAATACCATTTTAAAAAAAGGAATTACTGTAAAAAATAAGAAGTGCTATCTGAATTACTTCTATTTTAGCTTAAGAATTAATTTGATGAACTATAATAACATGTTTTTTTCAAAAGGTGAGAACGCATTTGATTACCTGTATTTAAAGAGTGATTCACTTGACGATAACGAAGCTTTTAAGCAGGCTATTAAGGAGGAACGGGACATCAACACCGATACAAAGAGGAATGATATATTGGAGTTCGTTAAAAGTAATTTCACAAACAAAGATTACCAGATATTCCTATTGTATATGCAGAACAAAGACGCCGAAAAGAAATATAGGCGAAGCAATACGCAACTGGCGAAAGATTTGCACACTAATATCAAGTATTTCAATAAGTCATTAAATAGTAGTTTATCACTTATCAAAAAGAATTGGGATAAATTTAAACTATTTGACGATTCATTTTGACATCAATTTATCCGTTGGACTTTTGCCAATACATAATAAGGAGGTCGCTTGTCAATTGGAGTTGAACCTGTGCCATTACCGCCGTCAGTTGTGAAAGTTCCACTTGCTACCATTTGTGGATTGGTAAATAACGTTAAACCACTTCCATTATTAGCCGTCCCTATTGAAGAGCCACCCAAGACGCTTGTTACGGCGTTAGGAGTTATCGTTTGACCGCTTACAGTTACATTGTGGGTATGCAATGGTATATTATCAGTAGCAAGCGTTACCGTTTTTGCCCCTCCCGTTTGTCCTATGGATAAGTAGTCGCTATCGTCAGGATTTAAGCCTGCGATAAACTGCCCTCTCAAATCCTTTGTTCCATTTTGACCATTCGCGAGTGCGAAACCATCGAAATAATCAAGTCCCAGCCCCGTAGAATCGAATAAAGGAAAACCGTTACTGTTTACAAAACTTCCTGAATAGTCGAAAACCTCGCCTATAAACCTGCCATACCTCTGACTTAATTTTTCAAAAGTCTTGCTTGTATATGGATTAAATTCTATGCAAGCGCCACCTGGATTACTGTTTACAGCTTTAATATTTTTTGTTACCACGGCATTTTGCACATTTCCGTTTTTAAACTGCAATTGTGTGGTAGTAGGCGTATCTTCACAAATCCATAACGGATAAGCGAAAGTACCTCCCGTAAAATAGATTGTATCAGTGCCATTTGTGGAATTATTAAGAAAAACATAACCTGGACTAATGGTAACTGAAGGACTTGACCCTGTAACGATATTACTTATTTGGCAACCAGACAGTATAAAGCTCTCATTTGTGAACCTGTAATATCCTGAATAAAGAGCGTTATATATCTCATTTTGCAGGTTAGATAGTTGCACCCCGTATAGCGGAAAACCGCCTGTAGGTATCGTTGGATTGGTTAATATTTTTATCATTTCTATTAAGTTAATTTAGTAGGAATCTATTTGATAAGAAACTCCCGCTATTGCATATTGCCGTACATTGGCTTTAATTAAATCTTGGCTACTGTTATAATATGTTTCGGGGACGTACACGGTAAAATCTGGCATATATAATTCTTCAGTTATATTATAAATGTAAGTCGTATCCTGTCCTTCATCTTCATTATAGATATAACAAGTATCTTCATTTTCGCTTTCATTAAATATAAACGCCTCGCTATTCGTCGCCCCGCTATTATTTACTATATAAATAAGAGGCGCCGATACTGCCCCAACCAAATCATTTAATATTTGAGTTAATACGATTTTCTGGCTGTTGTAATGCGCTTGTTTAAATAGTAACGGAACATAAGTATTAAACCTATAGTTGTGGTCATTTTGCAAAGGGTTTGCCAGACACGATAACCAAGCGAAATGAATTGGCGTCCGATTACTGGGAGGCATAAGCGCTTGCGTGGTTTGACTATAGTCAATTTGAAAAACGTTTTGTTCTGCCATTTTAATCTGTGTCTAATTGCATAAAAAGAGAATCATTCAAAGTAAAACTTGCGGTATCTTCTGGGATAATATAGCCTGCCGTTGTGAGATAAGTCCTTGTAACGGGGACTTGCTCAGTGCCGTATGGATTTGTGGCCTGTCTTGCGCTTACGCTTCCAAAAGTTAAGTCCTCTACCCCTGCAACCGCCAGAATTGCCGTTTCCAATTGGGACAAAAATATCTTACCATCAAAAGGAATACCATAACAGTACTCAGTTATTGCGCTCACTACGTTTGTTAAGACAGTTCCTGAAAGATACTGTCCATTATAATAAATGGTGGCTGGAACATAAAGCCTGTCAGCGTCGGCGGTGGTGGTTATAACGTTCACCCCGCAAAAAGAGATTGCGTCAATATAACTTGTCAATCCGTCCAATTGATCTTGTGTTAAAGGCGATAAAGCGCCAATTGAACCAGTTGCGACTTTAACAAGAACGTTATTACTAGCGTCCGTATTTACCGCAACCTGCGTAACGATGGTTGCGCCTGTGTCTATTATTGGATAATAAGGCTGGTAATTACTGTTTAGTTGAACAACGTAACCGTATTGGTATTGCAATACTTGATTTGCCAACCATTGTGGAGTGCCAGGCGCGTTTTGGAATAGTAACTGTTGCAATTGAACCTGAGTTTCATCCCACATTTGTTGCTCAATCTGATAGTTAACTGCGCTTATAAACGTCCAAAGCCTGTAATATGCGGTTTGGCTTGGGCTGGTTAATGCCTGCAAATTTACATTGGCGGTTATAGCCGTTAATATTTGATTTTGTATGTCGTTGACGCTTTGAGCCATTATTATATTGAATAGGTAATAGTAGTTCCCGTGATTGTAGTTGTATTAGGGTATAAATAGGTGCTGTAATCTCTGAAAGCCGTCTTATAATCAATCTCCCACTTATTAATATTTGAGTGGTTCACGTCCTGCCGTTCGGCGACCCTAAAAAGCTTATTAAATCCCTGTTGTGAGAATCCTTGTAGTACCGTGTGTACTTCGTCTTTCAGGTCGAATATTGATGTATCATTATCAACAAGGCTTGTATCAGTACCTATATGTATTCTGATAATACATTCATCGGTTTGTTGGACGTTCAAACTTAACGGCATGTAGGTAATGTCGCCTATAAATTCTACCAGCAGGCACGGGAATACAACCGTTTCCTTTGCCGTTTTATCATTATCGCCCAAATAGTCGAATTGAGAGTTATATAAACCAATCTGACTTATGGTAGTTCCCGTTATGTATTGGAACTGACTTGTAATTGCAGTGTATATCTGTTTTATCATTTGTGTTTCTTAAATAGAATAGGGTGCAGATGTTTTATTATCCTTTTTGCATTGGCTATCTCAAGGTTTTTACTGTTTCCAAGAAATTTACGTTTAGGTATGGATATGCCGGTCAAACTGACCACCTCGTGCCGAGGCAAACTGACCACCTATTTTGCTGGCGAAGATTTTAAGTTCATACGCTGTTTTGGGTAGTTGTAAATATATAAATTAG
>Ga0302300_1000676_pt1 | contig 22625 bp, 10 predicted proteins | sample III_Palsa_E1_1_FD_198756 | JGI IMG/M metagenome (GOLD analysis project Ga0302300, IMG submission 198756) | Peat permafrost microbial communities from Stordalen Mire near Abisko, Sweden - III_Palsa_E1_1 | ecosystem: Environmental > Terrestrial > Soil > Palsa > Peat permafrost | place: Sweden... | reverse complement strand
AAGGTTTATAATATTACACTATAACCCTTAGTAATTATAAAAGAGTTCATACATTAAAATTAAGTATTGAATACATAATTACTTAACACAGTAATAATACAGTTAACCCTTATACTATATATATATATATATATAGTATATTACAATAATATACTTAACATAATTTACCTTTAGTTAACCCAAGGTCAACTATTCTTTATATTATAGTCGTGGTGCAAGTTGCCTAGCGCTTGTCACTGCGTTTGGCATAGCCTACCTTCGGTTTGCCAGAGGCTAGCTTCGCTTTGGCATAGCCATTTCTCCTTCAGGTATACCTTCGGTTTGTCGCTTGTTGCAGCTCACAACCGCTTACACGAATATTATGTAATTGCGTTCACGAATTCACATATACTAACAAGTGTAAATATTTGTTTATCTGAACGCAATTACATAATATTCGTGTAAGCGGTTGTGATCCTGTTTGTAAAGCGCAGCTAACCTTCGGTAAATCTAAGGTTTACAAGTAGCTCACAAGCAGCAAGTTGCGCTAGGCAACCATCCACAAATATTGTGTATCTATCCTAATATTTATTCATACCAACTATTGTATTTATTAATGTTAGTTCAACTAACCTTTATTTTGCCATTCTAACATATACTATATATTCTTCCCTTGTTTTTATTTTAGCTGATATATATTATATACAACTGTTAATATTGGAGATAATTAACTTTACTTGTTGTTCAACACATGATGTAAAAAATATACATATTAAAGATTTACTGTGTTAACAACATATTACATAATATGTTAATGCTTACTATATTATATGTATATCTCAAAGATATAAAGCATGTTTAATATTTGTGTATATTTAGAATATCAAGATATTTTTATTAGTGTTAATTGTTTTTAACACTATTATGGATAGAGAGAGATAAGAGATACAAATACTTTCTCTATTCTGTTATACTAAATAATATTAACCATGTTAATATTTGTATGCGTAGTTCATATGGTTATATTTTATTATCTCTGTTGTATTGTTTTCTCTTCTATTATTGTATTAGTTTACAGTAAACTATTACGGTATAAATGGTTGGATAACAAGAAATGTTACTAACATTATTTCTACATATTTTAGTGGATGAGGAAAAAGAAGTAGATAGGTAGAAATGTGGAGAAAAAGAAGAGAGTTATCACTCGTGTATTTTAAGTATAATATATGTTGGTAATTACACTAATATCATATGAGGAGCAAAAGACAAGAATGGAAAAGAGAGAGAAATACCCAGGAACAATTAATATTGTATACACTAATTTACATATAAATTCGTGATTCCAACTGACCACAGTTATTATATGGTAATTAAAACATGGTTAATATGTAATCTTCCAAAAGGATATATAGATGTCTGGGATAAGATTAATTTCTGTTTACAATATTATTGATGTATGGATTTTATACTTATTACCTTTGTTTTTACAGGTAATGATGTTGACTTGACATATTTCTTGTTCATACCGAGGAGTCAAAACAAAAATTATCTTGACCTGCGAAAGTAAAGATATCTATTACTTGGTCATACATTATAGTGTACTCACTATACTTGTTTTTAGTATAAAAAACCTTTTTACACTTATTAACCATTATAACAATATTACTCTTTACTTTAATTTTACAAGCCAGAACAAATTTTGGTTTGTTTTTGGTATGAACAAGAAATATAACAGACCAAGATCACCACCCGTAATTCTAAAGGTGTAGATACTATTCTTGTTATAATGGTTAATAAGTATAAAAAGGTTTTTTATACTAAAAACAAGTATATTGAGTACACTATACTGTATAGTGAACTATTGGGTACCTTTGATTTTACGGGTCAAAATTTGGTTTGACATATTTTTGGTTTTGGTGAGAAATATGTCAAACCAAATTTTGACCTGTAAATTTAAAGTAGGATAATATCTACCTATAACATATAGTAAGTATAAACTATCTTATAGTAAAATGTTTACCATGATATATATATGTATATAATTTTAACTTGTGTATAACAAAATGTGTTAAACATAATTATCATACCAATAACTTTACATGTAAAGTTATTGTAATATATATATATATATTTATAATGGTAATGTTAACATATCATTCATGGTGAGTTGCCTACACGAATTTATGTAGTTCACACGTATATTTAACTGGTTGTCACGAGTACAATTACCAATTTATCTGAGTACCAACTACATAATATCCGTGTAGGCAAAACTCACCACGGATATTATGTTGGTCTCCTAGTATTCTTTACATAACTAATTATTATCTATCTTTACAAATATCTTTACAATTATCTTAGCATATTTACGTAATATTTGTGTATTCAATCATCCACAAATATTATGTAGGTACTCTGATATGATTATCATAGTAATTATTTTATTCCTTGTTTTGTATTCACCAACTTATAAAGTTGTAAATGTAATAATTACAATACCACATTGTAATGTTATATATTCTTCATTCCTCTTCCTCTTCCTCTTCTCGTATTACAAATCACAATAATTGTATTTATTTGTTTTGTATATTCGTATAGTTACATAATCACAGTGATTAGTTGTTTACACATATTTTATGTAATTATACCAGGATAAAATAAGTAATTATGTTTGATATTGTTAATAGGTGTATACGCATCAACGCTAAGAGATATTTACAATCTCAATCACTCACCAAGTATAATCTTAGTGCAATTACACAAATATTATGTAATTGTCAACAGAAAGCATAATCATAATACTTATTATATATAAGGTTATCACAACTCTTTCATTTTCTCTTTTCTTTTATTATGAGTGATGTATTTTTTATGTAAGTATAGTTACGATATATAATGGTTGAACATGTTGAACATGTTCAACGTGAATATAATAACATTACTTGATATTATCAAGCAATATTAAGTTTTTGAGGTTAAACTATATCTCATTATATTTTTGTTACTCCAATATATCCAAGTAAGTAAGATATTGTAAATTACATAATTTTAACCTTGTTGATGTAAAGGGGTTATTATGAAGTTGTAACTTTATAGTTTACATAATATATATTTAACTGTAATAACAGTAGTAAAAATATAATTTAATTCTAAATTAAATTGTTAGAGGTATATAGTATATACGCATGTTATATCCGTATATTATGGTACTTGTAATTTCACAGGTAAAAAAGTTTGGTCTGACATATTTTTGACATGAAAAAATCATACCAACGTCACTACCTGTAATTTTAAATGTAGATAATATACAATTGTAATAACTAGTAAGTATAAAATAGTTTTTATACTAAAACAATTATTGAGTACATTATATTATATAGTGGAGTATTACTTACTTATGAATTTACAGGTAGTGATGTTGATTTGACATATTTGTTGTTTCTGTCAAAAATATGTCAGACCAAATTTTTTTACCTGTGAAATTACAAGTACCATAATATACGGATATAACATGTAGTAAGTATAAAATGGTTTTATACTAAAAGTATGTATTATATATACTATAATATACAGTAGACTATTACTTACCTATGAATTTACAGGTAATAATTAGTATCATGTATATTTCGGTTCAAACCAAACAAAACTTGTTAAACCTGTAACAATAATTGTAAACATTGTGTTCGTTATTATAACTAAAAAAGTACAACCCAACAAATTACTAATTTTGTCATGATCGTTGTAACTATTGTAATTGTTATAATAATATACGAGTACAAATACATCCAATCCGTGTATTTCAATCAACCACGACTATCATGTAAATATACAACATGAGTAGTTAATTATATTTACATTACCACAGAATATTTTATACTTTAATAATTATGTATCCATATGAAGATAATTACATGGTAGCTGTGGTTGGTTGCTTAGCGCAGCTATACTCTAAAGAGAAATACCTTCGGCTTACACAGCTACCATGTAATTACCCTTATATTAGTTGAATATATTCTTTGTTAAGTCAAAGGTTGTATTTAACATTTTATTTAACTATCAATTCATTTCATAGATGGGATGAATCTAAACAACAAAACCAGTAAATATTATGTAACTACCATTAACATAATAATACGTTTATATAACATAATGTACTTAAAATATTTGTATAACAAAAGATAGATGTACTAATAGAACATTTAGGCATATATATATATATGTTATTACTGGTTGTATTTACCTAAATATTAATCTTTCCTCATATACCTTTATATGTTATAAGTATATTTATATTTGTGTATAATTGGAATCTGTGATTCCAATATTGTTACTACTATGTATTTAATTATTTACAAATACCAGTGTTGTGATAATTAATAATACTAATCACAATAGTTTAACGTGTGATAATCCTGTCACACCAGAATAATGGGTTGATACTGTTAGCAACATATATAGCATAAGTGTTGATAAGTAAACTATAATATTTATACTTCTCGTGTATTGTTGTTACAAGTATCTTGAAGAGATCTCTTCCTTGGTCATCTTCGATAAATATTCAGTATCTGACGAACATAACATGAACTTAATTTCATACTTAGTATCAGCATCCCATATCTATATCAACGATGAGAACACGTTTTAACTTCTTCTTCCCCTCCCTCCCTCCCTCACCCCTAGTGAAGTTAAGATAATTACTATTAAACAGGTAAACATTATACTCATATTGTTTAATTAGAACATCAACAAAATTTTTTATATATTGTCTATTACTGTAGTCATACTTCCCTGGTTTCGGAGTATACACATTTTTAGCAAATTGTAAATATTGTGCTTTGTTCTTCGTTCTTTGTTCCAAGTATTTGACGTCGATAGGAAAGATAAAATCTTCCACCATGCTAATAGCAATCTTGTTGTTAACATATACATATTGAAATCATTGACGTTAACAACAAGATTGTTATTAATATTCCTAGTTGATTGTTGGTCTAATGTATTCCTACTAGGAGATACAAGATTGTGGGAAGAAGGAAGATGAGATGACTGAGTAGGATAATTAAGTTGTAATTCTAATGTCCTCAGACATGTTCAGATAATGTATCTACATTAGATTTAAGTTCAAAATATGGGTCATGTAATGTTTGTATAGTTATCTGTATATCCTGTCGTCTGACGCAATATTGGTGTTACTTTAATTTCGTAGTAAAACTTGTGGATTGTACTTATCTCTGGTGATTAAATACTTATCTTCATGTGTTACATAACCAAAATCGGTATCAAATAGTGTAAGGAAGTAATGGTTCAAATACCTCGTGATATATTATATCTTTCATTATCGCGAAGACTGTAAGTTATATAATTATTATAGTCAACACTATATTGTTTACCATTATATGTAATCATACTAAAATCGTGTCTTTCTTCATCCCGATCCATATTCCATGAACGTTCTCTTTCCCTCTCCCTCTCTCTCTCTACTACTAATAATATCATCTCCACTTTTGTCTCTGTTTCTCATCCAGTCATAATTGTTGGTTGACATTACTATTTTTTTTTAAACATAATTAAACTTTATATTTTCTGGTAACATTATCTCACTTACTTACCTATTTATCTCAGTACAATTATATAATATTTGTGTATCCACTAATCAACCATGAATAATTATGTAGTGGTTGAATATCAAACCTAGAGACTGTTTATTGCATCATGCAATAAAAATGCTTGGAAAGTAAAGTTTGTGATACACAAATATCTAAACATAAAATATTAGTTTATTATTCTGACAATGTTAATTACTGTAATAGTTATTCATTCAGTAAATAACATTGTCACAGCTTATCTCATAGTTGAACTATCACTTCATTTCTTACTTCATTTCCCACTTCATTTCCCACTTCAGATCAGATCAGACCAGACCAGAGCAGGACCAACTTTCGATTTATCAGAGGTCATCTGAGACTTATACGATGGTAATTACATAATATACGTGTATATAACTCACCACGAATTTATGTGATAATACTAATATGTATACATTTTAATTACATGTTAAACATGTAATTAAAATTTTATTTATTCTACCAACAATAATTATTGTAATATATATATAATACAGAAATTAACATATATACATACTAATCAGTATTATAAATATACCTTAGTATTTTGTACACCTTTAATTTTTGGTGTGATGATATGTGATTAATACATCATAGTGTAAAATGGTTTTACACTTATTATCTATTATAGTTCTATATTATAAACCTTTGGTTTGCCGCAGGCATTTCTCTTTAGAGTATAGCTTTTCCGCTTCACTTATCGGTTTGACAGAATTTTGGTATGATGTATTTGTAAACAATACCAAAATTCTGTCAAGACAAGATAATATACCTGTAAATTAAAGTAGTACAGTATACTATTATATGTTAGTAGTGTGTAACAAAGATATATCAGCTCAAAATACCTTTATACTCACTGACAGCATATACTCTATACTATGATACTATGATACTTTAAAAATACAGGTATATTATCTTGTATTGACAGATTTTTGGTTTGGTGTATTTTTCCACCAAACCAAGTTTAACATGACAAAACAAAGTAATTCAATACATCACTATAACATATAGTGATGTTAATACTTAAAATTGATGTAATATATCTTTTATACTCACTATAGGTTATAGTGGCTATATTATACATTTTAATGTATAATAGTTTATTCATAGTATAGTTACATAATATCCGTGGTAAGATGTTTAGGCAAAGCCCACCTTCGGTTTGTCGCTTGTCGCATCTCATCTCATAGTTATTTCCGTAGGATAACTGTCAGTTGATGTCATGGTTGAGATGTCAGTTGATTTCCCATTTGAGACCAGAGAAGGACTAACCTTTTTCGTTTTACTTATCGGTTTACACGAATATTGTGTAATTGCACTAATATCACACGAAGAGAAAGAGAAGGATAGAAAAGTATGACCAGAAACTAGTAACTATATATTTACACAATCATACATAATATTGTGATCCCAACTAACCACAGTATTACATGTGGTGATTAAAATATACATGTTTTGGTCTCCTACCAAAAAATACCAATATAAATAAAATGGGAAGAACTAGTAAGTTGTAGAAGTTTAATTAGTATTATATATCCAAAATATAAATGTATATTTGTTACAATACTATATTTCAAACGATTTGAAATATAGTTAAATTGTACACTGATAAATATATATACATAAGTATTAAAATTACCCTCGGTAATTTTTGTTTATTGTGTGTTTATAATTTTATGTTAAGCTAACCATGTTTAACATAGTATATGTGTAAAATTAAACATGTATGGAGTAATATAAAATCTTGTGAAAATGTATATATAGTTGAGCGAGATAAGATTGATTTTAGTTTATTGTAGTGTAGTTACATAATTTTATTATTGTTTATGTGAACAATCAATACAAATTTATAACATTATAACATATATAATATTATTAAGTATATGTATGGTTGATAGACTATCACTTAAATTTAGTTTAAATTTTAAACTTATGAACATAAGCAATAAGCAACATAATTATTACCTCTATTTTTACAGGTAAATTTTGGTTTGACATGTTTTTGGTATAAAAACATGTCAAACCAAAATTGTTCTGACCTGTAAATTAAAAGTAGTAAGAATATTACAATAATATAATATACACAGTATACATTTTTTTAGTATAAAACCATTTTATACTTACTAAGTATTATAACAACATACGTGTTATTTTAATTTTACAGGTCAGAACAATTTTTGATTTGACATGTTTTTATACCAAAATATGTCAAACCAAAGTTTACCTGTAAATACAAAGTAAAATAATATACAGTTGTAATGTTTAGTAAGTATAAAATCTTTTTATACTAAAAAATGTATATTGAGTACGCTATACTGTATAGTGGAGTATTTCTTATCTTTGAATTTGCGTGTAATTTTTGGTTTGACATATTTTTGGTATGAACAAGAAATATGTCAAACCAAAAATTACACGCAAATTCATAAGTAGATAATATACAGTTATAATAATTAGTGAGTATACAATAGTTTTTATACTAAAACAATTATTGAGTACATTATATTATATAGTGGAGTATTACTTACTTATGAATTTACAGGTAAAACTTGGTTTGATGTATTTCTTGTTTATGTCAAAAATATGTCAAACCAAGTTTTACCTGTAATTTTAAAGTAAGATCATATACAGATATAACGTACAGTAATTATAAAAAGGTTTTATACTAAATTGTATATTGAGTATACAATAATATATAATAGTATCTTGTCTATCTTTATTTTTACAGGTAATTTTTGATATGATGTATTTTTGGTTCATACCAAAATAAAAATATACGACCTGTGTATCCATAAAGATAAGAGTTACATCCATTACTACACATATAAACATTAATTTAGTATAGAATAGTTCTATACTCTATTATTATATACTAAAATATCCTTATATTGTTATTTTTACAGATCTAACAATTTTTGTTTGGTTTAAACAAAACATACATCGAAACGTAATTACCTTCAAACATTAAAATATAATACTTTGTTAGTATACAATAACAGAGTATAGAACTATTCTATTCTATACTAAATTAAAATATAACTATGGTTGACATCAAGTGTAAAGTTTATCTTTGTATTTACAGGTAAAAAAAATACGATCCAACATATTTTTTGTTTATACAAACCAAAAGTTGTTTAAACTGTAAATATATATTCTGCCCAAGCTACATATGTTTTTATACAACATTTAAACATCAATATATGTATCTGTATATGTATTTTATTTTGTGGAATGTGAGTGATTGGGGTCTGGTATGCTGAAGATGGGTATATATTTAATTATTAAATATATGTTATACATACAACAAATTATTAACTTATTGTATTTGTTGTAACTGTGTATGAGTGTAATTACATAAGCGAAGCAGGCCTACGGCTAATATCTGTGTATACAATACAACACAGATAGCCATGTAACCATCACTAATACAATTTATGCAATTGTGATAGTAATACTCATAGTATTAATACTTTCTTTGTTCATCTACCTTTTCCCTCCTCCCTCCCTCTTCTCTCTTCTCTCGTTCTCCCTCCCTCACACATATAATAGTACATTAGAATATATATATATATATATATATATGTGAAAGTATTTTGTTGTTCGACATAAAAATTACGACAAATATATTTGTCGATTTTCTTAAACTTACCAAAAAATTATAAATATGTAGTTGTTGTGTGGGCCTTGTTTTTATTTTGACAACATATTTATAATATTTTGGTAAGTTTAAGAAAGTTAACAAAAATGCTTGCCAAAAGCTTTTCTCTTTCAAGTATACATTAGTTTGTTGTAATTTTTGACATGAAAAAAATCATACCGTTGATTAACAATATGTTCTATGTCACCGAGATCGTACACACTTATTTATTTTTTTGACACATTAACTATACAGTTAAATATATTTGGGATATATTTTGATTGAAATTGTATGAGTATACAATAATGTAGTGATAATTTAGTTGTGTAATCATACAAGTAGTTTACATACATGTTTGTTAATGTTAACAATGGTGAAGTAAGAGATTATAAATTACAACATTATAATTTTAATATCTGTAAAATCAGGTTATCACCATTTTATAATAACTATTTTTTGGAGAAGACTAAAAATACAAAATTATAATAACATTACCAGACTATGTATATAAATATTACAATTGTAGTCTTGTAGTTTTTAAACTTTATATTATCCCATACAAAATAACCTTTATACCAAATAATATTTATACCATAAAATTACCCATGAAACTTGTTATAATGTATAATAATATACTATACATAATAATCATGTATTACCAGTTTTTATTTTAAAATTATCACCATACATAATTATTATGTATAATTCCAATCGACCTTTCCTTCTCTTTCTCTTGTAAAATAAATATAACATAATAATGTTGTCTCAGCAAATGTTGTTATAATATTATAATAATATTTATATGAATATCTTACTTATTAGGCTTTATTACATTATATCACATCATACCCCCTCCCCTCTATTCACTTATAATTGCTATTATGTTATAACATGGTTAAACCTTTTTAAACTTTGTGTTTAACAATATAAATTACTATTTGTAATAGTAATTATTTCTATTCATGACATTAAAATTTTTATGTCAAACAACATTATAATAATACACTGTATCACAATAATTAATAGTGATGGTATTAGTATCATCACATGATGTTTGTGGTTAGTTGCTTAACGCAGCTATACTCTAAAGAGAAATGCCTTCGGCTTACACAGATGGTCATGTATTTGTCCTTGTAACTAAACCAACTTGTCTTTAATTTACACTAGTAACCACCTATCCATATTCGTAATTACAAGAGTAATTACATAAGCGGCAAGCGAAGCGAAAAAGCAGGCTGCTTGTGATAAGCGTAGTGGAAAGACTTAGTCTCACAAAAGGCTAATATCTGTGTAGGTAACTCTATCCACAAACATTATGTGGTCACATCAATTATTATTTATATCTTGTTCTTGTCTATTACATAATAAGATATATTTCATCTAGTATTATTAAATAATACTATTATAAATATATTGTTTGTGTAATAATTGTTTGTAACCAACGAGAAAAAAATAGTAGTAATTTATATGTTATGAACTTACGTATAATTGGTTGAGTATTATAGGTATCTTACTATAGTGTCCAAACATGTATTACTACCTCATATGTTAAATTTTAATCTGATTAATATTTAGTTGTTTGTATACTTATGTACCATAATTACATCTATATTCGTATACTTAATATGATAATATTTTTGTTTTACTCTTTTTTCTAGTATACTGTAACAATGTAACATAATACCTAATATATTTTACACTCATTAACATAGTAATAATTGTAATAGTTTCTATCTGTTAAACAGACAAAACGAGTAAGTAGATATTGTGATAGTGAAATATTACTTGGGTACATAATTCGTATTTTTCTCTACCATATTTCTTAATTATGTTGAAAGAGGTTATTAGGTGTTAAATATTTTTAATACTGGATTGCACTGAAAGTGGTTACTGTTACTTTCTAGTAACAACACATTGCATATTTTGGTACTAAAAATTATTGTCTTCACCAGCTAGACACATGTAAACGATTATATGTTGTAGTTAATTATTACATATAATCGTTTACATGTTAAACATATAAAATAGTTATGTTAACAACCATAATAACAATATAAATTGTACTGTTACTCTTCTTAATATACATAATATTAATAGTATTAATATCCTAAGTACCAATTTTAACATTACCATAAAGTTTATAACATTATAAATCTTGTGTATTTACAGCCTCTAGTAGTAAACAAATGTATATAATGCTATTAACACAAATCTAAATTACAAAAATATTACCAACGATATCTTATCAATATAAATATAACAGTCGTAATTGGTATGTTAAATGTGTGAATAAATTTAAGGTTGTTTAATACATTATAAATATGTGTGTTTGTGTAAACATATATTTGTGTTGAGTAAGAAATAAACATCTTGAGGGGAGAGGGAGTAGTGTTAACACATATATTAAGAACTGTCACATGTGTTAAGGATAGTTAAGTATCTATCATATGGTTGAAGATCCTTGAAATAAGACAAAACACTCCAATTGAACAATTAGAAACATTTTAACATAACATGAACAAACTATTTGTTGGATAATACTTTAATTAACCAAACTTTAACCAGGACAAATAGTGTATGGTTACACACTTTAACATATGCAAATATCCTCACTCTTCATAACATTTATCTTTGTTTATGTATAGAGATACACATGTTAAATAAACACAGATTAAATACATATGTATTTAACATATGTATTTATATTCAAAACATTTACAATACTTAGTCATACAAAGTTAGATATACAAGTTGTAATTAATTACACCAAATTGGATATCTAATATGTATTTAGAAATATTTAGGTTTCCATCTCATTATCTCTTATCCCTCTCCTTATCCTCTCTCATTCCCAATATGTAATATGTTACCATACATTTTTTTGTTTTAACATACTTCGAGTATGTTGTTATCTTTATCTCTATAGTATTTAATCTCATCGATACATAGTTGTTATAAAAATTGTAACTTTAACAGTCATCAAGTATTTTTAAATATAATTACTACTAATAAACATAAGGTTAATTTTACAAATTCTTGTCATTACGAAAATATACTTGGTACTTCTATTTTTACAGGTATCACATGTAAAAGGTTAACAAAATTTGTTTAATACATTATACTTGTTAGTTCAACCTGTAATTTTAAAACTAACAGGTGAATGTGTAATGCTAGACATATAACATTAATTTGGTATAGAATAGTTCTATACCTATTTATAGTTTGTTGTAACTGCTATCGTTAAATTTATAGGTTGAACTAACAAGTATATTAAACAAATTTTGTTAACCTTTTACATGTGATACCTGTAAACACACAAGTAACAAATGTGTCTGTAGTAAATGAGTACTTACATGTCCAAATCTAAATTTAATTTAGGTTATATTATTACTAAACATACTTAAATACATCTAATCATGTCATAGAAATTATAAAGTTACAAGAATTTAATATTTTACATACATATATATATATCAAGAGTGTTTAAAATACGAGATGCAACAAAATAACAAAAATTTATAGTTTCTTAATATCTGTCAAGTAAGGTTATTACATCTCATAATCAAAATGTTTGTACTCGGAATATGTTAGAAATACAAACCTTACGATAAATTACTCTATACATGTTTAAATCACAAGGTACAATTAAACAATTACATTGACACACTATGTAATTGTTTGATGGTAGTTTAATCATAACATTGTAGTAATTAAACTACTCTCTTTCCTTCCTTTCCTTCCTTTCCTTCCTTTCCTTCCTTTCCTTCCTTTCCTTCCTTTCCTTCCTTTCCTTCCTTTCCTTCCTTTCCTTCCTTTCCCTTATTTCTCTCTTAACACTGTATAATTGTAAAATCTTTTAACTTTTAATGTTTACACTATACAAACAAAATGTAATAAATATATCTCATACCAAAAAATATACTATCCACAAAATTTTGATATGTGTTATAACATCATAACAATAGGCGTTGTATCAACTACGCTTTAAACAAATTAGTGTGTATAATCTTTATACATAACAATCATATGGTATATTATATATTAACATTTATTGTAGTAAACATAAACTACTAAATGTATAATATTTAACATACAAGTGGTGTATATGTTGTATTTTTAAATGTTGTTAGTAACAAAGTTATTACATAAAGATGTTTGATATCCATTCATATTTGTACTTGTATGATCACATGACCTTTGTGGATGGAGTTGCCTACACGTATTGCATGTAATTGCGCATGTATTTAACTTTCTATTTCTAGTATATTAACTTAGTCATTGCAGTATTATTACGTATGCAATTACATGTAATACGTGTAGGCAACTCCATCCACAAAGATTATGTACCAACACTATTATAACAGTGATAATAATGTTAATAGTGTTAATAACTGTTTGATATAATGTATCTTCGGTTTACATATCCCATCTATCTATTATCTTATGAATGCAATAAATATTGTACCCCATATTAATGTTATTCTCCTATTCCTTCAGTACGTAATATACTTATGTGTAACTAAACAAAATGGTAGATAGCAATAATATTGTAATCCATAATAGTTTACACGTTAAGAATGTAAAGTTACCATAATAATGATGACAACATTGTTTAATATTTTATGTTATGTTAAATATTTTGTGTGATAGTAATTATTAGTACAACTAACACCTATTTTCACGTTATCATTATATCATAACAGGTTAAACTTACAACTTAAATAAGTTTAACAAAATAATTTATTACTACTTACAAGTAGTAATTACTATTATGTGTGATATTATACTATACAGTATATAGTTTATTCAACACAATATTTTTACTTTAAAATCTTTTTATCCTCACTAAGTATTATATCTATATATTATCTTACTTTAATTTTACAGGTATTTTTTTGGTTTGACATATTTTTGGTTTTGGTGAGAAAATACTTCATCCCAAAAAATACCTGTAAAATTAAAGGTAAGCAATACGTTGCTCTAGCATATGGTTTATACAACACAATGTTTTAGTATAAAAAGGTTTTATACTCACTACAATATATAATTATATATTACCTTATTTTAAAAATACAGGTATTTTTCGGGATTATATATTTTCTCACCAAAACCAAAAATATGTCAAACCAAGATTTTACCTATATTTTTAAACTAAGGTAATATATAATTATATGTTGTAGTGAGGAAGAAAAGAGTTTAGAGTAAAAACAACTATTGAATACACTATATGCTATAGAAATGTGTTACTTACCTTTAATTTTACAGGTATTTTTTGGGATGAAGTATTTTCTCACCAAAACCAAAAATATGTCAAACCAAGATTTACCTGTATTTTTAAAATAAGATAATATATAATTATATATTGTAGTGAGGAAGAAAAGAGTTTAGAGTAAAAACAACTATTGAATACACTATATGCTATAGAAATGTGTTACTTACCTTTAATTTTACAGGTATTTTTGGTATGATGTATAATCTCTATAACAAACAACACTCTGTATTAATAACAAAATAACATACTGTAATAGTTAATAGATCGTATTGGTATAAATAAAAGGTAAGTAGTAATAGTGATTACAATGAGTAATTTGGTCATGTAATTTCTATCTTGTTATGTCTCTTTTAAGTATATCGGAATGGGTCTCACGCAGTATCACAGATACTTAATTTCTAGGTGTGTTGTAATTTGGTTCTTTTGACTAAGATATCATTACAGTTTAATAACAATAAAGATACAAATTACAGATAGATATTAATATATCCCCATCACTTAAATATATTGTATTTCTACATAAAATAGGTTACAACTTATTATAGTTTACATGTTAAACATGTAAAATACACGGGTTAGCGAACACAATAATAATATAAGTTATATTATTACTTTGATCAGTATTATCCATACTAATACCTTGTTATTTCAAACACTAACCCCAAACATTACCATGAAATTTGTAATACTATAAACATTACATAATACAGATTGTAGTAATGAACTAATATATGTAATGTTAGTAACACACACACACCTAAGTTGTAAAATACTACTAGTTGTATACTGTTAACACAATTATAACAATTATATTAATTGTGTAAATAAAATTAGATGTAATTAGTAAGTTACAAATATATGTATATTTATGTGTTGCATGGAAGTTAAATACCTCGAAGATAATTTTAACATGGAAGGATAATAGTTGTTAGATAACTTAAAAGTTGTTAAATACATGTCAAGTGGTTGAAAATAGTTAAAAAATAAGATAGGACACATCCTGGAAAACATAAACATAATTAAATATGTCTTAACGTGATATAGATACCTATTTTATTTGATAGTAAAGTTTGGTCAATTAACCAAAATTTTAACCAACACAACAAGATGTGTATATGTTATATTACGTTTATATACATTAACATACTTTGAGTATGTTACTACTTTTTTATCTCTATAGTTTTACTAGTATTCCGACTGTATGAAAAAATATACCGTTGTTATAAATTTGTAACTCTAAACACACTTATTGAGAATGTATGATTGTAATTACTACTAACACATGTAAGATAATATATGCATAAGTTAACCATTATAAATATACTTGGTATTTCTTATCTTTGTAAATAAGACATATATTAGCAGGTTTTATTGGTTGTAACTTATCTGTTAGGTTGTCATGGGTTAATCCCCCTCCTCCTCCTCCTCCACCTCCACCCTCATCATCTTACTCCCTGACTTATATCTTTTACAGACTAACATGTAAGATGTATTTAATATTAAACATATAACCTTATTTTAGTATAGAACTATTCTATACTTACTTATATTGTATCAACACCAGTATCTTGACATCTACCTTTAAATTTACAAGTTAGGGATTAGTATGATGATGAAGGAGGTTAACCCATGACGACCTAACAGATAAGTTACATCCAATAAAAATGTGTTAATCTGCTCCTTACTTGTTAAAATAGAAGAATAGTTGTAATAACAAGTATTTACACAACCAAAAAATCTAAACTTAAATTATGTTATAATATTACAATAACATACAAACATATGTTATTGTAATAATACAATAATAAGTATTGTACTAACTCTATTTTAGATAATCTAATATGTATGACAATTATGCATAGACTTATGTTGTATATTAAATACCAAATACCAAACACAATTATCTATGATGATGAGTATATTATTAAATATAGTTTTGTTGTCTTTATTATCAACGATATTTACATACATTTAACGTAAAGTAATGTATGTAAATATCGTTGATAATAAAGTTATTACATATAAATGTTTAACAATCATACAATTCTGTATTTTCACATAATTACATATCCACATGATCTTTGTGATTGGTTGCCTCCGCTTGTCACTGTGTTTGTCGCTTGTCACAGATAACATGTAATTGCACTTTAACCACACTACAAATACTTAGGTAGTTAATTTTTTTACTCCCAATAAAATTATCTATACTATCACAGTGCAATTACATGTTATCTGTATAAGCAACCACCCATAAAGATTGTTTAAATATGCTATTATTTAAATGTGTGATTGTAATAGTGTTAATAATTGTTTGATGTATTTTACCTCCGAGATATAAGTACCCTCGTTTTACCAACTTATAAGTGTAACAAATATAATATTTTGTATTAGAACTATCTTTTTTGTCTTTTTCTTTCCATCTCTTTCTTTTCAAATGTGTTAATTGTTTAGTACATAAACAATATGTTTGTATTTAATACGAATGTGTTTAATATTACTTACACGTCGTTAATTTAACAGATAATGTTTATAACATTAACTTATATAATTACCAAGTAATTATACTATTATTTACCATTTGGTAACTGGTAATAATAAACAGAAACACTATTATTTTACCTACGTATATCTCCGTATAATTAATTGTTTACTTGGGTTATAACTACGTTAATAACTACTTATAAACACACACACACACACCTTTACCTATCACTTCATAGATTAGTAAATACAAATCTATATTAAACATACCATTATCATAAACATGTTTACTTATTATTTAACCTAAAATGTAAATATTAAATTGTAAGTAAACATAGTTAACTATTATTTCCAATAAGATTATTATTATTAATTTTCTCGTCTTCCAAACCTAATAATTATGTTGTCTAATACAAATAGTATTAGGTTTACCAGAGATAAAGATAATTCTAATTACATCTACTTATTTAATGTACAATATAAAGTAAACAAAATATACCAAAGATTATTCATGTACTACCATTATAATATTATATGTAATATGTCCATTACTACTTGTTATTTATATCTCAGAGATATAAATTATATTCATCATCCACATATACTTATTAATATAAAGATACTTACCAACATAAAGATACTTGTTAACTAATTACATGTTGGTAAGTATCCTTATATAGGAGGATAGGAGAGGTAATGGTTATTATACAATTATTTTACCTATTGGGTAGGTAAACAAAAACACAGTAATTACAAGCTTGTAATATCGTACAGGATAATGGGGTTTTGTGGTATGAGGGGGATGAGGAGAGGGAGGAGGGAAAGGGTTTAAGGGTAACCGAAAATCCTGACATCAAAGTTAGCAGCATGCAACGTATGAATTACAGTCTTAACGATATATGACATGGGGATAATACGGAAGCGAGACTTATCAGTTGAGCTGCAAAGACGACAGTAGTACTTGGCTTCAGCACCTTCAGGTGAGATGAAGATACCACACTTGTTGCAAATAGCAAACTTGAAGTTGTCAGATGACAGAGACAGACGTTCAAGGACTAAGTGGGCACCACCGTGAGCGACCAATCCTTGTTCCTCCATAGATCCCAAACGTAAGGCGTTACCAGTACGCACACCACGCAGAGGTTGGCGTGTTACAGGTTCAACAGCACCAGTACTGCGACCCTCTCTTTTCAATACAGACAAGTGAGGCAAAGCTTGGTAATAAACAGGCCCAACAGATACCATACAGTCCATCTTCCTACCAGTAATACCATCATGCATAGTAACTTTAACACTCTTGTTGAAACCAAAGTTCATGAGTTGGTCACGAAGAGCAAAAGGATCAAAATGCTTGAAGGGTGTCAAGTTCTGTCGTTGTCCTGTGTATAAACCTCGTAGTCCAATAACCATTTCAACTGGTTGAGTCATGGTCATACGACTAGGGTAACCATGAGGGTTGAAGATAACATGAGGCACTACACCATTGAGACGAGGATCATCAGACACAATGTAAGGCATGCTATATTGGGGGATGGTCTGAGCAATGACACCCTTCTGTGAAATACGAGATGTCATTTTATCACCAGTACGGGGAATCATAGTTTGCCTCACACGTATCTGGATTAACCTTCCTCCTCCAGGAAATTCACGTGAATATACCTCATCCACCACCCCTTCCTTACCCACTGACATGAACACTGAAGTATTGGTCTCCTTACCAGTAGTGGGGTTCTTGGAGAATTTACCGATTAGAGCATCACCCACACGAACGTAAGCACCGACTCTGACTAAACCTGTGTTGCGATCTAGTTTAGAGTAAATCTCAACCTTCTTGACATCTTCAGGCTTAATTTCTGGCATCTTGAACGTCTCAATGAGAGTAGATTTGGCAATTTTAACTTCAAAGTTGTGGTACAACGTATACGTGAACAAACCTCGCTGTAAGGCAGACAAATTCCAAATTGTACCATCTTCTTGATTAGCACCACCATATGGCAACACAGCCACAATAACATTACGACCAGATGGGTATCGATCGAAGCCTAAATTAACATTGGTTTGAGTGGTAGTCAAAGGGGCACCAGCATAGTGAATTGTTTTAGTGGACTCAAACCGATAGTCAGCACGCATGAAGTTGGTGATGAGAGCTTGTTTGGCCATTCCAGCACCATAAGTTGCTCTGGCAGAAGGAGACATGTTAAAACCAGCGATAGTCAAGACCGATAGACCATAGATAGCTGTAGGATCTATGGTGCAATGAGTATACAAATCTTGGTTCAAAGCAGATTCGTAAGCACGTTGATAAGAAGCATTGTTTGGCTCATTGCTCAGGTTCTGACAGGTCTTAGCAATGTATTCCCTCTTCTCCTGTAGCCGACTTACGTCTTCAGCAATGATAGTCCTGGGAGACACCGACTCACCAACATCAATGTACTCGATGCAGCCTTCTACGAACAGAGTAGCGATATCTGCCTGCCATAAACCCTTAGTATCGATGACCAGGTTCTGATCATCATCCACAATCAGGTAAGGAACCATAGGTCTGCCAGCCGTAGTACGGATATGGATTGTCTCAAACTGGTCCAAAACAATACCAATATCAGCTGGAATTTGGTTACTGCGCCTCAAAGTGTCAAAGTACAACTTGGTCTCATAAGGATCACAAAAACCGTGGTGCTCACCATCAATGAAGAAGGCCTTAGTCCTGTGACTGCTACCTCCATCAACCTGTTCACTATCACCACTACTAGCTTCGCTAACATCATTTGGTTGTGAAGGAGCATAGTTGATGACCTCAATGATGGGTGATACAACATACTGCATAAAACCGTAAATAATGTTAGGGTCACGTTCAAGGGAAATGTGTAGAGTAATTGATGGTTCGCCTACTAGACCACAGGGAGCACCTTCAGGAGTGAAGATTGGACACATGAAACCATACGAACTAGCATGAATTAGACGCTTCTTCTGTACTACTTGTTTACTGGCTGGAACAACAACTCTTGACACGTTGACCTCTCGTGACAGAATGTTATTACTGTTTGGATCAGTCAAAGGTAAAATAATGGACATTTCACTCTTACCTCGTTTCCAAGAATTGGTACGAAATGCATCTGTGAACGTGTTGACCATGTAGTCCTTATTGACAGCACCGGCAATGACCTTGAGATCGTAAGACTTAGTACTGTTAATTTTACGCTGCATCTCTTCAACTTGGTATTTAAGAATCTCGTTCATCTTACTCCTCATATGCATGGCTGCGGTCTCAATCATCTTAAACTGCCAATCATCACGGTCTGTAATTGATACCATACCTAACTTGTTATATAGTAACTGGAGAACAATTGACGCTAATGTTCGTCTTTTGATGCTCAGTGCAGCATCATTAACATCCTCTGAGTAATTAGGTCGGTAATCAATATTTTTAAGCAAATTAATCTTAACATCATTCATCATGATCATGACGTGTTCTTCCTGTGACCCCGATACACCAAGGTTGATACCCTTGAAGCTTTTGGCTAAGTAATTGTTCATACAGTAAATCCGAGCATAATTGTAAACACGTGGATCCTTAGGATTATTAATGTTAAGTTTGCTCATAGCCATATCAATGTGATTACGAACAGGTGTTGAGTTGACTAGGAACTTCTGAAGTGTCGCTTCCAACATGTACTCAATGTCATTCTGAAGAGATGGATCTTCAATGAACGACTTAATTAAGTCCATAGTTTTGACGTGACTATCAGTGTTGGTGAACCCTAAACAGTAAAACGCTAAAAAGATGTTCATGCGATTACCATCAGCCATTTTAAGTGAAGGATTGATAAAGCTGAAAATGGATTCATACTCAGACTTATCATTCTCAATAATCAGATTGACAGTAGTATCGGATGATGTTTTAGATGTGTAACGAGCATGGACCTTACGAGACTTCTCATCAAATACCAAAATAGGTTCGTTTGGGGTCAGGCGAACAACATTCTGTAGAATCAGCTCACGACCATCAACAATAAAATAACCACCTGTATCAATCTCTGGTTCCCCAACATTAAATCGTTCCTTTGGTGTCTTCCTTCTATTGGGGTCCAGATCTGACAGAACCATGGCTGGGAAACTTCCTGATGTGTAGCGATGTGTTGCTGTCTTCCTGTGAATCATGCCATCCTTTGTTACTACTGGGTCATAACGAACTAGTTCCATAGTCAGCACTGATGTAAAACTTAATTTGTTCAGACGACATTCAGCTGGTAACTGAGGTCTACCTTGTGGAGCATCAACAAATGTTGTTGGCACATAAGTTTTTGGAGTTTCAAGACGTGCATATGCACCGTTATTGAGTTGTAACGGTTCTAATCGGGAAACATCTTTTTCTATTAAATAGTTTACCCATTGATTGTAACCCTCAATAAAACGTGTGCTTGTACCGTGCTTACCAAGCAACTTTGTGAGAAGTTTACCCTGCTGGTCAATTTCTATGCTCATGATATTTGTATCATATACACCCGGTTGTTACTTTCACTTTTCCTTTTTGTTTTTATTTCATTTCATTTACTTTCCTCTCACCTCCTCCCCTTTTTTCCTTTATATTAATGTTTTTTAATTAACTTGTTATATTACAATAACAAGATCATATATATTTTATATCATATGATGTTTAAATATTTTTAATTTTATAATTATAATATATCGAGGATACAAATATCTTTAATCTAATCCATACCCCCACATATCAAGTAATTCTATATAAACAAAATTATATAAAATTTATGTAAGCCTAATGGGTTTTGATCCCTTCACCTCTTGGTTTGGTCTTAATGGGGTAGGTAAAAAATGGTTAAGTTAATTGACAGCTATTCCTATAGAAAATAACTATGAGATGTACTCTACTCCAAATAGGTAAATTATATTAATTACATGACATTCATGTAATTTTTACTTTGAATTGTATTGTTATATTTATTTTAACTGTATAATATTACATAATGTTTGTGTAAGCAATCATCCATAAACATTATGTAATAATAAAGGTATAAATAAATAAATAAATAGTTATATATGTAATAATAAACATTATATTACATAATGCTTGTGGATATGATTGCCTACACAAATTTTATGTGATTACACTTTAAGTTACATGGATGTTGTTACTGTATGTATATTATTACTTTTACTCTACAGATTAAACAATTTTTGTTTGGTTTTAACCCAAACATATATATATATATATGTATACCTTAGTTTAATATAGAATAGTTCTATATTAATTGTTGTTATAATTATTATTATTATTATATACTAAAAGATTACAATTTAAGTTGTGTTTTGTTGTTATATTTTTGTGTTTGGGAATAGACAGTTATTCTATAATTTTAGTATTTAATGTACCAAAAATATTACAACAGTATCATTGTATATATTATTGTACATATTATTGTAATGAGAATGGAATGGGCTATGAGACGAAATGGATAAAGTAGAGTGTACAATTATTATATTTGCTTTTACAGGTAAAAATATAAAAAGGTAGTTTACATTAAACATAAATGAGTATAGTCATTAATTACAATACTTATTAATTACAATACTTATTAATTACAATACTTATTAATTACAATACTTATTAATTACAATACTT
>Ga0302300_1000674_pt1 | contig 22662 bp, 22 predicted proteins | sample III_Palsa_E1_1_FD_198756 | JGI IMG/M metagenome (GOLD analysis project Ga0302300, IMG submission 198756) | Peat permafrost microbial communities from Stordalen Mire near Abisko, Sweden - III_Palsa_E1_1 | ecosystem: Environmental > Terrestrial > Soil > Palsa > Peat permafrost | place: Sweden... | reverse complement strand
AAATTATATGTTAAATTATATGTTAAATTATATGTTAAATTATATGTTAAATTATATGTTAAATTATATGTTAAATTATATGTTAAATTATATGTTAAATTATATGTTAAATTATATGTTAAATTTGTATGGTAGAGATAGTAGTGTTACATTTAATGTTGGATCAACATATCCCCACTCAGATGTTGGAAGAGTTTGGTAACTCAGATGTAATGTGTGCTACTACAATGTAGAAAGAACAACATTTATTGTGTTTATGTTAGTAACAAAGAATTAGTCATCATTGGTTAATATGTCAGTAGTTACACATTTATCTCATCAATGACGTCAGTTTATATTATTATTGTTAACGATACTAACAACAATAATATATTGGATTGTACAAATGTTAAACATCAACCAACTTAACTTATTTACTTCATGGTGAAGTAACATTGTTTATGTGTCATCGCATTATGTACATCTGTCTATGACATTGGCAATTGTTGATTATCAATCACCTGTTGAGTGAAATGTTTCAGTTGTAAGTATATACATACCAAGAAGTAAATTATACAACCACCACCTATATAACTAACTATTAAAATGGTATGTTGTATGTGTATTTGGATATCTGATGCCTCCTCAACTGAAGTAATGATGTTACTCCTGTTGATGATATGTAGTTAAAATAGTAAATAAATGTATAGATATATTAACTACATATCATCAACATTAAATAAAATAACATATATCCATTTAAACATTAAATTTTAATCCATACAAATGATATGGTGTAAAAGTTTAGGTACCAAATGTTTACCATATTCCCATATGTAGAATATATGTTATTAACATTACTCCGAGTAATATTAAATTTAGAAACTAACCAAGATTATAGTCCAATAACTATACATATACAATTACATAATATTTGTGGATGATTGCTTAGCGCAGCTTTTTCTCTTTCAGGTATACCTTTGACTTACACAGATTTTATGGATCTAACCTAGTAATTACAACCACAATTATCTGTTTATACAAGTGTAACCACATGATATTTGTGAGTACTTGTTTATACAGATTTTATGTAATTATTGGGTTAAAACACATGTAATTACAAATACAATCACCTGTTTATACAAGTGTAACCACATGATCTTTGTGGGTGGTTGCCTACACAGATTTTATGTAATTACTGGGTTAAAACACATGTAATTACGAGTGTAACTACCTGTTTATACAAGTGCGGTTACTTGGTCATATACGTACAATTACATAAAATCTGTGTATGTAAAGACCCACAAATATTATGTACTTACACTATTGTTGTTAAAGTAATTATACATTTGTTTATTTGAGTAAATTGGTAATTGTATTTAACATATCAAATACACAATTAACATAACAACTGTAACCATCATTACTAAATGTAATGTATTATACATATATTATTACTAGTAATAACATCTTTACTTCACTATAAAGTAAAAAAGCATTATATTTTTGCATCTAAACTATTAACAATTATATTGGTACTTTCCAACCGAACATAATTACACAATTGTATATTACCGACAACGGATGGTATATTTTTTCACCAAATGTTTATATACTGCATTCAGTTAATAACTGTTATACATTTACATATATTGTAATGTGTATTTTACACACTTTATAATAATATAAACTGTAAATGTTAATCATTAACTATATCGTCATCTACTGTTAATGTGATTAAAATTGAATACTAGTACCAAGTTAACATTGCGATCATTACAAATAAATGGGTGTTGACTACTTCAACTGTGGTGAGTGTGGTACCATTTTGTGTGATGGTGGTGGTTACGAAACCTTCGAGATTGAAGGTATGGACACTGTGAGTGTATGTGAGTACTGTGGTGAACAGTTACGATCCAAACTTACTCTCATTCGTCCCTGGACTAAAATGTTCTTGGCTGTGATACCACTACCACTACCACTATCACAAGTACCAGCAACACCACTCTCACAGTCACCAATCGTATCATCATCTCCACTGTCACCATCAGTGACACCATTACCTTCAACGATGGTATCATTACCATTACAATTACCAACTACACTACTACCTTCATTTTTACCACCACAACCATTACAATCACAGACACAGTCACAACCAATGACATTTCCTTGGCAGTCACCATTTTCACTACCACAACCACAACCAAAGTTAACACAACCAGTTGTTATGTCAGGTAAGAGAGTGGTTTGTAATAACCTAAAACAGGCAAAAGAACTGTTAAAGTTAGAACCACAAACCAAATTTGGTTTGTATAAGTCAGGATATGGATTGGATAACCAAAAGATATCTGCTTGGACTGGTATCGACTGTATTGGGGACGATTCTTACTATCGATCTGATGTCAAAATAACATCTATTGAACAGTTAACAGAACAAGACATAGTACCAACTCCCACTGATCCAACAAGTGGACCTTCATATCATAAAACCAAATATATTGGTTGGTATGATAATAACCATATTAACGAGTTTCCATTTTGGTATACACAACAAAGTAGAAGTTATTCTTATGACAGTAAACAAACAACAGATATGTATTTTCATACAGGGGATACTCGACGTGATGGTGAACAGATTTTAACAATGGATTTTATTAAGAAATATGCGCAAACTTACAATCTCGTTCATACTCCCATTATGGTAACTACAAATGAGAGACTTATCAAGTTGTTCTGTGATCCAAACTCCATTGACGCTTACTGGTTTGACTGCCTTGAAGATGCAAATTTGGCTCGGCGATCACCCAAGTACATAACCAGTAACAGTAGTATACACTGGGCACCCACAAAAGACTACATTGATGAGAAGGTTGACTCCTTACGACGGGAGATCGATGAAAGAGAAGCTACTATTGCATCCCTACTGTCAATCGACCTTGATTACCATCAAGGTCACAATGATAGTGACAGTAATTATAATCATAGTGACAATGATTATGATGACCATGATGAAAATAACAACAGTCATGATGAGAGTGAGAGTGAGGAGGAATAACTACTATATCACTATTAGTTATTAACAATACACAATAACATTCAACAACATACAATCTGTATATCTTCTAGGAAGATATAATCCTTATAATATATGTTATATGACAAGATACAAAACAGTAATGCTGTTAAAGAGTAACAGTAATTGTAATCTCTCCTTCTGTCTTCCTTCTTGTCAACAACTACACATACTAACATTGTTATAATATACAGTATTTATATCTTCCTGAAAGATATAATTATTATAATATACATATATTACATATTATGTACTCGTAATATATTGTATATCTTTTAGTTGTAATTCACACCATTTAGTAACATTTAGATTATAATGTAAACATTTAAAATCTGGATACTTAACATTATTTTTGACCTTAATAAATTTATCGTATATTAAAACATGTCACAAACATTTACCACCTTTGACTCATTTCTTGAACATGTTAATGATCCAGATGTAGGTTATATTAATGTTAAAGATTTCACACCTAGTTCACAAGAGTTGCAAACTTGCATGTTTGCTGTTCACGCATCAAACTATTTGTGGCCAGATGCTATACTCTCAGACCTTATAGACGAGTATCTGGACTAATGGATATGTCAGCTGGTATCGGTACAACCATTCACTTTGCTCTTGGTAGTTTAGTGGCACCCCATGGTGATGTGTTCTGTTGGGATGATTCACCATATGCAATTGTAACTCCATTGAAAAACTTAATGTCACAATTAGTAAGCATATTTGCTTATGACACTTACATCAACGGTTCATGACAAGTTAAACATGGAACGATACTCGTTGCATCTTACAATTCTGTCAATGACATTATTGCTGATAACTACTACAATTTAGATTGTACTATTATATACTATGATCCAAACACAGTTACCATCAGACAGGTAATTAGAGATGTTATTAAAGATTATGGTGGTGTCACCACACAACTTCTCCCTCACCAAGTTATAATAGGAACACCTGCTTTTCTTGAAGATACCAAATACCTCAAAGATACCAAACATCTTAAATCCCAAAGATATTTAAATATTAACACACCACGATGTTTCAGATCACTGCTTGATGATTATCCACATTTGTCATTTGGCAGTGATATGTTCAATCTGTATTTGGTAATGGTTATTGTTATGGTACGATTAGACAGTTAACAAGTAAAATCTTGGAGTCACCCAAGAGATGGTGAAATAGCCAAATTCACAGCATACTTAGATTATGTATATACTAAAATACACAATGAACTAGATTACGCTACTCAAAATTACATAGAGGCTATCAGTGAGGAAGAATTACCACTTTTTGAATGACATTGAATCAAAAAACTATTATGTTAATAACATTATTAACATTTTAGCTGATATGAAATTAAGTGATGTAAAAAAGTTTGCATCTACCTTTCCCATGTTATTTAATAACAGTGATGCCAATTATATAACCATTATGTGTTGGGCTATTGAGAGGTGAGAGGAGTTTACTTTTGGGTGATGAACAGCAGATCAAACAAGAGTCCCTTGTTGCCATATATCAGGGAAACCTAACCAAGATCTTCTCCTCAATTGAGTCCTTAACTAGTAACACTGTCTACTTACTATTAACCAATTTCTATGCCAGTATCGTTCGATATTTAGAGAGTGACAATGTTGACAGATGTGCCATTGCTTTGAATATTTTAAATGATCCCTTGATTATAAACTATAACAAGTACTTGTATAATGTTATTGTTGAACTTGATACATCCTCAACCATCAAGGTATTGAAGACACCAAAAGTATTCAAGCCATATAGTCATTTCCAGTCTGTGTCGGAAGCTTTAATAGCTTATAGGTTTGACAACCAGCAATTAATATAACAATATAATATTGTAAGAGATAATCATCCAGTAGAGGTGAGAATATTGTTGAATATCTGTCCTGTTATAATAGATGCATCAATCGATATATCAGTTGAACATAATATTAACAAGTTAAACAATAGCTTTGCAGCATCCGATCATGTCCAACGTTGAATACCAACTCTCGATTTTATATTACAACTTAATAACTTACCTATGGTTAATATTAATTACAAGTTGGATACATACTATTTGGTATCATGCAGAGTATATTATGTTAAAGCTGTATATTTATGGCGACGACTCAACTTAGGACTTGCCTATGAAACACATTTTGGTGATGACGATCATGCATTTTGGTACTCACCTCTAACCTTCATGAGTATTTACAAATTACTATCCGATATTTAAACAATAACATTTTGTTACTTACAAACAACAACAACTATACATAATTACAAATTTATTGTCACGGACAATAAACACAATGAATAATACAACCACCACGTCTTAATTTATACTAGTTAACAAACTACAAGTTATGACAGTTAACAACCATCGTATAAATATAATGTATGTTAAATAGTTTAAAAATATACCAATTTGTGTTAGTAATATATATATATATATGGAGTTGATGTTATAGAGTTACGGTATTGAATACATATTATACAATTTAAACTATGTTGTGTGATGTTATGTATATAATATGTATTGATTATAAACAGGTTATTTAATCCATCGATGTCTCAAATAAGAAGTCTAAATATACTTTTACATTGAATAGATTATTTAACAACTACAAGTAACAAATAATAATTAGAGTATATTTGTTTGTTAACATATTAAGTAATATTAACAACACAATTTACATATAGTGTAACTATTACAATATAACATATATTATACTAGTTGGAAAATTAACAACAGTAAGTGGAAATAAAGATACATTCACAGTAAAGTTAGACTTAACACACATTAAACCAAATTTGGTTATGAAACATATTTCATTCCAAAATGTTTTGTGTTAAGTAATATTACTACTAATATACAAAATTGTAGATTTGTAATCTCCAAAAATATTTTACTTGACGATCAAGTAAACATAATGAATTATTATTGTTCTCTACTGTGTGTCTGACAACAGAGACATAATTTAAACTACCTAGTTGCTTCCTCCTTCCTCTCTCTCTTTCTCTCAATCAAACAAATGGTTGTGGATAATGGTGAAATAAAACATTGTTTTGGTTACACAGATTTAAACCAATGTTTTATTTCACTACAATCTACAGTTGTAGTCATCAATGGTTTTTGTCCTTTGTATGATTGATATATGTTGTCGGTTATAGCGCGAGTAGTACCTAATTGTGTTTCGTTACCAACATAATCCAAATACTGGTAACAATGTTTATATTTATCCAAACAGTTACCATTGATGAACATCTCTTTAAATTCTTGCCACTTTGTTAATTCACAGTCGTGATCATGTGAATTAATATTGGTGGTATAATACTCATTCATCTTGTGTTCATTAACACTATACCAGTTTAAAATAACAATTATACAATCATACAGTCTTGTAAAGTAGTTATATTGATAATATGTTTTAGTTGTATTGGTGTTATAGGCTAACGATATATAATCAACAGTAAATACTTTATAGACTTCTGAATCCATGACAGTTTTGAGTGACATTAAGATTTTATTACTACAACGACTGTACTCTCATATTTAAAGTATATATATATATAAAACACATTCTTTGTTTGAAAAGATAAGATATTAACATCATCATGAAAGTAAAGTTATATGTATGTGTTGTTACCTGGTAACAACAATGGTTAGTAAAAATAATGTGTATGTATGTTATACACATACAGCATATAAGTTTTGTTATTATATTTCTAATATTGACAACATTTATTCACCACATAATATTTTACATTGGATACATCTTTGACTAACAGTCATGTGTCAATTACTGTATTGTTTTTAACATCTGGATCGGATGACAATATGTTATTTATGTTATAAATAGTACTCAAAGTACCATTAATATGTTTATTGTTTTATCCTTGAACGTTTTTCACTGATGGTTTAGTATGTTATGTTTCCTGTTCCTGCACAACTATAACAGGAAACATCTACCAGATAGTAGATTACTCCATTACCATTACACTTCAAACATGGTCCTCGATTAGATGCATCCTTACAACTTCCGTGACAGTAATAACATGTTACATATCGAGAACGATCAATAACTTCGAGAATTCCAGATCCACCACATGTTGGACATGGTACAGTTGGCATGTTTTTTGCTGTTTATATTATCGTGGATAATATAATTTAATCAATTTTGGTAATAATACTAGTGTTGTTAATTATTAATAATAAATAACTTTGTTACCATTACACTTTTTACATGGGTATGATTTGTAAACTTGTACCTTACCACTTCCGTTGCAAGTAAGACATGGCTCAGACCACAGGTCAGACGTTTTGTCACGACCAGTACCGGCACATCCACCACAAGTTTCATACCTAATAATATCAGCCACACTTTCTTGACCAGAACCATCGCAAGCAGGACATCTCATAACTCGTTGACCACTCATGACTTTAATTACCTGGCTAATTTGTTTGTGCATTATGCACACACGAATTTGTTATATCAATCATTTTTACCTTGCTTGTTTAGTTTGTTTTTAATCTCTCATCAATTGGAAGTGGTCATCGATCCGTCCTGCTCTCAATAGGTTGTCAAGGAATTCTTGGGATAACTCATTGATGTTGTTAACAGTCAATATAACAGTGCAGCCATGTGCCAACCTAACCACACCATCAATACCGGATAAGATACCGCCTTCAGACAGATTAATGTTTTTGTTATTTTTGATAGTGGTTAATTGCTTTTCAAACTCATCAAACACGATGAGTGAATTGGCGGGCACCGATGTCATTAACTTCTTAAACACACCATCACACATGCCATCGGTGTTGAGCATAACTTCATAGATTGGCATGTTAAACTTCATAGCAATGATTTCAGGCATAGTCGATTTACCACTTCCTTTGAGTCCAGATAGTATACAACCATAACGATAGGGTTTACCCATTTGCTTATAATGATGTTCAGTTGCTAAGGATTTGAATTGACTTATTTTGTCATATACAACTAAAGATGATGCATGCATGTTATTTATTTTAATATCCACACCTTCATTCCTCCTTATGTTCGGATGGTCCCATGATTTACCATTGGATGTGAATACCATAATTATTTGTTGGGGATTGTTGTGTTTCTTATAAATATTATCAATATATTTACGTAAACTACCATCAAAACATAGGAAGCAATAGAAATAAATGTCATCATCATTGATATGTACCCATACCCATCTACTTTTGTTATTATTACATTTGATGGTTTTCCAGTATATCCCATTTCCAGGCTCAAATCTAACACCATTACCACAATCTGATACATTGATCAAACCAGAATTATTATCGTTCCCCAATTCATTCATGAATGAACGAACTGTTGAAAAGTTGGTATTATCTTTCTTGTTCACCTTTGCTCTAGTGACGAACAAATCTAATACTACGTTTAATACTCTTTCTACTGTACTTGAGATGGCATTAAGTAACATTAGAGGACCTGCAATCCAAGAAACAACTGACATCTTTTGTTCTTTATGAATAAGTAGTTTTACCACTATAATACAATTCAATTCATTTTTTGTACTGTTTCTAATACTGACAGGATATCCCTTCTCTTTATTTCTCTCTCACTATACTAGTAAAATATGTACAGATTGAATATTAGAAAAATATTATCATATTATATGCAGTGATATCGAGGAAAAAAGACAACTGATGGAAGTGTGAATTGAAAGCAATAATTTACATAATATTTAATTAATGTTGACTAATAGATAATAAAATATACTTACCAAGTAAGTATTTATGCGATAATTATGAACCTTTAAGGAATTTCATTTCTTCCTCGATATCAGCAGTAGCTGAAGTAATTAATAATACTTTGTAACTGCATGCAACATTATTTACTTTAGAATCTTCTATATCTTGAAAACAGTAATATCTCCAAGAGTTGCGTATAAAGATAATAAATGCATTTTGTTTTTCATGTACCCTCTTACATATGAGACATTTGGAAGGGTGTGTTCTTTTCAACAAGAACCTATTACTACCGCTTTTATCACTAAGACTAAATCCTTCGGGAATGATTTTTCCTGATGGTGTGACATACAGTCAATGTTTTCGTGTCTTGGTGAAACGTAGTTATGTCCCTTCTCATACTCAATTAGTTTATAGTCGATGTCCGTCTCACAAACCCTTGTTGGGAAACACAGAAATGAAACTATCTAGAATTTCTTGACGCAACTTATACCTCTCTTCATCAAAAACTTGTTCTGAGACAACTACTTGTCAATGTCCAAGAGATTGAAGAGTGAGGAGATGTGGAACATAAAGGCGCTAATAAGCGGAAGAAGGAGCAGATGAATGTTATGAAAGCCACCATCACGGATGAAAAGATGCAGATAGAGAAGAAATTCCTTGATTTTTTTGAAGTTTACAACTATACTCGTTGTATATACAGTTCAAACTATCCTAATTCTATCCATTTGGATGCTGGTCAAAGTCATGTAAATCCTATCGGAGTTAGTAATAAGTATTCAACTAGGAATGGTGGTCATGACTATCATGATATTTGTGTAAAGCACATAGAAAGGGACTGTAGATTGACAAGATTACAAATTTTATGTAAAAAAGTCAATATGGACCAAATTTGTGAGTTTTCTTAAACTCACAAAAATATTAATATATCTTTGTTTTGTAAACCTAAATGTTTTTTACATTTGTCGACATATATTAATATTTTTGTGAGTTTAAGAAAACTCACAAATTTGGTTGAACTTGTGTTATCCTAACATTGTTTATAATATCACAATGTTAGAGAATAGTAATAGTCGACTATTACTAAAGACCCTTATATCATCTTAAGGGGGGGGAGGGATGAGATGTGCACCCTCCCCAGACCAAAAATTTTCTACTATATTAAAGATACCAAACGTCATTGGGATGTAATATTTACTACTCAACTAGATATTGTTGTTCATGTATAAAAACATAAACAATATATATTATATGTCACCATTTTACAATCATGGATTGTAAACTAGCTAACTGCATTTTAACATACATGTTACAATATAGTTTGTAAACTTTTATATAAGTATGTTTTTGTTGTAACCTTATAGTTTTAAATTGTATTTTATTACATCTCTATTATAAGTTATAACTTAAAATTATATAAACCAATATGTTTTGTTATTAAAATCAGCATAAAATTGTAATGTATGTATGTTATATTTAATAATGTGTATCATGTCAAAGTATAATGTGTCTTTGTTCAAACATTATCCATGTTACTGGTTAACATGAAGTATTATATTTAAATAGTTACTGTTGAATACAATAACACTGTTATCACTACTATATCAATAGAATGTGGAAATACAAATGCATATATGCATTACATAAAAATGATCATAATATATACATATGCTTAAACGACGAAAGTTAACCAAATACAAACTTGGATTTGTAATTGAAATTATTACTACCGTGGTGTGTGTGTCCAGAACAATTATCATTAGCACTACTATCATCACAATCAATAGAAGTCAAATAATTATTACAAATGACAAACACAACGGAGGATATGACAACAATTCAAATTACAACACATCATGAAAACGAACAAAAACAAATACAACAAGTGCAGGTGGAAACCTGTCTAATCAAGACAATTAGCTTGTTTAATGATTTGTTACAATGTATGAGTGATAGTTGTGACAAAGTCATTCCTTTCCCTGCCGAATACAGTGATGTTGCTATGATATACATTAACTTTATCAATGACAACTATATTAACAAACGTGACTACAACATATTAAAAAACATAGAAGATGGTAACCTGTTGTGTCAAGCATTAAAACTATGTCATTATCTGGATGACACTTACTTTCTTAAGTTTCTTGTTGGTGGGATGCAGGGTAACTTAATTAAACCCTCACCTGTAACAGTAGATTATCCTGTTTGTGAATATGGGTTTTCAAAACCATGGTTGTCATATCATGACATGATTACTAGTTTACCTGATAACCTTCAACAGGACATTTATTTGTTAACACCATATGCTCTGATTCCAGAGTGTTATCAAAGTAATCCATCTTTCTTTGAGTTGTGGATTAAGATTAATATCAAAGTTAATAATGATGTGGTCACACGTATGATTGACAATGAATACATATACTCAACACATGTTAAGTTTTATGATAATAATCATGATGATATTAAACAATTCAAGTGTCAACGCAGTGTTGTTAATGGTAAAAATAATTTTGTTAATCATGGTATAACTAAGTATTGGGGTCCATTAACAGAACATAATGGTAATAAGGTTAAACATGTAGAGGCTGAATATATGTACATGGATGGTAAATTACATGGTGATAGCAAGATTTATCTTAAAAACCGTAATATGTTATACCAACATACTAAATTTAAAAATGGTATTAAACATGGTTGTGAGTTGCAATATCACATAAATGGTAAATTGTCTACAAGCACGTATTACATAAATGATAAACCATCAGGTGAGTGGAAATCATGGTATTGGACCGGTAATTTACAGGCTGAGGTTAATTTCGACGACAACGGTAAAAAGCATGGTACTTACTATGACTATTATGATAGGATAAACAATAGTAAAAGTCGTGAATATCACTTCAACCATGGTATCGAATGTGGTACATTTAAAGCTTGGCATAAACCGGATATAAATAACATGAATGATATTAAACCTTTATATGAATATACATTTAATTATAATGACAGTGCCCACTATTATTACAAAGAATGGAACAAAGATGGTACGGTTAAGTATGACTTTGTATACGATGTTGATGAAAATACTATTCCAAAACCTTTCAGAAGGATGGGATTTTCGTCTGACCCATCTAACCCTAGTACAACTATTCCTGTTAATTACTGTTTTCGTCGTTAGCAATAATAATATTAAACTTTTTACTTCTTGAGGAAGTAAATTAAACATTATATTGTATAACCCATATGTAAAATAATAAGTATTATAACATCTATAATAACAACCATGTCATTGACAATACAATTGATTCTATGACATAATAAATTGTAGATGGTGGAATGTTTGATATGTGTAACATTAATGGTGTTAAATAATACTACAAATTAATATGAGCTTATAGTATTAGTTAAAATTATATTCTTATCTACAGTAAACAATGTAAAATATGGTAATTAACATTGTGTTATAATAAGTGTAACATGGTAAAATATTTAGATTTTAAACATTTGAGAATTACAAGTAGAATTTGTAATTACATTAATAATGTGATACGTGCACAGCTATGTAGTTTTAAATTTCCAATAGTGTAAATACATATACTGTATGAATACCATTTTATTGTTTAAATATTAGACTGTAATATGTGTCGCAGTCTAATATTTGTTAATAAATTAATTTACAACTTTAAGTTGTAAATGTAGTAGTTGTAAAAGTGGTATTTTATTACTAGTCAACCTGCTGCATAATTTCTTTGTTACTGTTCTCCACTTGTAAAGTGGTTATCTCATTGCTAACATATTGTTCATTTTATGTCATTGATGAAGATGATGAAGAATAGAAATGAGAGTGAGATACCAAGGATTAAGACCATGATTTATTTAATATGCTGTTATCTACAATAACTTATATTTGTTTGCTTCTTCTATACATTCTATTTGCCATTTGTTCATTTGTACCTTCTGGTACAAAAACTTATTGGTAGGTAGACACCATTGCGGACCAAAATGTTAATAGTAATTAACATGTAATTTTGCAGTGTAAAGTACATAATTTGGTTTATACATATTAACAACTAATGTCAACATATATATAACTTCATGACATTCCCTTTATTTCTCTCTTTTTACATTTAATGTAGTGAAGGGGTGATTTTGATATTTCAAAACAACAAAGTGACAAGTAGTTTTTGGTATTACCAAGCATAAAATGTTATCGATAACTTTCGATGTTGGTGGTAGATTAATTAAACCTATCCCTGAAAGTGTATATGACAGATCAGAATACATAAAACATCTAGTAGATGATATTGGAGACAAAGGTTGTAACACAACAGACGACATAGTAGTTGATATACCAGACAAATATGCAACTGTGATAGATAATTATATTAAACATTTAAACACCAGTTGTGAAATTATAAAAGATGTTGATCGTTTAATATTATGTTTTAACTTGGCTACATATTTTGTTGATGATAATTACTTCCAATATTGTGTACAACAACTACTTAATAATTGGTCATACATGTTTACTGTTGTCTACACAGAATTTATGTTGGACTTGAGATATGCAGTATTTCTTCGTTGTCCTCATGATTTTCTACCTCGATCCTTTGTTAACAATAAAGTGTTCATCGATGAGTGGCGTAAACTTAACCAAAATAAGGTCATAACAGTTAATGGTAACGAGACATATTATAATCAACAGGTTAGCCTTAGTAATGATGGCAATCATAGAAAGATAGTTAGTACATATCATGTTATTGACAACAAAGAATGTGGTCATAAACTTACTACTAGTTACTCCGCAGATGGCAATCAAATCCGTGATGATAGAGTATGTGTTGATGGTAAAATGCAGGGTATATCAAGGAGTTGGTATGACAGTGGTCAACTTGAAACCGAGATGAGATGTGATAATGGTAGATATGATGGACCGTTTAAGACTTGGTACTCAAGTGGTAATATTAAATGTCAAGGTACTTATAAAAGTGGTAGTCACCATGGGTTACAAAGATATTATTATAATAACTATCAACACTCTCTTGAGCGTGAAAGTAATTACATTGATGATCTACCTAATGGAGTGTGGACTTGGTATCATGACACGAACACAGATATAGCGGGTTCAGAAACTGTCGAACCACAAGTACAGTTATTGGGTAATGATAATATCCTCAACGAACACAAACTTGATGACAAACAGCATCATTATGCAATTAAGGCTCAAGATTCGTATAACAATAATGGTAAGAAACATGCTATGTGGAGATGGTGGCAAAATGACATAAATCATACACTAGATTCAACAGGTGAATATGATAATGATAAAAGACATGGTCTATGGATTGAATATGGTACCGATGGTACAGTTCTTACTAGTTCGCATTTCGTTAATGATGTGTTTCAGTCATGATTATGACTGATAAACACCATATATATATACCATAAACATAAAAGACATTAAGTAAACAAGCCCAACTTGTTTATACTATAAATATTGTTAAATTAACCATAAGTTAAATTAACTATACATTAGAGTCACATGCATGTGATGAAGACACATAGAATAGTAACTAAGTTAACAAGTCTCAATATATGTTTAATATTTAGACCGGATACAACAAGATTTTAAAATGTATAAATATATAAATATATGGTATGAATAAACACAGAGAGTATTTAAATATCTATTATGATAGATTTTAATAATATATACACCCTTAACACTAAACACATAATATCTAACTATGTGGATCCAAATACATATATATATATGTATTTGGATCCACACCTCTGAAAAAAATAACACACGGATAGACGATCTGTCTATGCGTCTTATCATTCCATTATTATAATATGTAAACAACTATGAGTTGTTTAAGTTACACATGTATTTAATTTATGTAATTAACATTATAAAACTGTTATTTAGTAATCACTGGAAATAATGGTTTTTATCCAATTTATTTCTGTTATAGTTGCTTAACAGTGTGTACATTGACGTGTCAAAATATAACATGTTATCATTTAAACATTATTCTTGTAGTAAATTAGAGTGTTATGTTTATACAATTGTTGTTTATTGTTGGATATACTCATGTTATTAACATTATTATATTTACAACATATGGACGTGTATGTAAGTTACTACTACATAAAAATGATTGTAACATACATACACCATGAACAAAAAGTGGTAATTAACTGCAAACATGAGTTCAAAATCACTACCACAAATGGACTTGAGACAATCATCAATTATACTGTTACCACCATTACCACCATCATTACCACCAGTGACAAACACAACAAAGGATATGACTACAATTCAAATTATATCACAACAAGAATATAAACAAATACAAGAAGTACAGATAGAAACTCGTCTAATACAAAGAATTGATCTGTTTAACGATATGTTACAATGTATGGCTGATGGTTGTGATAAGGTTATTCCTTTTCCTCCTCAGTATAGTGAAGTTGCTATGGTATACATTAACTTCATCAATAGTAATTATGTTAATCAATATGATTGTAATATATTAAAGGAAATAGAGGATGGTAACTTGTTGTGTCAGGCACTGAAATTATGTCATTACTTGGATGACAATTACTTCCTTAAATTTCTTGTTCACTGGATGCAAGGTAATATTGATGTGCCACCATCATCATTGTTACAGGCAACAGCAGCAGCAATAGCAGCAGAAACAGCAGTAACAACAGAAACAACAATAATAACAGAAATAAATAATTGCGCTTCCAAGTATAGAATACCTATAAAGTGGGCCTGTCATCATGACATGATTACCAGTTTACCTGATAACCTTCAACGAGACATTTATTTATTAACACCTTATGCTCTAATTCCTGATCGTTACCAAAACGATGAGTCCTTCTTTGACTTATGGGTTAAGACTAATGTTAACACTAATGGTTGTGTAGTAATGCATATGATTGACGGTGCACATTACTACTCAACATATGTTAGGTTTTACAATGACAATCTCACTGATATCAAACAGTTTAATTGTCAACTCACCGCTGTTAGTTGGCCTCATAACTTTGTTGATCATGGCATAACTAAATTTTGGTATCCGTTAATAAAGAATCAAGATGGTACTCATACTAAATATGTAAGTGATGAGAAAACATTTGTAAATGGCAAACTACATGGTTATGATAAGACATATAATAAGAACGATGGTAGATTACGTTTTTGTACTGAATACAAACATGGTGCTAAACATGGTTGTAATACACAGTATTATACCAATGGTAAATTAGATGTAACATGTTATTATCAGGATAACAAACCAGTCGGCAACTGGATTTATTTGTATCAAACTGGTAATTTACGAGCCGAAATTAATTTCGATGACGATGGTAACAAACATGGCGTTTACCGTAATTATTATGATAGGAACAATAATAACAATAACAATTTAAGACATGAATACCACTTCAATCATGGTATCGAGTGTGGTACATTTAAAGCTTGGTATAAACCAGATACAAATTATGTTAAACCTCAATATGAGTATACATTTGGTAACGATAATATGTATTCTTACAAAGAATGGACCAAAGATGGCACAATTAAGTACGATTTTGGATATCATGGTGATAAAACTGTAATTCCCAATTTACTAAAGAAAAGTAAGTTTAAGGCTGCCCCAATTAATACCCGCTATGGTATGGATATTGTTGAGTACTGTTTTCGTCGATAACTTGGCATTAAATCTTTTACTTCTTAGAGAAGTAAACTAACAACATATTATATACCTTACACATTAACATAATTTAATTCTGGTTATTTCAACTAGTTGAAATAACAAATATTTAATATATAATTTACTTGTCACAAAGTAAATTTACTATTGCTGTATTATTACATACATATAAATGTGTTTAATGGTACAGTTTATTATTCACTCAACTATTGGGTGGATAGAGATAAAAAATTACAATATGTTGTAACTGTAACTATAATTGTAAGACAATAACAGTAACAATAACAATAACAATGACATTGTAAGACAAATATGTAGTTACTTTATATAAGACTTGCATGTATTTCATAGTGAAAATGCATGGATAATCTTGTTAATTGGATCATACTCATATGGTAAAAATAAATAGTAATCACGACCATAAGAACATGGTGCGTTATAAAGATGTAGGGTGTAATCTCTTATCTTCAGACCAATATCGAATCCAATATTGGGACTATAATTATTATCTGGATTGTAATTATGAATCCGTTTAATGTTCGGATTGGAAACATGTGAGTTGGAATAGTAAAATTCCAGTTCTTTAGTAAAACTATGTTCCTTTAATCTAAGATCTGGCTGTTTATTACGATTATCATCATCATTACAATACAGTAGTAAGTTATCATCCTTATATGACCACACATTAATATCCGAGTAATGTTGCGCAACTCTCGGTGAGATAATACTCACACTCTTGTCAAGAGATATCTTACCAGCTGTATTTAAAATTGTATGTTCATCCATGAACACTTTTTGATTTGGAATATATACAGTAATAAACTTTTTATTTTGTAATATGGTGAAATAACTACGAGCACGATAGTCCATCATATCTTTAAATGTTTTAAATGATGTGGCACTCCAATAACTATCGGATAGGTATGGTACATCATATAATGTATCAAATATATGTTTGATGTAGTCTGGTGGTAAACATCCAGTTCCCTGAACATCACGCATGAAAAGATACATCTGTTCAATACTTGTTGTGGATGAGAAAGGTATAAACTCATATAGTGAAAACTTTGTATTTTTATACATGGTATCAAGAACATCGTACAATACTTTATCTTTTTGCTCATCATTACTTAATTTATACCTTCTCTCATTGTCAAACCATGTTCTTGCCTGCTTTAAATTACCTAAGTAGTCAATCACATATAAAGCATGTATATTTGGTTCACCAAGTTGTAAAAAACGTAAGTATTGGTCCCATTGATATAATGTTACATTGATAGGTACTGGTTCGTTAAACCTTCCCTCACGCTCAATCAAACTGTTCTTTACTGCTTCACTACCAACAATATCATAATATGGAATGTCAAATCTTGATCCTCCACTTGTACTTTGATCAGAGATAGTGTATGTTCACTCATTTAAGTACACAAATATATAAATATATCAAGTTTGTACATTATCGATAGCTAATACATCCATATATTAATTATTGATAGTACAAACTACCAAATAATGTAACAGTTGTAACAATGACATAGTGTTAATAACATATAAGAATCTCTGTACCGGTCCAAGAGTGTAACGAGAAAGTTTAAGTGTCATTACATGGCAATACGTGTAGGCAAAGACCCACAACATCCATGTAGATATGTTGTATGATCACACATATAATTATTTATTAATTATACAACATATCTACATGGATGTTGTGGATCCTTGCCTACACGTATTGCCATGTAATGGTACTTAAATTGGCAAGTAGTCAACCTGTAATAGTTTAACAATATCCTATTGTTAAACATAATAACAACGAATTGAATAAATTGGTGGTATAGATTGCAACTATTACTTGTTCATAATAAACAACATTAACTACCATAATTTACAATAGGTCATAGTAAGTATATAATATGATGAGGTATTTAGATTTTAAACACTTAAGATGAGAAGATACACAACTTAAAGTTGTAAATATATACATCTATGTAGTTTTGTGTTTTTGATAACATGAAAGCATGTGTTTGTTATAAACATAACAATAACATTTTACAGTTAGAAGTTTTAGATTGTAGTAAGTGGGTTATGTTATAATGTATATGTTGTGTAATATGTATATGTTGGTTTGTCAATTTACAACTTCGAGTTGTAAACAAAAATATAGTTGGTCGTTAGTCAACCTGTTGCATATGTTCATCAGTATCATCATACTGTTGTAAGGGCTCTAATATATCGTCAACATATTGTTCACTTGATGGCAATAATAATATTGGTGGCAATGATGAATGGTAGAACTGGGAATGGGTTGAGAGAGATGCAATCCATGACTCTTTCAATGAAGAACAATCTACGATGATTTGTACTGGTTTATCTACTCTAAATACTCTACCTTGTGTTTGTTTTGTACCTTTAGAATTAAAAGGATCATAAGAGGTAAAAATATTTGTAAATGGTGGTTCACCACTGTCATCATCAACAACATTTGTATCATGTAAACTGTGATTAACCCTCAGTAAACAATTATTATCTAACACTTGTACTTGCGATGTTGGTGGGTAATTACAGACTACACTGTCTTTTGGTGATTTGGTAATATCACCGACAATTGTGGAAATTGTTACGAGGTCTATATCTGTCTTCCTATTAGGGAATAAGTCTCGATATTGCACATCTAAACTACCAGTCATACGTTTCATGTCCAAGTTTGTAAGTTGTTGTTGTCCCTGATCAACATTAAAACAAGCGATGTCTCCATCCATTTCTTTGACTCGAATTATGTTTGTCCCCATGTCTTTTAATACATGAACATCAATTTCATATATGTTTAAATTTTAATTGGCAAAATATCGAGCTAAAATATAAGTGTTATTACAATTAACTTATCTGTTATTGGATTTAGTAGCGTCTCCGACAGAGTGAATAATTGGTGTCTGTCAACCTGAAGACTACAATTGTTATTTGACAAGAGTTGTAAAATTTAATCTTATTAATATACATCTTAAAGATGTATATAATGTTTTATTTAAAATAATAAAATGTATGAGGTGTAAAGTCGAAAACTAATGATGGAAATGGTAATCGTGATTGTATTAATGTTACATCACCAGAATGTAAACATCATAGTAAATTAGTAAATAATCAAGATGACGTAAGTTTTTTTGTATGAAAACTCAAAACAAAGTTCACCTGTGATTTCCAAATCAAACAATGGATCATCTAGTGAACATAGAGTTAGTGAGAGAGTTGTAATAAAATATCTTTTAGACACATATGAAACAAAATTACAATTTAGAGTAAACAAGACAGTTAATTCTTCTAAGAAGCGTCCCGATGCATTAACATCATTCAATAAAATAAATATAGTAATTGAAATAGATGAGAAACAACTTAAATCTTATAATCAGGATGATGAAATGATGGGGGAACATTGAAATACACGAAAACGCAGATCGTAGTAAAACATGTTTTATTCGTTTTAATCCACATGGATATTTCGATAAAGAGGGTATCAAACATAAATCTTGTTGGGAGAAAAGGAAAGGACAAGATACTCTTATCAGAGGTGACGAATGGAAAGAACGTCTTATATGGTTGGAACAAATACTTGATGAGATTTTGAATGCACCACATATTAGTGATGAAATTACTATTATAAAACTATTCTATGATGGTTGTACAATATGTGTGGAAAAGGTTAATAAGTGTGATGGTGAATACAAAATTACCAAAAGACATGAAATTAATTATCCTCTCATACTAGAAATGCAGGATCAATGCTCAGAGTATATAGCTCCTTTACATATATCCAATGGCCCTGATAGTCAAGCGAGAAAGTAAACATTCCAGAAAAATACTACCAAAATGTGTATAATCTCAACGATTATGTTTAATTTTATTTAAGGTTTATTTAATACATATAACTATTATGTATTTAAAACACAGACATTATATTTAAATATATAAAACCTGTTCTCTATTGTAACGTCTATCGAGTTGTAATAATGTTAATACAACATTGATAGAACTTATTTATAAATATAAGTAATAATACAATAATTATATTTATCATGATTTAAACAAAAAAGTAGTAGAGTGTTTAATAATATATTGTATATTATTATTGTTTATAACAAGATTTTTAGTATTACGATGATTTAAAATTATGTTACTATTGTTGGTAACATCTACATTTCGCAAATGGTAAACTTGTAGTTTTATATCCTGTAAGTAATAACTTATCATAACAGCAAACATATGATGTAGTATTTTGACATCCAATACCAATCACTGATATTAATGTGTGACTTGTTAGGTGTAACTTATTAGGTATAACTTATTAGGTATGACTCGTTAGGTATGACTTGTTAGGTATGACTTGTTAGGTATGACTTGTTAGGTATGACTTGTTAGGTATGACTTGTTAGGTATAACTTGTTAGGTATGACTTGTTAGGTATAACTTGTTAGGTATAACTTGTTAGGTATAACTTGTTAGGTATAACTTGTTAGGTATAACTTGTTAGGTATGACTTGAATTGCATTATGAAAGACACTACCGTCTTCAGACCACGATATATTACATTTATTAACCTGTTCATCATTATGATTATTTTGGCATTAGTAAACAAGGATAGTGTTAAATGATATTAAACATATCTCAAAACACAGTAAATACTAAAATATATTAGCTAATCGTATGATAGTTAACAATTAGCTATTATATTAAAATGAATTTTTTTATTTATATGTTATATAGCAATATAAAATATGCCTATTATCACTTGTGGTAATGAAAAGTTTGATGTTCCATATGCCAATACTGTAGGTTCGGAATACATTAAAGACATTGTGGAATATGCTGGAGACCAGAATGTTACTATTTCAGTTCTCGATAAATATAATCCAGTAATCGACAACTATATTAATTTTCTCAACGGTAATGAAATACCAATTAGTAGTTACAATGATCAACTACTATTAAGCTTTCAACTTGGTACATTATTTGCTGATAGCAATTACTTTAAATACTGTGTTGATCAGACGTTTAACAACTGGTCGGATGCATGTATAATGGTGTACAACGATCTCAATGATGACCTACAGTGGTCTTTCTTTCTGTACTCACCTTACAGTTTAATTCCAAAATATTTATCAGACAACGAGTTGTTCATGAAACAGTGGAATAAAATCAATCAAAATGTTATAATTAATGTTAATCATGGTAATGAGGTATATTACAACAATTATAAACGTATAGATGATAAGAATAGAAAACATGTTGAGACTTATCATGTCGTAAATCAGCGGGAGGTTGGATACAAAAAAGCAATTGTATACTTTCCAAATAGTGATGTTGTTCATTACGAGGAGCAATATGTTGATGGTAAAGAAGATGGTGTTTGGAGATACTGGTATAACAATGATCAACATACACTTACGTCTGAACAATATTATGTTAATGGTGAACCAGATGGTGTTTGGAGATGGTGGTATGACAATGATCAACACACACTTGAATCTGAAAGACATTATGTTGATGGTAACGTAAATGGTGTTTGGAGATGGTGGTATGACAATGATCAACACACACTTGAATCTGAACAACATTATGTTTATGGTAAAGAAGATGGTGTTTGGAGAGAATGGTATAATAATGATCAACACACACTTGAATCTGAACAACATTATGTTAATGGTAAAGAAGATGGTACTTGGAGAGAGTGGTATGACAATGAGCAACACACACTTGAGTCTGAAGGACATTATGTTAATAATAGGAGACATGGACAATGGGTTGAGTTTGATATTGACGGTAATATTATTTCCGATGAAGAGTATGTTGATGGACAGTTAATAGATGTTAGTGATACTAAGTAATAATATATTATGTTGATCTCTCTGGGAGACCAAACTTTACATAGTAATTAATGCTTAATTGATTATATATATATATATCCCTATTAATAAAGTGTATACACATATTGTTATAACATTAAGATGTACAATATTACACATTACATATGTAAACTTTCTTCTATATGTTTCTTAATTGTAGTAATTGTTTAACTTTTGTATTGTTCATGTTAGTGGGAAAGATAATGGATCATGGAAAAGAAATATAGGAGTAGAAAAATTTTGTAT
>Ga0302300_1000673_pt1 | contig 22665 bp, 12 predicted proteins | sample III_Palsa_E1_1_FD_198756 | JGI IMG/M metagenome (GOLD analysis project Ga0302300, IMG submission 198756) | Peat permafrost microbial communities from Stordalen Mire near Abisko, Sweden - III_Palsa_E1_1 | ecosystem: Environmental > Terrestrial > Soil > Palsa > Peat permafrost | place: Sweden... | reverse complement strand
GGCAAACTTTTTAAAAATGTATAGTTCGCTTCACTGAAATCGGTAAATATCCCTCCCCAACCGGTAAATACCGCCATCTCATCAGTGCCATAATCAAATTCCAAAATTTGGCCATATTCAGGGCTGAACCAACAAGGCGAAGCGATACCGTCGTCTAAGAAATTCCATTTGGATTGAAATGGTTCGTAAGCCTGAGCTACATAACTGTCAAAATCACTTGTCGTTTTCGGAAAAGTTTGGCTATTTAACGATCCGTACAGTTGGGGATTTAATTTCTTACAGCTGCCGAATATCGTAATCGCGGCCACAAATCCCATTAATAATGCTTTCTTCATGATCTAATTCTATTAAATTTTTGATATTTTAAAATGATGCCTTTAAGCCCGCTGAAAAAGTTCTGGCTACTGGATAAGGCGCAAATGCGCCTTTTACGCTTGCATAACTGACCTCAGGATCTCCCGCAGTGAACTTGGTGATAATGAACAAGTTTTGAGCGTCCACAAAAAATCGGACAGATTTCGCGAACTTATTTAACTTGTTGGAATTCAACGTATAGCCCAATGTCAAGTTTCTCAAACGAACAAAGTTTGTACTTTGCAGATTTAGATCTGATCCAACCAATAACCCAGCTGCCGCCTCATTATAGTTGACGCTTGGACGCGTTCCATTAAGATTAGTGGAGGTAAACGCTTGTTGTGCCTGAATTGTGCCCGCCTGTTTACTGGTAGCGATATTAAGTGGGTCACCCCATTGATAATTGAAATTAGTTCCCCAACCGCCGAACTGTCCATAAAAGAAGGCCGTTAAGTCAAACTGCTTATACCTGAAAGTATTTCCAAAACCTAAACTAATTTTAGGGTCCGCGTCACGTTTATAGACATCTTGCCAATCCAGTTTGTCGTCACCGTTTTTATCGACAAATATAGGTGAACCGGGAAGACTTGCCCCGCCGGCTGTTGGCTGAGATGCTGGGACCGGCTGGCCAGGTTGCAACAATCCTTTTGTCTTATAATAGTAGATTTCATCTACAGGGTCAGCCGCGCTTTGATACTGTTGTAACACGGTATAAGGAAATCGCTCTTGCCAACGATAGAAGTAATGGGAAATATTAAGCTGAGTACTCCAATCGAAGTCTCCGGAGTTAACATTATGTGAATTTACACCAAAATCGTAACCATCTCTGACTTGATGACCCCCATTAACAACTTGGCTAGACAGGGCAGATAATGGGGGTGTCGGTGCAGAAAATATAAGCTGGGTCATGTCATTTCTGAAATAATCAAACGAGCCCGAAATCCTATTTTTAAGAAACCCAAAGTCAAGGCCAAGATCCTTATCAATAGTTTTTGGCCAGTGTAAATTAGGGTTATCTACTTGATATTGTGTAACGGTAACATATTCCTGATTTGTCAAAAAAATGTTATCACCATCAGGTGCAAACCCACCGAAAGCATTGGAGCCGGCTACGCCGGTGACACCGTAACTGCCACGGATTTTTAATAAGTTCACGGAGTTGGCCAAGGTTTTGAAAAACGGCTCATCGCTCAAAACCCAACCGGCCGATACACTTGGAAAAATTGCCCATTGCTTGGTCGGGTAAAAAAGGCTGAATCCATCATCGCGGATCGATGCTGTAAGCAGATAACGGTTCAAAAGCGTGAGTGAAGCCCTTCCGATATACGATCTGGTCGTACTGGCATATTTGCCTGAGCCGATTGTAACGTTTCCGGTTTCCGCACCCAGGTTAGTTGATTTTAATCCATCTTGGGCCCCGGTACCTTCCGCAATAAAATTATCAAAAGTTGAAACATCCTGCTCTACGCTTCCTAACAGATCAACATTCAATATTTTTGCAAACGTATCTTTATATGTTAAGGAAGCATTCAGGGTTTGATTTTCCCTGTCATAATTGTTCAGTGTAGCGCGGGAAAGATATTGTTGATAGAAAAAAATACTGCTGGGTACGAAAAAATTACGTGTTGCAGTTTCGTACAAATCATGAAATAGAATCGTGCCAGTTAATTTATCAGGTATCAATTTGAAATCGGCTGAAAGATTCGCATCAAGGGAATGATAATAGGTATAATCACTAACCTGTTCAAGGCCGACAGGATTAGAGATATTCTGAAAAGTGGATAGTGTTCCGTTAGTATATACGGGAATATTTGACGGGAAAGCCAATGCTGCCTGGACAATTCCGAAACCTTGTTGACCGGAACCGTCACCCTGGCCTCCGGATGAGGAATTTTCAAATGTATTATTGCTACCTGTAAAGTTTGTATTCAAAGTAACCCACTTCGCCAGGTTAAAAGACATGTTTGCCCTGCCAGTGAATTTTGTCATATCTGAACCATCGAGTGTTCCAAGTTGGTGAAAGTAACCACCTGAGAAGAAATAAGTAGCTTTATCGGTTCCTCCGCTTATACTCAAGTTGTCATTATCAATATTGCCTACCCTAAATATCTGATCAAGCCAATTGGTTCCTTTACCGGCCGCTGCAATTTGTGCAGCGGAGTACTGCGCCGCCGGAATTCCGGACGGCGTTGCACTGCCATAGGGGTACATTTTGTTGGCAGCCAAATACTCATCCGTATTAAAAGTGTTGAAAAGGGTCTCATATTGAGAGGCGTCCAATGGCTTTAAATAGTTAGTGTTATCTACAATCGAGTGACTGACGTTTGCATTTATATTTAAATTTCCTTTTTTTCCTTTTTTAGTGGTAATTAAGATAACCCCGTTCGCTGCGTTAACGCCATAAATAGCAGCACTTGCGTCCTTTAGTACTTCAATTGATTCTATATCATTCGGATTGAGTCCTTCTAACATACCTCTGTTTACACCATTGGTACTCGCACCAACTGCTCCGGCATCCGGTTCCAAGCCGGAATTTGGATAAATCGCCCCGTCAACAACAATCAAGGGTGATCCTTGCCCACGAATGGATAAATAAACCCCGCCTCCCGGTTGCGTACTGCCTTGTATCGCTTGCAAGCCTGGAGCACGTCCAAACAATAGCTCAGGTACAGAGTTATTAGCGGCCGCAGGAATATTCTTTGGATCAACTTTCGATATAGCTGTAGTAATGTTATGGCGTGTCGAAGTACCATAGCCAATTACCAATACTTCGTTTAAGCCATTTTGCTTCGAAGGTAGGCGAACATTTAACGATGAGCGCGTTACATTAATTTCTACATTCTCATACCCAATGGCACTGAAAACCAGTGTAGCACCTTTTTGTACTTTAATACTGTACTTACCATTGGCGTCGGCAGCCGTTCCGTTGGGGGTATTTTTTATGATAACATTCGCACCAGGAATAGAGGAGCCGTCACCACCGGAGCTAACGGTTCCCGACACAGTAATTTGTTCCTGTGCACGAACATTTGTAGCCCCAACAGTTAGAAAAAGCAGCATCAGAAAACACCATAACTTTGAGATTTTAAAAGTAAATCTTTGCATAATTAATAATTTAAGGTTAATAAATTGGTCTGATTCGTGAATCGCTCTACATCCCCAGAGATGGGATGGGGAGCAACGATTATGATCACAGCAAAGTTGATTAACTACTGTCGATAATCGTAACGTGATGCAACCAGCTTTTTTAAAATTACAATTGAAAAAAAATCAAACATCTCATTATTAGTCAATTATATAAAAATAGCGGCAATAAAATTATAATGATTTCTGTGCAATTTGTAACAAAGTGAGTGTAAAAGTGAAATGTTTGATTTGTGTCAAAAAAAGATTTTCTGAATTCTAATGAGAAATGAGTTGGCTTAATTCGTTAAAACCTATATTATCGGGCCATTGGCGACCAAATATCAAATACTATAATAAGGATTCTGTAATATAAAGGAGATAATTACTTGACTTAATATGGTCTTCAACGCTTTGCAAATAATGTCTGGTCAAAATGTCTACCAGGCATCCTCTAAGCTTTTACATTTTGAAGTAGAAAAGTGTTTTGATATTTAACAAAGGGAATCCTTAACCAACCTGAAAATTCGAGAATCGCAGATGGCAAATAATTTTTGATTAAATGAAACGCATATTGCTGAGGTAACCATGTGCCTATCATTGAACGGGCGCTTGGCTTCAATAATAAGTTAATCAAGATATGAGGGTATTTCAAATTGATTGATTCAAATTGGAATTCTCAAAGTTGGCTTCAATTACCTTCGACCTATGACCTATTCATTAATGCAGATTTATTTAAATCTAAGAAGATTTCGTCAGTTTTTTTGACTTTTGCAAACTGATTAGCGGCTACATCAGTATCGACAAGTTGTATTTCCATAATCTTGTTATCAAATTCCTCACCGTGTACAAGAGCTTTTGCCCTAATCCGATTTCTATAAGTATATACAGTACCTACGGTGGTTTGCAAAATATTGGCAACTTTTTGCGGGTTCTTTATACCCAATCTCATCAAGGCAAAAATTCTCAAATTTGTATTTAAAATTTCATCATTAGCTGGCCAAATTTGGTCTTCCGGCTTTAATAGAGCATTGAATGAATGGATAAAATTCGGAAAAAGCCTTAGAAAAATTGTATCGAAGGTGTGAAACAATTGCTTCCTTTCGTCTTTAATGTTGATTTCGTTCACGGATCGCAAAAGACTTTCATAGTTTTTTATCTTTAGTTTGTGTTCAGCGTTCCTCTTTAGTTTTTCCAATTTTAATATGTAGCCTGAAATTAAATCAAAAAAATATCCGATATACTCTTCCTTGATATATGCCTCTTCTAATAGTCTTCTATTGATATTGTCAAGATGCCGGTATTTTTCTTGGACAGTTACTTCCCTTATTTGTATTTTTTTTCTGCTTACAAAGACGGAATAAAATCCAAACGCGATCGCAATCAGCGATACACTGACAAGGCTTATAAGAATGATTAACACCTTATTTTTTTCATTAGCTGATTGGATCAGTTTTTGCGCTGCTACTCTCGTTAAAATTGTCTCAATACTTTTCACCTGCAATTCGTTTCCAAAAAAACGACCTTCATCGAGCGCTTCATTTAAGACCCATTCCGCATCATATAAGTCCCCGTGTTCGACAAGTAAGGCTCCCAGGCGGAACGCAGCTAAAGTCGCCTTCGTCGATGTGCGGATATCATAAATCATTGCCATAATTAACAGTCTCTGCTCTTCGTTGCCAGCAACTAAGTAGCTTAAGTCATTTGCTACCATAGCACGCTCATGAAAACTAAGGTTGCGATTCCGATATAGTTTTTCCAATAAATCAATCGCTTTTTCTTTTTGTCCGTTAATTACCAGGTATTGCCCCAGGTACTTGGACTTTTCGTATGTTCCTGGCGAGCAAAAATTGATTGCCGTGTCGAGCGTGAGCAATGATTCGCGAAGATTTGTGGGTGAATAAAATCTGTTCGTATTGTAAGCCGACAGTTCATATAAAGCTCGCGCCTTTAGTGCATAATATTGTAATTTGTTACTATCAGTAAGCATTTTGGGGTTAAGTTGTTCAATACATTCAAATGCTTCTTTGTACATACCCCATCCTAATTGAAGCGTGCCCAATTTAATTTTGCTTTCAAATTGTTTTTGTCTATCTCTTAAAAGACTACTAGCCGCTATTAGTTTATAAGTGTAAACATGCGCAGAATCAAAATTGTAACTTTTGTAGGCATCGACTAGCGTGTCGTAAAGAGCGTAACGCTCGTTAATATTACTTCGGGAAAGTAAAGTTAACTTATATTTAAGTGTTTTTAATTGTCGCTCCTTTAGATTGTCATAACTTCTTTTCTTGTGAATTTCTGTTTTTAAAATACTCAAAAGATTATCAGGTCGTTCATTTGCAAAACAGAACCTCGCAAAAACGCTAGTAATTATTAATAATATAAATCTCAGTTTCATATATAGTTCACACAAAAGGAATAAAGGCGAGATCAGAGGGTATTATCAGGTTCAAGGCCGAACTAGAAATGAGTACGTTTAACATACACTTTCGCATTAGCCAGGTTCACTTAAAGTTAAAATCAATCCATAAATATAGTAAAAGAAACTATTTCACTCAAGTTGTTATTTAATGATATAATATGGTAAAAAGCGAAGATGAAGAGTGTGATTTCATTATATAGCTGTTTCATTTCTGATTGTATATGCCGGCAATACTTAGCAGTAGATGATGTCTATGGCGCATCCTCGTTTTTTCGAGATCCTCTCATCCCAATTCGTTTGATGGATAACTAAAAAACATATTTTATACGGGTTGTTCCAGTTCGTAGCGGGTTATAACAACGATGGTTTTAATCGATTACTTCAAACATTTCATTTACTTTTACCGATGTCATGTTTTGGTGGCACCGCCTTAACATTTTTCGCCTGTTCTGTTTGCTCGACGTGCACGGCGAATTCGGCCGGCTCGATCCTGATGCCATAGAAATCCGCATAGGCGCGGGTGAACTCGGCACCGAAATAGAGAATAGCAGCAATATAATAGATCCACAGCAGGATAACGATCAAGTATCCGGCCGCGCCATAAGTGGAGCTTGTACTGGAAATATAGATGCCGATCAACAAACGCCCGATCATGAACAGCACTGCGGTAAAGATTGCGCCGGAGCGGACATCCCGCCATTTGATATTGGCATCCGGAAGGACTTTAAAAATAATACCAAACAGCACCGCGATGACGACAAAGCTGATAGTTACATTTAAGATATTGAAAAGGGTAACGGTAATCGCGGGCAGAAAGCTTTCCAGCTTGGTGTTTAGCGCAAGTAAGGCACCATTAACAATAAGTGATACAAGCAATAAAAAGCCGAGTGTAACGATCATTGAGCCGGATAGCAACCTGTCCTTAAGGAGCTTGATCCATGCCACTTTGGGTTTGGGTTTGACCTGCCAGATCAGGTTGATCGATTCCTATATTTCGCCAAAAACGGTTGTCGCGCCGATGATCAGGGTAACGATGCCAATAATGACCGAGATGGTTGATTTTCCGGAGGCTTGCAAATGCTTGATCATATCCTGAATCGATTTGGCGGAATCAGCGCCGACTACGCCGTTAATCTCAGCGTATCTTTCCCTAGCTCGCATCTTTACCTACAAAAATACCGGCCATCGAAATTAGCAGTAATAACAATGGCGCAAGGGAGAAAAGCGTATAATAAGCCAGCGAAGCGCTGTACTTAAGCGCCACGTCATTCATGAAACCGCTGAAAGCCGCCTTTAAGATCGTGAAACCGTTTTTAACAGCCTGTTTGGTAAAGTAAGTTTTAGTCGGGTTCATGAGCTTTTTTGGATGATAAGTATGATGCCGGGAAAAATGTTTGAATAATTTGTATTTAATTCGGTTTCATACATTTAACGATTATAAACAATGATCAGCCCAACCACGTCATATTTGATTGAGCTTTGGCCAGTCGTTCAACAATTTGTTCGAAAGCTGAAAAATCGAATGATTTCTCGATATAACCTTCTGCCCCGCATTCCGTGGCAATATGCTGAAGGTTATTATGGGCCGCATAGCAATACGGGTATCGCAGCGGTAAATTCATTTGCTTTTAAGGCTGAACAAAAATCACCGCCCAAGCCGTTTAGCAGGAAATGATCCAGGATGATAAGTCAGGGATTCATTTTGATAATTTCCTCGATTGTTAGCCGCTCATTGGCATGTAACACTTTAAATCCGCAGCCGATGAGGATGTAATCGACAATATCCATAATGTCCCCGTTATCTTCAACGATCAACACTTTTTTCATGAGCATAAATATAATTAGGCGAAATAATTCTGCAAGGATTTAGGGAATTTTGAAATTTGTGATGTCTTTACGCTACACGCCTTAGGAGTACTGCGGCCAGTTTTGCCGGGGCCGCTTCTGCGACCGGGTGGTCCTCATTAATGATCGTTTCAGGCATGCCGCTGAATTGCGAGCTTTCGGGGCTTTGAACTAATACCACGCCACCATTATTTTTGATGGCTTTGCTTCCTTTTAATCCATCCGATCCGCAGCCGGATAATATAATGCCGACGGCTTTTTCTTCAAAATCGCTGGCAAGTGAGGTAAAGAAAATATCTACTGCATTATTTAACACTTCATTTGCGCGACGTTTTCTGACGTTAAGTATGCCATCATTTAGGGTGACCATGCTGTTTTCTGCCAGCACGTAAAGATGATGGGGTTCAAGGCGGGTGTCGGCCGTTAAACGGCAGACCGGTAACGATGTACTTTTCTTGAGTAATTCATCCAACCTACTTTTATGTTCCCTTTTTAAATGAGTTACTATGATATAAGCTATCCCAGTATTTGCCGGGATAGGGTTTAAGAACTCTCTTAGCGCAGACAAGCCGCCTGCGGATGCGCCGATACCGACGGCAAAAAAATCATGCTTCATGAAATAATTACAGCCTGCGAAAAAAAATGTTTTAGGAACCTTTTAAACCAGTTCGTAGGACTTTCGCAGGTAAATAAATATTCCCGGCTTTAACTCCTCAAGCGTGGTAAGGCGGATATGGTTTTCAAACTTTTTCCCCGCGGCAACACTTTTAATGACTGGTTTATCTTTGTGGGCGATTTTAGGGTAGAATTTGATATCGAGCCATTTCTTCATTGGGCTGATGACCAGGAATCCGGTGCGGCGATAAAACACAATACAGTTGGGTGTCGTGCTGATGAGCACCTTAGGCCAGTCGGCTACCTCGGCCAGTATCTTATCAAAAACCAATACCAGCTCTTCAGACCGCCCCTCAAACAGGGTGTCAAGGCTTACGCGTTTGCAATAATGCCGAAAATCCATTCAGGGCAGATCGCGTTCACATTTGGGACAGGTCCAGCTCATTGATCAACAGGCAACGAGTATGATTGTCCATTTGTTATCATCGTCCAGCGCATAAGTCAGGCCGTCACTCATTTCGTAGACATGGTGGCCGCATTTTTCGCTATAAAAACTTTTGGTTTCATGGATGACCTGCCCGCCGTTTTCTTGGCGGAGGTAGTAAGACAACGAACTAATAGACGGCTCAACATCGCTTAACTTTTGATACTCGCCTTCTTTTACAAATGCTGAACTCATCAGATAGATATTTTGGTTTTTCTTACAAATAATGTGCCTTAATGCGTTTGCGATAAGGACAATTACTTCTTCATCCAAACCGCCGGGATTACGGCAGACATGTATACGTCTTCGTCGGGTTTAAAAACGGCCACCATTTTATTGCCTGCAAAGACTTCGTACGCCCATTTATCGACACCATTATTTACGACCTGAAAATTAAACAGTTCTTCGGTTCCTGCTACACTTATGCCCCTTGTCCACCAAAGCACAGACGTTGGGGATAGCCCTTTATTTTATCGGCGAATGTCTTGGTACTGCGGCCAGCATTATTTTTCCAATATGCAGTAGATACTCTCGCGAATCCTCACAAGGCATTTCAAAAATATGGAAATACACTGTCGAATTTAATAGTCTTAAAGCTACCTCTTCAGTTTAATATATGGCCGGTGAATTTTTAAATCTCGAAAAATTTATTGCCGACGTGATTGCCGGCAGCTATTTGACTACTCCTACCGACCCAGCAGCCTTTGAAATTTAAAGATCAATGTTGATATTACTTGCAAGTTTGGTTCTTTGAGCTTCTCTTTTTTTCATAATTTTTTCCAAAAGTTATATAGAAAATGTCATTGCTCTATTACTGGACAAATGGAGATAAGCGTCTTTTATCATAAGCTTCTATTTTATAACAGTTATCCCTGATAAATCTGTTATATTCATAATTACCGCATCCAACTCATTGGAAGACAACAATAAATAGTCAAGTACCTGTTTTTTTTCCTCGCTATCCACTTCCATCTCTTTAAATATCTGTACAAGCCCCATAATCCTTGCAAGTGGCGCTCTTATGATATGAGATTGTATCCATGATATTTCTTTCAGTTTTTCATTTTGCGCTTCAATAGCTTTGATATAGTCTAACCTTTCGGTAACATCGGTTGCGATGGTAACCTTTGCATTTTTCCCTTTATAATTAATGAAATTGCTTTTAATATCAACCTGTATGATCTCGCCATTTTTTTTCAGGTGCTTAAATATTCCATAATTATCATTTTTTTGATCTTTACTATCATTTAAAAGACCTGTTTCAAAAGAGGGAATTTCTTCGGGTGGCCTGATATCTCTTAAATTCATCATAAAAAACTCTTCCCTCGTATATCCGTAATGTTTTATAAATGCTTCGTTAACATCTAAAAATTTCAACGTTTCCAGCTCAAAAACAAACATCGGCTGAGGGCTCAGGTGAAATAATTCACTGTATTGCTTTTCTGATTCCTCCAATGCCAAGGCCACATTTTTACGTTCAGAGCTGTATATAATGCTTTTATATAAGGATACCGCGGTTAATTCATCTTTTAGAATATAGTCTGAAACACCTAGCGAAAGCGCTTTTATTCCAAAAGAAGGATCAGCATAACCCGTTAAAATTATAACAGGAATATTTAAACTTAGTTCAACCATATCCTTAACCAGCGATAGTCCCCCCTTATCAGGTAATGACAGATCCAAAAGAATGACATCAAATAAATTGCTATCATTGAATAGTATATTTTTTGCCTCCTGAAAACTCTTGGCACGTCTTAACACCGGTGTTTCCATTTGCTCAAATAAGAAATCTTCAATCAGTGCAAAATCACCAGCATTGTCCTCTACGATCAATATATTATATATCCCTTTCTCCTTCCGCATTTTATTTATTGGATCTAATTTGAGTTCTGCTTTTTTAACATGGTTGTCATTTAGTATTTAGGTGTTGGTTTATATAAAAACCGGTCGCCCGCATGAGGACTAGGGAATCCGCTAACGAACGAACCGGATAATAAGGCACAATACAGAAATATGATACCAATGCCTAGTTTTAACAGGAGTACATTTAGCCCTGAAGCCGTTATGGCTTTGAGTCGGAAAGCACCGTCGGGGTAATAGTGAAACAATTATTTTTTTATCTGCCCAAATTAGCAAACTATGTGTAGTAACCAGTATTTGGCAATAGCCCGTTAAAAAACCTAATAAAAGGATGATATTTAAATCCAATTTCATGCTCATTAGTAATTAGTGTCATAGAATGGGTTGCCGGGCAACCTTATACCTGCCTCGGCAGTTATATACTCAATTTCCATTTCCATTGCCGAAGTCATTGGCTGATTACATCTCTCGCAATAATGTATTGACAGCAGATTATCCTCGCTAAAAAGAATTTGGGTTGGGTCGGTACGATGATAAATCGATTGATTGCAATGCATATTGACGCAATACAGATTGTAAAAGGTATAAGTATCATTCATTTGCTTTCCTTGATTAATACTTCAAAATTGCTTAATAGATAACTAATAAAACATAGACACAATTATGAAAGCCTTGTAGTGGTTTGGTTGACATACTGCTAGTTTAATTTTTAAACTGTATCAGTTATTCAAATACTTAGTTAAATTTTTGAATTGGCTTCCTCCGTTGCCCGGTTTATATCAATATTAACTGCGGATACCAATGGTTTACCGCAACAGGCACACGTATGCGTTGCCATCAGGTTTTCAATGCTAAAGGGAATTTGAACTTCCACCATCTGGTGGAAAATGGAGTTCCTACATTGCAGATTTTTGCAATACAAAAAGTAAAGATTAAAGGCCTGTTTCATGAGCTGCTTGTTTAACACCTCAAAGTTGTTAACTGAGCTATGAATGGGCTATAGAACTAATTATTAAAGCTTTGTAGTAGTTTGGTTGACAGGCAGCCTTATACCAGCTTTTGGCTTATAGCATAAGTAGTAAGTTCTGCATTGTTTTTAAGTTGCATTTTTTCAAGTATGCGGGCGCGATAGGTACTTACAGTAGGTGTACTCAGGAAAAGCATGTCGGCAATTTCTGAAACTGTTTTTCCTGATGCGATAAGCAGAAGTGTTTGGTACTCCCTGTCTGATAACAGCTCATGAGGTTCCTTCGTCGCGTTATCATCCAGCATTTCCAGAAATCTTTCTGAAAGTGCCTGTGATACATATTTTTTGCCCTCCATAATTTTATTGATCGCTTTGATCAATTCCATATCCGCGGCTTCTTTGGAAAGATAACCCGATGCGCCGGTTTTTAAAGCCCTTAATGCAATTTGTTCTTCACTATGAAAGCTGAACATTAATACCGGCACTTTTATCTTTTCAGCTTTTATCTGTTTTAAAATATCCAGGCCGTTTCTGCCCGGCAAATCAATATCAAGTATTAAAATATCCCAATCACTTTCCTTTAACTTTTGAAAAACTTCGGCATAATTAACAGCCTCGCCAAATTGCATTAGTGGAAATTCATTGGCACAAATTTGCCTAACACCTATCCTGATTGCCGAATGATCGTCAGCTATTAATATTTTTTTCGCCATTTGTATTTATTATAAGTTCAATGATTGTTCCTTTATCTGCCGAACTGCTGATATTTAATTTAGATCCGATAAGATTAGCCCGTTCCACCATATTTAATAAACCCATTGATAAGGGATTGTGCAGGGTTGCATCTTTCATGCCTTTTCCATTATCAATTATCCTGATCAGGAACCGCTCATTTTTATTTTCGATATGGATATTTACCATAGTAGCCTCAGCATGTTTTGTAATATTTGTCAACGCCTCCTGGCAGATGCGAAAAATATTAATTTCCAGCATTTTATTAATAGCAGGTTGATTTACATCGGCATAAAAACGGCCGGCGACACCTGTTTTCTTTTTAAATTCACTAACAAGCCACTCTATTGCTGCAAATAAACCAAGTTTATCTAATAAAGCGGGCCGTAGTTCATTAGCTATTTGCCTTAAAGATTGTATGCCATCATTTACATCCCCCACTATAGTATCTATTATAGGCTCAACACTGCTGTCAACTCCTATATTCTTTTTTAATGCGGATAATGACATTTTAAGGCCTGACAATTGCTGGCCGAATTCATCATGTATCTCACGCGCGATACGCGACCGCTCCTCTTCTAAAATATTATTCAGCTGCCGGGCAAAGCTCCTGGCCCGCTTTTCCGATGTTTCCAGCGCTGAGGTTATTCGTTTTCGTTCGGTACTATATACAATGCTTTTGTAAAGCGATAAGGCGGTGAGCTCATCTTTTAAAATATAATCTGCCACGCCTGATGAAAGTGATTTTACACCAAAGTTCAGATCAGCATATCCTGTTAAAACAATGATGGGAGCATTTAAACTTATATTAACTATATCCTGTATAAGTGGCATTCCGGTTTTATCCGGCAATGAAAGATCAAGAAGTATAATATCGAATGGGTTTTCTTTTACAGACAGGATCTTTTTTGCCTCCTTATAACTGGAGACGTGTGAAATTAAAGGCGCTTCAATTTGTTCGAGCAAAAACTCTTCAACCAGGGCAAAATCCCCGGGATTGTCTTCAATAACCAGGATGTTATGATCGCCTTTATTGGCCATAGCTTTTTTATTTAACCGGGATAGAAACTATATTGGTCCAAAAGTCATCAATCTTGGCAATTGTTTTCATAAAATCGGCCACGTCAATTGATTTTGTTATATAACAGTTTGCGTGATTTTTATAAGATTGCAAAATGTCTTTTTCAGCCGATGACGTGGTTAACATTATAACCGGAATACTTTTATACTTCTCGTTACTTTTAATATACGTAAGCACCTCGTGGCCATTTACTTTAGGGAGGTTTATATCCAGCAAAACCAGGTGTGGCATTTCCTGCTTATCAGTTAAATCTTCAAAATAGCTAATGGCTTGCTCACCATCCCTTATAGCGGTTATATGGTGTGCTATTTTACTATCTTCAAAAGCTTCCGTCGTAAGCAAAATATCGCCTTCGTTATCCTCGATCAACAAAATGTTTATCCCACTCATGATTTATCTTTTTTTAATATAGTAAAATAAAAAGTACTGCCTTTTCCTGCTGACGACTCCACCCATATTTTACCGCCAAGGCCTTCTATTATTTTTTTGGTTATGGCCAGTCCCATACCGGTTCCGGAATATTCATCTTTATTATGCAAGCGCTGAAAGATAATAAAGATCTTATCAAAATATTCAGGAGAGATTCCTATACCGTTATCTTTAATTGAAAATTGAAAATGTGTCCTGGTTTCTTTACAGGATATTTTAATAACAGGTACTTTATCCGTTGTATGATATTTTAAGCTATTGCCTATGAGGTTTTGAAATACCTGCCTAAAAGGGGTTTTATAGGTATAAATTACCGGCAAATTATCAAAAGCAACCTCAGCCCGTATCTCTTCAATTTGTCTGCGGTAAAGGGCGAGAACTTCGTTAACAACCTTATTAAAATCTATCTTTTCCTGGTCATCTTCCGTTCTGCCCACCCTTGAAAAATCGAGCAGGTCAAGTATGATCTGGCGCATCCGCTTAGCGCCATCTACAGCAAAGTGTATGTATTGCCTGCCTTTATCATCCACCACATCACCATATTTTTTTTCTAACTGTGTCATAAAACTGGTAACCATTCTAAGGGGTTCCTGCAGGTCATGCGATGCAACATAGGCAAATTGCTCCAGTTCAGCATTTGATATGGCCAGTTCTTTTATATGTTTTTGGAGGTCTTCATTCAGTTCCGCCAGTTGTATTTCCGATTTTTTGCGTTCGGTAACATCTGATAGCGAAATCATTAATCCAAATATTTCATTTTGTTTGTTAGTGATAGGAAACAGCCTTACATCATACCACAATACTGAACCGTCGTTTTGGGGATAGTTAGCCTCATAGTTAATATTTGCACCCATTAGCACCTGGTTACTATAGCTTAGAAATTGAGAAAATCTTTCTTTTGGAAAATAATCAGCGAATTTGTCGCCTTGTACTGGATTATGTTGAAATTGACTATTTACAAATTTAACTGCCATTTGGTTAAAGGCTACCACATTCAGCTCTTTATCCAATAAGGCATAAGCTGTATCGGTTGTATCCATTATAGCTTTCAGATTGGCTTCTGATTTTTTAAGCAACTCTTCTGCCTTAAGTTTTTCGGTAACATCGTTACTCATTACAAGCCTTACCGGCCGCCCATTGTAAATAATATCATTAACATTTGTCTGTACAAAAAAGATAGTTCCATCTTTTTTAACATGTCTTGTAACCTCACGTTCGGTTGGACTGGTAACCGCTGTTCGAAAAAGTCGTCTTTGCGCTTCCAAATCCTCTTTGAGCCTAACTATGGAAACACTCGAGTGTAAAAATTCATCTCTTCTGTAACCATAAAGATGAGCAGCTGCTTCGTTAACAGCAATTATTGAAAGATCATCCTTTGCTATCATAGTTAGCGGCACCGGGTTACTTTCAAAAAGCAATTTATATTTCTGCTCGGATGACCTTAGTTCTTCTTCTGTTTTTATACGCAATGAAATGTCAATACCGGTTCCTAATAAACACAACTGGTTTTCATACATAATAGGACTTCCGGTTAATAAAAAAGGAATCCTGGTTCCATCTTTCATTTTTGCGTTGGCTTCAACCGTTACATAACCTTCAATAAATAATTTTTTAATGGCATCAGTTACCTTCTCCAGGTCTTCCTTGACTACTAAATCTTCTGTTCTTAACTTTGCAATTTCTTCCCGGGTATAGCCCGTCATCGTTTCAAAGTTTTTATTCCAGAGTAAATACTGTCCGCTTGCACTTTGCAAATAAAATACACCGGGTAAACTGTTAATGATAGTCTCAGAAAGTTCCTTCCCTTTTAAAATAAGTAATTCGGCCCTTTTGCGTTCGGTAAAATCAATAGAATAAGCTGAAATTGCCGTAACCTTTCCATCTATGATAATAGGGATAAGTGTAGTCCTGAAATATAAAGTCTCCCCATTTTTTTCGTATTCAACCTCAAATATCTCTTTATTGCCTGCCAATACCCTGTTGAGTATCTCATAACGGCGTTTCTTTTCATCGGATGGTAAAAAACCATATACTTCATCACCAATTTGAGGTTTTTCGCCGCTCAACAGGACACTGGTTTTTATAAAAACATTGTTAAATATAATTAAACGAAAATTTGTATCCAAAAGGCAGGTGGCGCCTTCCACATTATCAAAGAGCACTCTTATCCGTTCTTCATTTTCTATGATAAGCTTTCGAGCGTATTCCGCTTTTTTGTGGGCTGAAATGTCTAAAATCTGGGTAACAAAGTATAATGGCGCGCCTTCAGCATCTCTTATTAAAGCAGTATTGACAGAAGCCCATACTTCAGAGCCGTTTTTACGGATATAACGCTTTTCAATATGTTTTACACCATTTTCGCTTGTTAAAACACTATTTATCACATCAAAGTTTAAGCTGTCATCATCCGGATGGGTAATATCAAAGATTGACATAGCAAGGAACTCCTGTTCCGAATATCCCAGCATCTCACATAAACTAATATTCACCTTTAGCCAATTACCCTTTAACGAAACCATAGCAATACCAATGGCAGAATATTCAAAGGCGGTCCTGAACTTTGCCTCAGCTTCGCGAAGACCCGCCTCCATCAGTTTTCTTTCAGTAATATCACGCGCTATTACCAATACCTGATTATCCGCAATTCTCTTCACATTACTCTCCACCTCAAATATCTTCCCATCTTTCCGTATAAGGCGCCTTTCCCTGATTACAGAGCGCTCCTGTAGATTTTGCCATTGAATAATGGGATCTGCCTTCAATTGTTCAGGGTCTATAATATCTTTTATATTTAACTGTAATAATTCGTCTTTGGAGTACCCCGTTATTTTGCACAAACTTTCATTTACCTCTGTAAAATTCCCATTGATGTCCGACAGGTAGATAGCATCTGAGGCTTGTTCAAGTAACGAGCGGTATTTTTCCTCACTTTCTTTTATGATATCATTGCTGCTCAAAATATCTTTAATCAAACCTTTGATATTTTTTATAATGTAGAACGAAAGTGAAATGGCGATGACGAGGGAAAGTAAAATAAAAGAAACGAAATTTATTGCTGTTCGCCGGTATAATAATTTATTATCATTAAGTACCTCCTTTGCAACGTTAACTTGTAAACTCAATAACTGATTAACCTTTAAAGCTAAAGGAGCCGGTTCATCAAATGCGCCCTGCTGAATTAATATATTAAGCGATTTAGCATCCCCCCTAGTAAGTATGGATAAAAGATTTTCAATTACCTTATGAGCCTGATTTTTTACTGCCTCTGTTTGTTTAACAAGTGCTTTTTCCTCCGGTGTAAGATAAGTGCGTTTATAGTTAGCCCAGTTAGTATCAATGATTCCCTTTGCTTTCAGTACCCTTTCCTTTGCCTGAGCGAATGTAAGTTTTCGATTTTTAACGCTTTGAGCCACCGGGAGAATTTCCGAATCATATTCAAAGCGCACAATTGATAATTGTTGAATACATACTATCCGATCCGAATAAATGGTTTTGGTATTATCGTCCATTTTTTTCAGATCGCCAACAGCATAAATGCCCAATCCTATTAGGCTAACGGCCGTAATAAATATCAGCATGTACAATTTTGCGGAAGTGCTGAATCTATTTAACATAGCATTTTCTTGCATAAGGGTGTATCCATAAATTCAACTTTTGGGAGTAAATACTTGAAATAGGTTATACGCTATAATTATAAAGTTGATTAATATCTGCTCTGATATTAATCAGCTTCATAAAGTTATAATTAAATGCAAAAATAATAATTGAATTAAAAAATAACTATAATGAAAATTATGAGATATAACAGGTTGGACATTCCAGAGCAGCCGCCACTCCTCCTCTGAGAAGGAAAAAAATTTGTTCCGTGAAACTTTGACCCGGCTAACTTATTGATTTAAAACGATACCTCAAAAAGCTGATCACACAAATCGATGCGCTAAAGCGCATGAAATTATATGGTCAACCCGCCCCGAATCACCATTCATAGTTTAAATAAAATAGATTGTAGATGGTGGTTCGCAGCAATCATAAATAAGCCTCAAAATCATTGAGAGCATGGACTTCTTGGCCCATTTGATTAAGCAGGTGATATTCAAATAACTTTTAAAAGACATCGATTATTTTTCTGATGGTAATTCTTTATTTGATAATTACGGGAGGTGAAATAGAGAAAGTACCTGTAAGTATTGGGACCCGCGGGAATTTTGCTCCAAAAAACACATATTAAAGAGATGAAATTGAAGCCATTTTTTTTAAATCCTTAATAAAAAAGTTCAAAAACTGCGGTCTAAGGGTCACTAAACAAAAAGGCCTTAAATAGCCTAAAAACGCCGCTTTTTATAAAAAAAGTGGCGTTTTTGTTTTTACAGTTGTACCGATAAAATTGTTCAATTTATTATGTTTTTTTACCATTGTTTTACCAATAAGCTTGTTAAATGGCAACTTTTAGAGGAGTAATTCTAAACACAGGAAAAAAGAAGACAATACCTACAATGTAAAGGTATGGGTAACGCATAATAGAAAATCCGCTTACAATGGAACGGATTATCATGTTTCTTCGAAACAACTCACTAAAGACTTAGAGATAAAAGATTCATTTATTAATGAACGGCTTAACGATAAGATTAAACTATTTCGTGAGGCCATAGTTAAGCTGGCCCCAAAACGGACTTTATAACGATGCTGATTTAGCCTCACATCTTGAACGCGTTTTAGCCCAATCAAGCGACAATAAAATAAACTTCATAATCTTCGGGCGTCGAATAATTGCAGCCATAATATTATTTAAATAACCTGTACTCCCGACCACATCCGTTCATCTATTGTACGCTGAATACCATGCCATTCGCCAAAGCCCTTATCATTGGGAAAAACGTGGGCATTTGATGCAAGTTAAATTCAAGTTATAAATATTTAAATATGCGCCGAAAATCTTTTACTTGCTTATTATCATTAGATAGGTTTATTCGAGACAAGGGTTTATGCACTTTATAGACAGTATACCCTCGGTAAATTCATGCCTGCCCGGTTATATAAGTACTATGATCTCGTATTTATCATAGTGCATGATATCGCAAAATTGCAGGATTTAATTAAATTCTATTATAAATTTTGATCCATTTGCGTAAACGATTTGTATGTTTGTGTTTGAGCGCTGATGGATCATACCTCCACAACCAGTTACCTTCAGTTGCCGCAGGTATGTTTATTCGCGAGCTCTCATCTAAACCCAGCACATCCTGCATGGGAACTATCACAATTTTAGCAACCGAAGCCATCGCCATGCGGATAAATATGTTATTGATATTCTTTTCTTTTACGGCCGACCCTGTATAATTTTTCAAATGTTTTAAGGCGCTTTTATTAGCTTCCTTATTGTACCAACCTTTGGTGGTATTATTATCATGCGTGCCGGTATAGGATACGCTGTTGGCCGTATAATTTTGTGGCAGATGCGGCGTAGCTGCATTATCACTACCGAATGCGAATTGCAATACACGCATACCCGGCAGTTCAAATTCATCACGCAATTCATAAACCGCATCATCAATATCACCCAGGTCTTCAGCAACAAATGGCAGTTTACCAAACTCCTTTTTTAAGGCATTAAATAAGTGAATGCCTGGCCCTTGCTCCCATTTACCATTAACTGCCGTTTTTTCGCCAGCAGGAACTGCCCAGTAACTGGAAAAAGCACGAAAATGATCTAATCGTAACAAATCGAATCTTTCGAGATTTTTGCGGATCCGCTTTATCCACCAATCGTAGTTTTGTTCTTTAAGTATTTCCCAGCAAAAAACAGGCATACCCCAAAGCTGCCCGTCAGCCGCGAAATAATCAGGTGGTACACCCGCTACCTGGGTCATATTGCCATTTTTATCCAAACTAAACAATTCCGGATGTGCCCATACATCAACTGAATCATAACTCACATAAAACGGGAGGTCACCAAATAATTGGATCTGCACTTTATTACAATAGTTTTTCAGACTGGCCCATTGTTTGGCAAACTGGTATTGCAGCCATTTTTCTTTATTAATAGAATCGGCGTTAGTTTTCATAAACTCATCAAGCGCTTCTTTGTTCCGCAGCTTAAATTCATAGGGCCATTTGTACCACGGTTTGTTTTTATGCTGATGTTTTAACACAACATATATGGCGTGGTTATCTAACCAGGCAGCTTCTTTTTTACAGAATGAAGTAAATTCACCTTTAAAGAAATCGCTTCCACTATCTTTAAAGTTGGCCCACGCTTTAGAAAATATCAATTGTTTTATAGTTGATGCCTGCTTGTAATCCACTTTATCTGAATCGGGCAAAACGTATTCATCAACAGTTAACAAGCCATCATTAGCCAACAACTCCGGACTTAACAACAAGGTATTACCACCCATACTTGAGTAAGAGCTATAAGGCGAATACTGGCTGTTTTTATCTACCGGACTCAACGGCAAAAGCTGCCAGTACTTTTGATACGACTGATGCAATACATCCGCAAACGCCTTTGCTCCCGGACCAAAATCGCCAATACCAAATTTTGAGGGTAATGATGTAATATGCATTAATATACCTGAACAACGACCACTGTCAGGCAGCTCAAGCTTTAAAAATGCGAAAGGTATGGTTGTAAATAAGTCTTTAACTAATATCTCCTGCTGATGCTTGCCGTTTGTTTTTAATACCAAATTTTCAAATTTTTCAGGGGCATCTTCGGGAATAATTATGCGGGTATCCTCCCAATCTGTAATTGATATTCCCGTTAGGTTCAACGGCACAACTGTAATGTACCATGTAGGTTTATGGTAGCGCACAAAAGCGAATACGTTATCGGCATATTTCCCTTTTATCTTTAGTGGTTTGAATTTCCCTTCAGCAAAAAGCTGCGAATTGGCTTTTCTTTCCTGTAATAATAACTGTGTAAGCCAAATCTTTATTTGCCCGTTGAATCTATTATCCCAAAGAGTTTTCAGCGATGATCTTTTAGCTAATAAGGCTTGATGATGCTTATAATCAACCGAGCGGCGGTTATCCGGGTCAACCAAACTGAGATCCCAATGCTCGCAACCCTGATAAACATCGGGCATGCCCGGGCAGGTAAACTTCAGCATTACCTGAGTTAAAGAATTTATAACTCCATACCCGGCAACCTTTTCATGTAGTGTTCTAAAACTCTTCCAAAATGGTCTTCGTTTATCCAGCAACGCTTTTGCAAACTGCTGAACGGCTTTCTCATACTTTTCGTCCGGTTCTGCCCAGTTGGAATGCAGCTTGGCCTCGCGCATTGTTTTTTGCAGGTATTCCCGTAAACGTTCGCTGAAATCGTCTTCATCTTCGCCCGGCATGGGGTAGGCGCCCATCAATGTTTGATAAATAAAATATTCGTCATTGGCATCTGGCGCGCCTATTTGTTTAATATCCCGATTCATTTGCTGCCAGCTTCTTACCGCCTCCAGCCATTCATCTGCCAGATTCGGCAATACGTTTAGCCTGGCCCGTACATCTTCACCGCGCTTGGTGTCATGTGTTGCGGTTGCATTCATACTCAGGGGCCATTGCTTTTGGCGTTGCTTCATCTTTTTATGAAAATCTGCCTGATTCATACTAAAGGCATCCGGGGCGTCCCCTACTTCATTATGACTAATGAGACGGTTATAAGTGTACATCAATGTATCCTCAACCCCTTTAGCCATTAGCGGGCCGCTAAACTGCATACAACGCATATAAAAATGCAGCGCTTTATCGTTGCCCTTAGAGTGAAGGAATGCTGTTTCTAACAAGCCGACGGCCCGCAATAATGTTTTATCTGCATTTTTTATAGCTGATAAAATCTTTTTTATCAGTATCTCCTCATCCTTATGCAAAGGAAAACTGTTGCCATAAAAACGATAATCAGGGCAATTGATTAAAAACTGCGCGATAGCCTGTTTGATCTCATCCCTTACTACCTCTTTAGGTTTTACAATGTTCGACCGTAAAAAAAGATCGGTTAAATTATCCAGCTCACCTGCCATTTGGTTATGCAGAATATAGGCTTTTTTATTATTTACCTGTTGCACAACCGGTGTGGTATCTTGAGTTAGGCTTTTATAAAAAGCAGTAAATTTATGCCTGTTTCCTTTGCCTGTAAGCAGGTTATTGACCAGTGCCAGAAAATCATAGCCGGTATTACCCTGTATAGGCCATGCAGGCATCTCCTCGCCTTTTTCAAGTATCTTTTCAACTACTATATAGGTTTCATCGCCCAACGCTTTCCTTAACTGCTTGAGATATTTAGCCGGATCATACAAACCATCAATATGATCTATCCTTAATCCCTGGAAAATATCTTCCCGAACCAGTTCAATAATGAGCTGGTGAAATTTATTAAATACCTCATCCCGCTGAATATTCAAACAGATCAGACTATTCACCGTAAAGAAACGGCGGAAATTTATCAGGTGATCTGTTTCCTTATAACTGCAAAGCCGATAATGTTGATCATTGGCAATTTGCAATAGTTGTTTTTTACTTATCGAATTGACATCCGCAATATATTGATAAGATGAAGATTTAAGCGGCCATAATTGGTCAGCATATTTAAGTACCGGTTTGTTGTTAATCAATCCTATCGTCAATTCACCGTTATCAATAGCATCAGTTAGGTCCGAGCCTAAAAAGGGCACCATTATCGGCCCTTTAAACAATAACTTATCGGTAAGGCTATCATCAAAGAAGGTTTTGTAGGGTGATGCCCGGCCATTTTCCAGCACATC
>Ga0302300_1000672_pt1 | contig 22703 bp, 26 predicted proteins | sample III_Palsa_E1_1_FD_198756 | JGI IMG/M metagenome (GOLD analysis project Ga0302300, IMG submission 198756) | Peat permafrost microbial communities from Stordalen Mire near Abisko, Sweden - III_Palsa_E1_1 | ecosystem: Environmental > Terrestrial > Soil > Palsa > Peat permafrost | place: Sweden... | reverse complement strand
AAATTAAAATTTTAATTTTAAAAAATAGAAATGAATAATTATAAAGTTAAACTATTAAAAATTAAAATTTTAATTTTAAAAAATAGAAATGAATAATTATAAAGTTAAACTATTAAAAATTAAAATTAGAAATGTTTTATAAAATAAATTTATTTTATAAAATGGACGATCATAAAGTTAAACTATTAAAAATTAAAATTAGAAATGTTTTATAAAATAAATTTATTTTATAAAATGGACGATCATAAAGTTAAACTATTAAAAATTAAAATTAGAAATGTTTTATAAATGAATGATTTATAAAATAAATGATCAAAAGTTTAAACAATTAAAAGTTAAAATTAGAAATGTTTTATAAAATAAAAATTAAAAATAGAAATGAATATATAACGGCAAATAAAAGTTAACTATTAAAAATTAAAAAGTTAAAATTATTTGATCAAACTATAATAAAAAACTGATAATTTCTATATTGAAAATAATAAATTAAAATGTTTATTTATATTTTTGGACTGTTGGTATGTTGGTTTATCCAATATATGTATTTTTATTCAAAAACTGAAAATGGAATTGTTTATAATTATAGATTTGGATATATTTATTCATCAATAAATGAAAGTAAAAATGAAATTTCATATTATGATAATTTATTTTTTCGAAATAAAAATAAATTTCCATATTATAAATATAATTACATAACTGGTGAAGAATATCAATTTTATGAAAATACAAATGTAATTAAAGAAAAAAGAGATAAAGAAAATAATTTATATAAATATTATGAAAATGGAAGTTTAAAACTTTTCCATAATGAACAAGTTTATAAATTATATAATGAAAATAAAAAATTACAAATTCATACAAGATCTATTACAAATAATAATGAAATATTAGAAAATACAGATTTTTTGGTATGGAAAAATAAAGATGGAATTTCATTAATTCCACCAAAAAAAGGAAAATCGTTTACAATGTATAAAATTTGTTATAATCACAAATGTAAAATTTATGTATATGTTCAATTATTTGTATTTGCTGATAGTGAGAGATTATTTACATGTGAATATAATAATGATGAATTTCATGATCATAAAATAAGAGTTGATAAATGTAAAGTTGTTAAAATTTTTGATAAAAAAGGATTTATTTATGATAGTGCTAATTCATTTGTTTGTAATTTTAGTAAGAATTTTACTTATAAAACTAATGAAATAGTTTCAACTTATTTTGATCCTAATCCAAAAAACATTTGTTCATTTGGAATACATGGATTTATGACTGTTGAAGAATGTGATAGATATTTACCAAACCATAATTAAAACTAATTTAAATTAATAAATAATTTAAATTAAATCATTGATCTAAAAATCATTGATCTAAAAATCATTATAATCTAAAAAATCATTATAAAATGAAAATTTTAATAGGATTCAAGTTGCCATTAAATCATTTAATTTATTTATATTTAGATCAAATAATTGATAAATTATCCAATGTTGTTTATGATTTATCAAGAATATTAGATAATGAAAATAAAAATATAAATGTGAATATATCTGGACTTGAATTTGACTATAATCAAAGAGATAAGATGTGTGATGAATTAATGATAATTTTGGGATCATTTTACATTAACGATTATTTAGAAAATATAGTGTTGATTTATAAAATTATTAATACAGATTATATTAAAACAATGAGTAAATATGAATTATTAAATTATCTAATACATAATTATAGTGAAAATATATTTTCATTTATTCCATATACAGTATATAAAGTTGAAGAAAATAATTATTTAATATGTAATGAAATAATTAATAAAAAAATAACAAGTCTAGATGAATTAAATGAAATGAATTATAATGATCAAAAAATAAACAAATATCAAGAAAAATTATATAGAAAAACTTTAGGAATTTATAAAGAATTTTTAATAAAAACTACAATTAATGATAATTTGATACTTTTAATTTGTAAATATATTAATTATAATGTTTTGGATTATAAAATTAAAGTATTTATTAAATGATAAAAAAAAATATTTATGTTAAATAAATGAAATTATTAGTAGTTATATTGATAATTATTTTATTTTTATTTATTTTATCATTAAAATTTAATAAAAAAATATTAAAAACTAAAGGAGATCAGATTGTAGTTTCTGGGAATTATAATTTATATCAAACACCAGTTTTTCAAATGACCGTTGATATTGATAGTAATAAACAATATGATGATTATTTCATATATCCAGTAAAATTCAATAGAATTGGAATTGATTATATTCAACCGATTAATTATAATGCTGAAGAAAAAATAATTTCAACAGTTGTTGGTAATATGAAATATTATTTATCAAACATAAAATATATTTATGATAATTTTTCATGGGTATATTTTAAAAACATAAATAATGATTTTTTTGATAAGGTTGTTAAAGGAATGGAAATAGTATATAAAGATGGGCATCCTTGTATTTCTAAAAATGGAATAAATTATTTTTTAGATAAAATAACAAAAATATAATTGAGAATATTTATTAAATGATTATTTATTTTTAATGATCAAAAATGATTTTTTTATATAAATTTATTAAAATTTATATAATTGTTCATCTCTTTAAATGTCTGATGATGAAAATGATCTTGTATCTACCAGTATAAATACATTCATATATTCTTGGTCTTTTTGCGATGAAGACACGGACGAAGGGTTACGGTGTTTTATTAGAGCATATGGTATTTCAACGGTAGAAGAGAAAAAAGATTGTAAAAAACCAATATTAGATAGAGGATATGAAAATGTATCTGTATTAATAGAAAATTTTCCTCCATATTGTTATATTGAACTTCCTTCAGTAATAGATAATCATAAATTTGAATGGGATGATACAAATGTTAAATTTTTGTATGATAAATTATGTAATTTAGGAATGAAAAAAGATATGAAACCAATTAATTATAAATTTGTTCATAAAAAGAAATTATATTTCGCAAATAAACAAAAAAAGAAAGAAAAAGGAAAATATGTAGATAAATTATTCCCATTTATCTTTCTTACTTTTAATTCTATGAAAGCATTATCATATTTTGGATATAGATTAAAGAAACCAATTGATGTCTATGGTATAGGTAGAAATATTACATTTAAAAGTCATGAGGGTGATTATTCAGCAGATCCAGTTATGAAAATGACAGCCATTAGAAAGATCAAATTGGCAGGATGGATAAATGTTGTTGGAAAAGAAATATTAGGACAAGATAAAGAAAGTAGATTTGATCGTGAAATAGTTTGCACATATAAAAATATTAAACCTGTAGATATTAAAACTGTTATAATGCCAAAAATAATGTGTTTTGATGGTGAAATGAATAGTCAAGCAATTAGAGCGATGCCAAATTCAAAATTGGATTCTGATAAAGTATTTCAAGTATCATGTGTATTTTCTAGAAATAAAAAATATGATATAGAAAGTAATAATTTTTATGAAAAAATATTATTAACATTAGGAAATCCAGATCCTATAGATGATGTTGAAATTAGAAAATTTAAAAATGAAGGTGATTTATTACTAGGATTTAAAGATTTAATAAATGAAAAGAACCCAAATGTATGTATTGGTTATAATATATTTGGGTTCGATATTGAATATATGTGGAATAGAGCAAAACATTGTATGGTAGAAAAAGAATTTTTACAAAACAGTTGTCTTTTTAATAAACCTGCTTATATACATGATAAGGATAAATGGGCAAGTCAGGCTTTTGGAAAACAAAATATAATTAGATTTGAAAGTGATGGTAGATTATTTTTTGATGTATGTCCATTTGTTAAACGTAATTATAAATTAGTAAATTATAAATTATCAACTGTCGCAGAAAAATTCAAAGTCGGTGAAAAAGATCCTCTTAAACCTAAGGATATATTTAGATGTTATCGCGAATTTACAGGATCGTCTTTAAAACGGGTTGGATTTTATTGTGTTCGGGATTCTGTTGTTGCTACAAGAATTTGGGAGAAAATAAATATGTGGATTTCAGTTGTTGAAGAAAGTGGTGTAAATCGAGTTCCTATTATTACTCTATATACAAAAGGACAACAAATAAAAATGTATTCACAAGTTTATGAATATTGTATGTATCATAATTATGTTGTCGAAAGTAATGGATATGTGGCAAAAGATGATGAACATTATACTGGAGCACTTGTTCTTGATGCTATTACAGGATTATATAAGAAAGTGGTTTCATTAGATTTCGCAAGTCTATATCCAAGTATTATGATCTCTCATAATATTGATTATTCAACTTGTGTTTTAGATGACAATATACCTGATGAAGATTGTCATGTTTTTAAATGGTCTGAACATGTTAATTGTGAACATGATAAAAAATATGTTGAAAAGGAAGAAAAGAAAAAAATAAGAAAAGAGAAAATAGCAAAAAATAAAGAAGAGAAGGAAAAGAAGAAACAAGAAAAGGAAAAGAAAGAAAAGAAAAAAGAAATAGATAAATTAAAAAAGATAATAAATAAAGTGAAAAATGAAAAACCAAAAAATGATGAAGATAAATCTGATTTAGATTTCTTAGATGAAACAGATTCTGATACAGAATATATTCGTGATACTTTAAAAAATAATGAAAAGAGAAAAGATGAGATTAAAATAGAAAAGGAAGATAAAAAATTATTAGAAACAGTTAAAATCGATATGGATGGAAAGAAAGTAGAAAGTGAAGATGATAGAGTGGCATCTATTAAAAAAGTATGTGGTCATTTTCATTATAGATTTCTTAAACACGAAGTTTCAGAAAAAGGAGTTTTACCATCATTATTAGAAAATTTATTAGGAGCCAGAAAAGCAACAAGAAAAGTATTAAAAGAAATAAAAGATGTCAAAATTCCAAATCTTAAAAAAGAAATTTCTGAAATGAAAGAAGATAAAGATTCTATTATTAGAATGAAAAAGAAAGAGGAAGAAATGGAAGAATTGGAAACAGATTGTATTGTTTTAGATAAACGTCAATTAAATTACAAAGTATCAGCAAATTCAATGTATGGAGCAATGGGCGTTAAAAAAGGTTATCTCCCTTTTTTACCTGGGGCTATGTGTGTAACATATGTTGGTCGTAGAAGTATAGGAATTGTAGTGGAAATTGTAAAGAATCAGTATAAAGGAAAAATTATCTATGGTGATAGTGTTGTTAAAGATACAGGAATATTATGTAAATATGAAAAAGATGGAACTGAATATATTACATATAAATGTATTGAAGAAATTGGTGATGAAATTAAAAATAATGAATGGATTTCTTATCATGGAGATAAGGAATATAGAAATACAAATTTAATGGTATGGTCAGATAAAGGATTTACTAAAATTAATAAAGTTATAAGACATAAAACAAATAAAAAAATAATGAGAGTTTTAACTCATACTGGTGTTGTAGATGTTACTGAAGATCATTCATTATTAAATAAAAAGGGAGAAAAAATTTCACCAAATGAATGTAAAGTTGGAACAGAATTGCTAACACATAAATTACCAGAAAGATATATTGATTATGTGAATAAAAATGAACCAGAAATAATATTTATTGATGAAAAAAAAGATAGAAAAGGAGAATTTAAAAATAATTTAAATTATAAAATAACTAAAGATGAAGCATTTATATGGGGATTGTTCTGGGCTGATGGTTCTTGTGGAAGTTATGAAACTAAATATGGAGAAAAAAACTCATGGGCAATTAACAATCAAGATTATGAATTGTTGGAAAAATCAAAAAAAATATTAGAAAAAATAGAACCTCAATTCAAAGAATTTAAAATTTTAGAAACTATGGAAAGTTCACATGTTTATAAATTAGTTCCAGTTCAGGGACATAATAAAGCAAGTTATGTTAAAAGTTTAGTATTAAAATATAGAAATTTAATGTATTACTCAAAAGAAAGAACTGGTGAAAATAAAGATGGAGTAAAATCATATAAAAGAGTTCCCGATATAATATTAAATGCTTCTAAGTCTATTAAAAAATCTTTTATGAAAGGTTATTATGCTGGTGATGGAGATAAAAATTCTGTTCATAGATATGATAATTTAGGAAAAATTGGAAGTTGTGGATTATATTATTTATCACATTGTTTGGGATATAATGTTAGTATTAATACAAGAAATGATAAACAAGAAATTTATAGGATGACTGGAAGTAAAACTAAATTTAGAAAAAAAGAAGAAAAAATCAAAAAAATATATGAAATTAAAAATTATAATGATTATGTATATGATTTAGAAACAGAAAATCATCATTTTAGTGCTGGTATTGGAAAACTTATAGTTCATAATACAGATTCTATTATGGTAGTATTTGATGAAGAAGATTTAAAGGAATTGGGAATAATTGCCAGAAAGATAAGTGAACATTCTACAAAAATTTTCCCATCACCAATGAAATTAGAATATGAAGGAAAAATATATCATTTATATTGTTTATTTTCTAAAAAACGTTATGTTTTACGTGAATGTGATGAAGAAGGAAATGTTAATCCAGAATTAATATCAAAAGGAATTGTTTTATCAAGAAGAGATAATAGTAAGTTTTTACAACAATTATATCGAAGCACTATTGAACATATTTTTGATGGAAAATCTTTATCTGAAGTATTATTAAATATTGTTATTTATATTGACAAATTATTCTCTCGAAATTACTCTTATAAAGATTTCGTTATCACTAAGGGTATTTCTCGTGATGATTATAAAGTAATGCCGGCACATGGAATTCTTGCCCAGAAAATGAGAGAAAGAGGAATAACTATTCAAGTTGGTAGTAAAATTGCTTATATTATTACTACTGAGGGTGGAAATAAATATAATGTTAGACAAAAAGATAAAATTGAAGATGAAGATTACTTTGCTGAATGGAGAGAGATTTTGAGAGTTGATTTTCTTTATCTTTTTGAAAAACAAGCGATCAAACCTATCGATGAAATTTTAGAAACTGTTTACGATGTTTTTAAAACTAAATCCTTTATGAAAGAACAATTCAATTTTAGAAAACAAAAAGAAAAATTTGTAAAAAGAATTGAAGAATTCGGTAAACCTCATATAAAATTTGTTAATGAAGAAATTATAGTTAAAGATAAAAAGAAAATCTTAAAGTTAAATAAAAACTAATATTTTTAAAAATCTTTAAAAAAATCATTTAATCTCTAAAAATCTAATATTTCTTCACAATAAAGTAATCTGAAAATCATTAAAATGTTTTATTTATCATTAATTGGATTTATAATTATGTTTGTTATATCTATGAGAGAATCAACTAAAATTATTACTTTACATATATCAATAGACAATATTTTTATGGTAATTGGAATATTATTATTCGTTAGTGGATTTTATAGTTTGAATATAAATAATTGATTTTAATATAAAAAAACTAATTTACATTTAATATTTTAATAAATATTAAATATCTAAAAATGTTATCTGAAAATTTAATTGATATTATTGTTAATTATATTGGTTACAATAATAAAATCAAATTTAATTGTGATTTTTTAGAAGAAAATATAGATAATTTAAATTGGATTGAACTAACAAAAAATAAATATATTCCTTTTAATTTTCTTTCAAAATATCAAGATTATATTAGTTGGGAATTTTTTTGTTATAGACAAGATATTCCTATTTCTTTTATTTCTGATCATTTAAATGAAATCAATTGGGATCATTCTGATTTTCCAGAAGAATTTATTGAAGAGATAATGAAAACAAAAAATGAAAAAAAATTGAATTGGAATATAATATCTCAGTCGAAAAATATATCTGTTGATTTTTACGAAAAATATATTAATAAATTAAATTGGTATTTAATATGTGAAAATGAAACTATTCCATATACATTTTTTGAAAAATATTCCAGACATCCTATATATTATAAAAGAATTGATTATATAAATTTATCAGAGAATCCAAATATTCCATTATTATTTTTCGAAAATAATTTAAATTATATTGATTGGGACAGTCTCACAGCACATAAAAATTTATCTGTAGAATTTATTGAAAAATATAATCATTTATATTGGGACTTTTCACAATTATCTCGTAATGAAGGATTACCTTTATCATTTTTTCAAAAAAATCATAATAAAATCGATTGGAATAATTTTTCATCAAATCAAACAATACCATTATGGTATTTTGAAGAAAATAAAAACAAACTGAATTATTTTATTTTATCTGGAAATGAAAATATTCCATATACATTTTATATTCCCATAATTGAAAATTTTTTAAATGATCCATCTATTTCTCCATTTTTATTTCCTTTTGTAGAACACGATTTTTCAAATATTGAAAACTATTTAAAAACAAATAATATTCCTTTTAAAACATTTCTTTTTAATTTTAAAGATATTTTACAATTTTCTCGTGATATAAATATTACAAATGAACTTTCTGATTATTATGATGATATATTTTATAAAGTAGAAGATATTGATAATTTCTCTGAATATATGTCAAAATTTCTTAAATATTGTAATAATATTATTAACGCAGAAACAGAAATTGAATTTGATGATTTTAAAATTGGTATAAAAAATATTATAATTAAATTAATAAAACAATTCGAATATAAAATTAATTGGACAGAATTATCTTATAATCGAAAAATGTCATTTAAACTTTTTGAAAAATTTCTCTTTTCTGAGAATCAAAATACCGAAAATTTCAAATATCAATTAATAAATAATGAAATTGTATGGAAAGCATTAATACACAATAAAACAGCAACTTTATCATTTCTATTAAAATTAATTGATCATAAAAAAATTGATTGGAATGATCTATCTAAATCATATAGAATAACATATGAAGATAATATCAAACAAATGAAAAATATATTATTAAAAATTCTGTAAAATATTAATTTATTCAATTAAATTAATATTAAATTAAATTATATTTTAAATATTGATATTCATAACATTTCCATATTGACCATTTTAAATCTCTGGAATATAATCTTTTGCTTTTATACGGACGATTTAATTTATAATCATGATATTTTTTACTTCCTACTAAAATTCTCCATTTACTACCATTATATATATTTGCGTATTTTGTTTGATGTGGAGAAAAATTATATTTCTCAACTGAATTTAATAATTCTATTTTAAATGGTAATTCTTTACTGTAATGAAAAATAATATTACAAAGATTAATATTCAAATTTGTATATTTCTCCATTTTTACTATTACTTACTATGTAAGAGATAAACAATAAATATTTTAATTAATTAAAATATATTAATAAATCAGTTTTCTAAATTATTTAAAATTATATTGTTTAAAAATTAAAATTAATTAAAAATGAAAATTATTTAAACATGTTTAAATAATTTAAAGTAATTTATAATTATAAATATATTCAAACATTCTTTAATATGGGGGTAAAAGGATTATACGCTTTTTTAAAGAAGAAATTTCCAAAATTATTACATTCGGAATATTTATTAGAAATATGTTTTGGTAAAAAAATTTTGATTGATATTTCATCTTATATTTATAAATATAAAGCAGTATATAAGGAAAAATGGTTAAAGATGTTTATTGGATTTATTTTATTTTTCAAAAAATACAATTTACATATTACATTTATTTTTGATGGAAAAGCTCCTTTATTAAAAGATGAAGAATTAAAACGACGATTCCTTGTAAAGGAAAACTTACAAGATAAAGCAGAAACCCTTTATATGGATTTAGAAAAATATAAAAATACAGGTGAAAAGACTGAATTTTTGATTGATATAATGAAGAAAATTTTAAAAAATCAAAATAAGAAAAATCAATTAAAGGTTAAAAAATTACTTCATAAAAAAAATGAGGAAACAAAAGATAATAATATTATTTTAGATGTTGATATGTTAGAAGGTAGATTAAAAGTAATTGAAGGACAAATATTTTCAATTACAGATGAAGATATTTGGAGTCTAAAAACAATATTGACATTATTAGGTATTGGATACTTACAATCTAATACGGAAGCAGAAACATTAGCATGTTATTTATGTAATCAAGGACTTGCAAATGTAATAATATCAGAAGATAGTGATGCTTTAACATATGTAAATGAGAATATAATTACAATTTCAAAGATTAATGTTCAAGATGGATCATGTATAGTTGTTTATAAAGATGAAGTTTTAGAAGAACTCGAATTGACAAAAGAACAATTTACAGATTTTTGTATATTAAGTGGAACAGATTATAATGATAATATTTATAAATGTGGTATTGTTAATTCTTTGAAATATATTAAAAAATATAAAACTATTGAAAAATTCATAAAAAATGTAAATAAAGATGAAAAGAAAGAAATTAAAAAACAAAAATCTTTTGAACGAATTGAAAAATTTAAAGAAATTAGAGATGTTTTTAATCACAAAATTTCTCCAATGGGAAGATTTTATATTACCGATCATATTGATCAAAATGATCAAAAAGAACAAAAATTTCATAAAAAAGATGAAGAAAAATTTGAAATCATAAAACATATTCCTATTTGTGATGACGATGTGGATTTGGAAAAAGCATTTGACTTTTTAGAGAAATTAAATATTTCTCTACATAAAGAGATTAAAAAAGCATGGAATCTAGGAAAAGAATTAGAAGTCGAATTGGAATTTATTGAATAAAAAACTATTGTTAAAATTAAATAAATATTGTTAAAAATTCTTTAAAGAATTAAAAGATCGTAAACAAGAAAATGGAAATATTTTGAATAAAGAAGATGTTTATGAGTTTTTATTAGGTCCTTGCCATTTAATTTCAGGATATCGATTAAATATTTATGTTGATAATAAAATGTTCGATTATGTAGCATTAGGAACAGATTCGGTATATGTAAATAATTATGTATTAGAATTAGTAAAATGTTTTAAAGAAAATGAATATAAAATAAAATAAAAATTAATATATAAAATTAAAGAAAAATAAAAAGAAATTAAAGAAATTATAAATATAATAATAAATATCTTAATTTATTATTAATGGATCGTAAATTACAAACACAAATGTCACAACCTCCTCAAAAACAATCTGATCAAATTATTTTTTTAGGTTCTCAAAATTTTGGAATTGGTCAAGGCACAAAAGGCAAACTTTTATTCAATGATGTTCCAGGTATCAGTATTGTTTTATTTTATAGCACCAATTGTGAAGTTTGTCATACTGTTATTCCTATATTTAGAGAATTACCAAAATATGTTGATAAGTGTAAATTTGCTGTAATTAATGTTGATAAAAATAAAGAAGTGATTGCTAAATCAGCAGAGACAACGATGGCACTTAAATACGTTCCACAAATTATTATTTTTCATAATGGAAAACCATTTGTTAAATATACTGGAGAGAAAAAACTAGAACCTATGGTCTCTTTTTTTAGAGATACTATTTCTCGTGTTGAACAATCTTTTAACTTTTCAAAACAATCCGAAAAGAAAAAAGAAACAAATAATGACGACTCTTTTGGAATGCCCTATAATGTCGTTTGTGATTCAGACTCTGATATGTGTTATTTAACAGATGAAGAATTAAGTAATGGAAAAGAAGAGGATTGCACAGGATCCGATAAATGCTGTTTCCTTAGTGACTATGAATTATAATGTTAAAAACTAATTTATTTAATAAAAAATTAAATAAATTAAAGATAATAAGAATGAATTTAAATATTAAGATATTTTCCTCAATAAAATTAAATAAGAATTTATCAAGATTAATTTTAAATTATATCACTTATACTCCAGATTCATTACAAAAATTAACATTATTAAATCATAATGTTAATTTTTGTGATGAATTAAATGATCAATTTGAATCTTTTAAAAATATAGAAACATTCGATTTGATGTTATTGGCAGTTTCATATGGATATAATTGTATAATAATGGCATCTAGTATTTTTTGGAATAACCGGTATTATGATGATATTATTAATAAATATCAAAATATAATAACATATTTTATTCCAGAAAAGGGAATAAATTACAAAATTGTATTAAAAAATATCAATTTACTCGAAGAAAAAAAAATTGATTATATAAGTTTGTTTAATATTTATAGAAAAAATAATGAAAAGAATTTAATATAATATCCATGCTTCTTTCACACTCATTTTTTTCTTATTATTATCTTTATTAACTTCATTATGTATTGTTACAGTCCATGTGAAAAGATCAGTTCTATTATCTAGATATTTTTCAATATTATATTTCTTCATATTTATGATCATATGATTGCGACATAATTCACACGGTAATAATTTCTGTATACAATTAATAAAATCCATAAATATCAATTTTGCTTCTTTCGGTATTTTTCCATTTGAATCCGTTGGAATATATTTCGCTAAAATATGAATAATATCCCAAATCGCATTTCCCCAGATCTTTTTATCAATATTATCTGAATCATATAATTCTTTGGCATCTTCAAATGTAAATGAATAATTTTTGTTTAATTGTAAATTTATAAATTCGTGTAATAAATAGGTCCAATAGAATGCTCTAGAATTTGTTGATAAATAATTATCTATTGGATATTCTTTAATAAATTGATACATATATTCTCTCCCTTGTGGTATTAAATTCGCTAATGAATAAAAAAAACATTTAAATGCTAATTTATTACTTGAAGAATCAAATGTAGTTCCTATAATATGTATTCCTCTCCAAAGTCTTTTCATTATAAAAGAAAGGGGATCTTTAAGTTGTTTACCAATATATCCATATTTTTTTTCTTCTCTATATAAATTCATTTATATAATTAATTATTATAATTAAATTAAATAAAAATGATTATTTATTTTATTATTCAACCGAATAATAAAATGAAATATAAACATATTGATTCATTATTAACAAGTTTAAATCATAATTTAACAAATATCATTTTTATCGGTCTATCAACCGTAAAAGAGAATATATTTTCAATGTTGTGAAATATCTTGTAATTGTTTAATAACCAATTTATGTTGTGTTTGTAATATAAATAATATATCATTAAATTCAAAAATTCATTCTCTTTTTAATGATACTTTTAAAAGTATTCACTCTGAATGGAAATTAAATGATCTTATTTTATCAGAAATTTCATATTATAATATTGATAATAAAAATTGTGAAAATAATTGTATATTTTGGATAAAAAAGAATTGTATACCATTTAAAAATAGATGGAGAATATGGAAATATAAAATATCTAAAACTCATTTTAAAATGTTATATTATCAACTTTGTAATTCATGTAGAATTTATATTTGTCTTAAATTTTTTATCTGTTCAAATGATAGATGTGATTGTTGTAATAAAATAATTTCTTTTTCTCATTTAACAGAAAATTCTAATAATCCATTATTAATATCATGTTCTGAGAAATGTAAAAATAAAATTTCTCATATCAAATTAACATTATAAAACTGATTTTTTTATTTTTTATTCATTGTTTATTATAATTTTTGAAATGTCTGATCATAAAGAATATAAGAAAGACGATTTGAAAAATAAATTCTTTTCTGTAATTTTTCCATTAGATGGTTATACTGAATATCAACCTGAAAATATTCGGTATTTTCATTCCACATTAGCAAATTTAGAAACTTATTTAAAATATCAAGGTAGAGATCCTAAAAAATTAGAAATATCTGAGTTAGATATTAAAAACATAACTTGTAAAACGATTAAACATATTAAGAATAATTTAAAAAATCAACAAAAAGATAAACAAAGAATTAGAGAAAAAGAATTACAAATCCAAAAATTAGAAAGATTGACATTTATTAATGAACAAATTCTTCAATTAAATGAAGAAAAAATGAAATTATCTTCTTCTTAATTTATCTTTTTATTGTAACCATCAAAAAACTGATTTTTATTATTTAAAATTTAAATAATAAAAATGATTGTACCAATTAAAATAAATACTTTTTACTATAAATTAGTTATTTCTCTCATATTATTATTAATTGTTATAGATTTTTCATTCAATTGTTATACATTAACTGGAAAAAATTATAATCAACCAACTATGATCGCTCAAGCAAATTGTAATAACACATATTTATTATCTAATTTAACGGCGAAATGTCAACCGTTTGATCAAACATCTAGTAAATGTCAATTATTTAATCCAGCTTTAGGATTAATAACAATTATATGTGTTTTAGTAGAAGCAGTTTTGATTCTTTATTTTATCGTTATGATATCTAATTTGAATTATTACAACATAGATTACGATCATCAAATGGATAATAAAATACAATTAAATAAACAATTAAAAAATATATTAATTATGTATATTGGGATTTCTTGTTTAACATTAATAATTTCATCAATTTTATATTTATCATCATTTCAATATATTTCAAATAAATCATGTTTTAATCTTAAAGTTGATCAAAATGGTTGTAAAGTAGATTTAAGATCTATTAGAGAAGAAAATCCATATCCAATATGTCAAGAATTAATCAATTCATGTGTTGAAGAATCTTTAATTACCAAAATATATTTTGGTAAATAAAGAAATAATTTATAATCCAAGTATTTATATTCCTTGGAATTATACAGAAACTGTTTTTGATTTTAAACAATCTGAAATTCAATTAATATTTCCTGGATATGTTTTTATGTTAATTATTTCATTAATAACAATGATAGCAAGTTATAATAATTTATTTGAAAATAATTTTATTTCTACAATTTCAAGAACTTTTAGAAATTAATAATTAATAAAAAATAGAAATTTAATATTTAAAAATTCAAATATTAAATTTTAAATCAATGTATCTTAATCAAAAATTAATTGTTATCATTAAAAATTATAATACAAATGAAAAAAATATTGATCTAACTTTTCTCCAAAATAAAATTGAAAAGAAAATAAATAAAGATAAAATAGTCAGAGGAAAATTTTATTTGAAAAAAGGTAAATCTAAATTCTTAAAATTAAGGATCGCTCCATCGACTATTAAAAATGCCGGTATGGGTTGTTTTGCTGTTGATCCTATACCAAAGGGATCAAAAAGTAGTTATAGAGGATTATTTAGATCAGAAAATAGTAATAATATAGATCATTTATATTCTTGGCAAATTTGTAAATTTGATAAAAATGGAAAAACTAAATATAAATCTGTAATTGGTTATTTAGATGGATCTAATGACAAATATTCTAATTTTAATAAATATGTTAATTGTGGAATGAAAAGTAAAGATAATAATATGGAATGTGAACAACGTTTTATGAAAATATATTATATTGCTCTAAGAGATATAAAAGCAGGTGAAGAGTTATTTATCGATTATGGTGAAGGATATAGAGAAGATAATTTAAAAATGAAAGGTGAATATTAATATTTGATCATAAAAATCTAAAAAAAACTAATATTTGATCATAAAATATTTAATTTTAATTATCTCAAAATGAATGTTAATACTAAATTAGAAACATTTAAAGCATATATTGATAATGGAAATATAGAATGTATATGTTCATCACCAAAATCTGGAGGTGATTTTATTCACACATTTAATTATATAGGATTTGATCAACATAATAGACGATTATATAGATGTAATGATTGTTATAATGTTTATTATATTCCAAAAACTAAAGCAGAAAAAAGAAGAGAATTTAAGTTAAGAAAAAGTTAATAAATAAAATAATATTTATTATTATTTTACAGTTTAATTTGTCGATTAATATAATATTTATTATTATTTTATTTACAGTTTAATTTGTCGATTAATATAATATTTATTATTATTTTATTTACAGTTTAATTTGTTAATTAATATAATAAATATTAATTAACAAATTATAAATCTATATTTTGAAATATAATATGGTTAGATTATATTTAACAATTGTATTTATTAATTTTTATCTAAAATTTAAAATTATATAATATTTCTCTTAATTTTATCAAATTATAATGTCTAGGTATATTTGTATTATATGATAAACAAGACCAATCAACTTTATCTGGAACACCACGCTGTTCACAAGAAGAAATATGTTTCTCAAAAAATGTAACCGGTATATTTGTATTTCCTGATAAATAAAACCAATCCACTTTAATGTTCATCTCTTTACTTTGTAAAGCTAAATGTTTCTCAAAAAATTGATATGGTATATTTTTATTTCCTGATAAATAAGACCAATTTACTTTATCTAAATGTTTCTCAAAAAATGTAACCGGTATATTTTTATTTCCTGATAACCTATACCAACTTATTTTATCTAAATGTTTCTCAAAAAATGTAACCGGTATATTTTTATTTCCTGATAACCAAAGCCAATTTACTTTATCTAAATGTTTCTCAAAAAATGTAACCGGTATATTTTTATTTCCTGATAAACCAATCCAATCTACTTTATCTAAATATTTCTCATAAAATGTAAAAGGTATATTTTTATTTCCTGATAAACCAATCCAATCTACTTTATCTAAATATTTCTCAAAAAATGTAAAAGGAATATTTGTATTTCTTGATAACTCAGACCAATTTATTTTATTTGGAACACCAAGTTGTCTACAAGAAGAAATATGTTTTTCAAAAAATGTAACCGGTAGATTTGTATTTCCTGATAACCAATACCAATCTACATTATCTAAATGTTTCTCAAAGAATGTAAAAGGTATATTTGTATTCCTTGATAAACTAGACCAATCCACTTTATCTGGAACGCCAAGTTGTTCACAAGAAGAAATATGTTTCTCATAAAATGTAACCGGTATATTTGTATTTCTTGATAACATATACCAATCTACATTATCTAAATGTTTCTCAAAGAATGTAAAAGGTATATTTGTATTCCTTGATAAATTAGACCAATCCACTTTATCTAAATGTTTCTCAAAAAATGGAATATTGAAATTAATTTCTTTTTGAAATCCAATATAATTAGTAATTATACCAATTAAATTTTTATTTAACATTAATCTCTAACTGTAATATGTTTAAATGATAAATAATTTATCTAAATGAATTATTTATCAGTTTTTAACATTGTTTTTTAAATAAAACAATTAATTACTAATGATCAAATTATCTTCTGTTTTATAAATAATTAAATCTTTTTTATTTAAAGATTTACAATTTAAAATAAAACTTTTAAAATTATTTTCTTTATTGTTAATTTTTATTATTTCACAATACTCATTATTTTTATTATTACCATTATCTAATATTAATATATCCCATTCTTTTTCTAAAACTTTACTATAAACAATTGCTAATTTATCATTAAAATGTGTTGTATTTATTTTTCCATTTATGATCAACATATTTCTTTCTTTATTAATATTATTTTTCCAATCTTTTGTAATAATATAATTTTTAATATCATTAAAAAGTAAATCTTTTCCATCTATATGATCATAAACAATTTTATATAATTCACTAATATTAATTAAATTTTGAATTCTGGGAAAAAAATTATAATAATTCAATATCTTTTCTTTTTCTTTTCTAATATAATTTATTCTTTTTTCGTATTCATTTTCTAATATGGATTTTTCTATCAAATTACACGCTTTTTCTTTATTATTTGGTAATAAAATAAATGATCGTTCATCATAAAAATCAGTCACATTTGAACATCCCCAATAAAAACATAAAGTTTCACCTAAAATAGCATCAGTTAATTTTTCAGTAACATAATTTTTACGATCATAATTTTCAGAAATGAACGTATATTTATAAGGCAATATCCCATTATCTTTATTATGTGATGGTAAAGATCCTTTATAATTTTTAAAACTAAATAAATTTTCTCTTCCATATATATCTATTTTTATATCTTTACTTTCTATATATTTTAATAAATCAATCCTATATTTATGTCCTTCCATTTGATATAATGATGAAACAACTGATGATAATAATTTCGTTTTCTCTATTTTCTTAAATATTAATTGATTATAATTTGATCCTAAATGCCATTCTGTATTATTTCTATATCTATTCAAATCACAAAAATACATAAAATCCTCTTTTTTTAATCCTTTATTTAAATACCAATTATCCCATTTCACACTATCATTTGTATTATTATCCATATCAGGTTCCATTCTAAAAACAATTGTTTTTTTAGGATCATATTTATCAATTGGTAATGGAGAATTAATAATTATATAATAATCAATATCATCATTATTTAAACTTGCTTGAATTTTATTAAAACGAAAATTTCCTTTTGTCATTTTATTCCATAATAAAGTTAAATCTAAACTACTACAAAAATTACATAATAATTTGATTTTTTTATATTTTGAAAAATCAAAAATTATTATTCCATTACTTTCATAAAATATTTGATCAAATTTATCTTTTTGATCAACAAAATTAGAATTAACTGAACAATAAGTCATTTATATTTTATTTTAATTATTTTAATTTTTATTTTTTTAAACTTTAAAATTTTATTTATTTAGTTAAACGATCAAAAGTTAAATAAATTAAAAGTTAAATAAAACAAATTATTTTTAAAAGTTAAATAAATTAAAAAGTTAAACAGTTAAAGTTAAATTAAATAAATTAAAGTTTAATTGAAAAAATTATTTTTAAAGTTAAATAATCAAAAGTTAAACAGTTAAAGTTAAATTAAATAAATTAAAGTTTAAATAAAACAAATTATTTTTAAAAGTTAAATGATTAATATAAAATAAATTAATTTAATATTTTTAAAATATTAAATTAAAACGATGGAAAGTAAAAATAAAATTCTAGTTTGTTATTATTCTGATGATCTATTTAATGGTTATCAAATTGTTATAGAAACAGAAAAACTCGATTTGTTTTCAGTTGCTAACTTAAAAGAGAATATAATAGATTATTGTTATACCGATCTTTATGATCATTTAAAAAAATTTAAATTTACAAATCTTTTAGATAGATTAAGAGAAAAGAAAAATTTATTTCATATACATGAAGATATTTCAAATCCAGTTTATATTTGTTCACATTAAATTAAAAATTTTATAATTTAATAAATTTATTAAATTATTATAACAGAGTAGGATAATAGTTCACCTGAACTTTTATCATTAAATATGGATAATAAACAACCGATAAATTTGAGAAAAACAAAAGAAAGACCATCAAAGAAAATTAAAATAAATACTAATTTACAACCGTTAAATAAAACACAAAAAATATATAAAGATCTTAATAAAATAATAATTAGATTTAATAAATTAACTATTAATGATCAAAAAATGGAATTTTAATTATGAATTGATTGATTTATCACATTCATATCTAAATTTATTTCATTTTGCAAATTTGAATTATAATTTATTTCTTTAACTATATGTCGATTTTTATAATAATGTAAAATTGTTAATACTACTCTTGATACATTTTGATGAATATTATTAAAGAAATTAACATATGTAATTAAAATACCTGTAATTTCAATATAATTTAAAGTTGTATGTTCCAAATCGAATAAAAGATAATAAACCAAAATTCCCATAAAAATAGAAGAAAATGTATATAATAAATATTTATACAATTTAATTTGATGTATTGGATTTTCTAATAATTTAAGATCTGGATTTGATGGAATTTTTTTCATATTTTGAGTTCCTATTTCTTCATCGATTAAATCTTTTAATTGTAATTCTTTTTTATGAATATATGTTGTTAATAAAGGAATAACTTGAAATGAAATGAATGAAGCAAACATTGATAAGGGAATAATATAATATGGAGTTTTAAGAAATGTTAAATTTAAAGGTGGAATATATGGTAAAACAATTGCTAATAACGATGAAATTAATAAAAATCTAAAAAGATATTTTCTAAACTGTTTAGTTGTCATCAAATTTCTAATTGGTCCCGTTGGTGATTCTAAATCGTAATCTAATTGTTTTCCGTCGTAGACTTGTAATTCTTCTTTGATTTCGTCATTTTTTTGTTCCATATTAGAATTTAGATCAGATAAAGACATTTGAGTGAAGATATTGATAAAAATCAGATTTAAATAATAAATATTAGTTTTAATTTATCAAATATAAATTAAAATTATCAGTTTTATTTTGTCTTAAAAATAATTAGAATTTTAATTATTTTCTTTTTTATTTTTAATTAATGTGAAACTGTAAGAATGATGGAAATTTTACAATCATTTGGAATTTCTGTAATTTTTATAAGATATAATCCAGATAAATATAAATCTGATAAAAAAAATCAAAGATATACCAATTGATGTTCGTGAAAAAATTTTAATTCAATGTATAAAATCATGTGTTAAAATAATACCAGAAAAATTGGATTTAAAAATAATTCATTTATTTTTTGATGGGTATAAAACAGATAATACATATAAATTAAAAACTATAGAATTGCCTGAAATATTTTAATATTGAATTAAATTTTGAAAATAATTAAAATTCAATTATTTTCTTTTTTATTTTTAATAACTAATATATATTATCATATAATAATGGCTCAACAATATAGTGATACAACAGGATTATCATCACCTTCAGATGACTACGCCGAATTATCTGGTTATTATCAAGCAAATCCAGTTCCAGCAAATTCTCTATTGACTTTTAATATTTATCCAGATGATACAAAGTATTTCGACCTTAACCGAAAAACAAATCGTAAAGTCCCAGATGTAAAACCTCGTTCTTATGAAGTTTTAGAAGGAAGAGGACCATATACCCCATATTCTGAGGGATTCAAACAGAATATGATGAATGGTAGATTAATGTCTAATAATGGTGGTTGTAGTTCAAGAAGCAGAGAGGGATTTACAGTTGTCTCCCCACAACTGTCAACAGCGGGCGGAAGTGTTATGAATAATAAATGGGATGTTGCTTCTAAACAAGACTCTGAACTTATTTATATGGCATACAATAATAGTTCATGAAATTAAAGTTCTATATTATATTTTAAATAAAATATAATATCTTTCACATAAGATCTTCATATAATAATAAATATTCATTTTCATTAATTTTTGTTGTTTTATCAGGAACAAAAAAATCATCCAATATTTCTAGTAAATAAAAATCATATTTTGGTATATCTTCTATTTCTGAAAGAAATTTATATAAGTTATTAAGATCAAATTTTTCTTTATCAATTTTATCTACAACTAATCCATTTTTTCTTTTATCTTCAAATTTTTCAAATTCTTCTATTTTTGAATCAAAATCTTCATCTGGAGATTTTAGTAAATAAACAAAAGTTTTTGAATATTTAGATATAAGATTAGTTAAATTCTTATTCAAATAAAATTTTAATTCATTTTTAATTTGTTTTTCAGATATTAAAATACTATTATCTATCATATTCAAATTACTTTCAAAATAAACAATTTCTAATTCTCTCTTATGACAAAATTTATTTAATTGATCAACAACTTTTTTCAAATCAAAAATTAGTTTGAATGACATTTCGTTGACCTTATAATTAATTTAATAAAAATTATTTGTTTATCTCCTTACATAGTAAGATAGTAAGATAATAAATCAGTTTTTTTTAATATTCACATGATAATGAATATTCATTATCATTTATTTTTATAACATTATCAAAAATAAAATATCTATATAATGTTTTCAATAAATAACAATTTTCATTCTGAGTTGTCAATTTATCTAACTTATATAAATCCTGAATAAAACAATATAGATTTTCAATTACAAATTTATCTTTATCAATTTTATCTACAATTAATCCGTTTTCTCTTCTATTTTCAAATATTTCAATATGAGGTTCTAATTCATAAATATCTTTTTCTGTATATTTTGACATATAAACAAACGTTTTAGAATATTTACTTATAAGTTTACCTAAATTTCTATTAACATTAGTAAAGTTAAATAATGAAAAAAATTGGTTTTCAGATATTAAAGGATTATTATTTACTATATTTAAATTACTTTCAAAATAAACAATTTCTTCTTTTTGTTTATTACAATATTGATTTAATTCATCAACAACTGTTCTCAAATTAAAATTTATTGTAAATGACATTTATTTGATCTTACAAATAAAAATATAAAATAATTAGTTTGTTTATAAAATAATTATTAATAAATCAGTTTTTATTCTAATAAAAAGATCAAAGGATTACCTTTTTGATAATTATTCAATGTATTATATATTTCATTTACATTATTTAAAGATAACTGATAACAACTTTGAATTATTCCAATATCGGCTTCATTAAAATAAACACACAAACCATCTTCTATTATTAACATTTCAACTTTTGATTTAGAATATGATATATCACAAATATATTCATTATATTTTTCATTATCTAAAACTTTGTTATTTTTATCAGTGTTTCCGTCAGAGACTTTTTTTCCGTCGTATGCTTGAAAAATATAATTAGAATTATTATGTAAAGTGAGGAAATTATTATAGATTTTCTTTTTCTTGAAAAAATTAAGATCATTAAAAATATATAAATATATTGGCATTTCTTTTTAATTTTAATTATTTTAATCAAAAAATAATTAAATTAGTTTTATGTAATGATTTTTAGATGTAATGATTTTTAGATGTAATGATTTTTAGATGTAATGATTTTTAGATGTAATGATTTTTAGATGTAATGATTTTTAGATGTAATGATTTTTAGATGTAATGATTTTTAGATGTAATGATTTTTA
>Ga0302300_1000668_pt1 | contig 22846 bp, 26 predicted proteins | sample III_Palsa_E1_1_FD_198756 | JGI IMG/M metagenome (GOLD analysis project Ga0302300, IMG submission 198756) | Peat permafrost microbial communities from Stordalen Mire near Abisko, Sweden - III_Palsa_E1_1 | ecosystem: Environmental > Terrestrial > Soil > Palsa > Peat permafrost | place: Sweden... | reverse complement strand
GTCGGTTTTAGAGGCTTACCTGCGGATTTCCCGAAAATCCCTAGCATTTTTACCATTGGGGACGACAATTAATCGTGGTCCTTTATTAATTTTCACTAATAAAGTGGTATCTAGGGCTTTAAAATTATATTTTGTTAATTATCTGTTTTTTATAAACTTTAACTTTTAATTGTTGTAGCATTATGTCATATGGAAAAATTTTATCGTTTTTTTTAAGATTTTTAATTCCGTTATAAGGTCTCAAATTTTCCCAATTAAAACATTTTAATTGTCTTCTTCAATAGTTAGATCAAATAATTCACATGGCGAGACGTGATCAATATGCCAATTATCTTTATCATCTGTAGAACCATAATTTTCCCATGTCATACCATCATAAAATTGTGATTCGAGCCATTCTTTTAGAATTTTATAGAACATCCTATTAATTCATTTGTAGATTGCGTTTTAGCAATATTCGTAATCTGCAACATTTTACGAATTCGATTACTACAATTTATTTTAATTGTTATATGTGCGTTCTCTTTATAACGACGATAATTATTACGAGCCCTTTCTCTAACTCTATCACCATTATTTAAAAAATGATTTCTATTCCATTCTCTAGCCTTTTCTTGATTTTTTGCTAAATATCTACGATTTGTTTCTAAAACTTTTTCAGGATGTTCATCACGATTTTTTTTAGCAGCAGCAGCATTGCACTTTTTACAAGTAGCATTAATCGTAGTTTTATCTTGATATATTCGATTACCAAATTCAGAATGCGCTTTAGTTATATCACATTTTTTACATGTTTTATGACCTTCTTCGATAGTTTCCATAAAATTTTTGTTAAAGTTATTTAGTGTATTTTAATATTTGTTTATAGATAATTAATTTTTTATAATACGGGGGTTCCCGCAATTTGAAAGTGTTGCAATAATTACTTATTATTACTAGCAGCCGGATTTTTTATTAACTCCAAAGGAACCTTAGATCGTAAAATAAATTTTACTCAAAACTTCTTCGTTAATAAGCGGAATCTCAAACATTTTTATTTAAACAGTGTCCGCATGTTTAAATTGTGCTACTTTTCGGGTCCAATCATTTAAACCCGTTTTGCTTTTCAGCAGTTTGAGTTAGTTCATCCCAAAGTTCTAACCAAAGACCATAGTGGCGATCAATTCGTTGGCCACCAATTTCAATATCTACATATCGAATTAGAGCATGCCCTAGGGAATTGGTCCATGCTACATTATTGGCTTGGGGTGAAGCATTAGTAGCATATACGGAACCTACTGATAGAGCGGGGAATTGCACTTGTAGATATACGTGGTTAATTAGGTCGCCATTACGGGAAATAATTGCGCTAACTTTTTGGCCGAATGTGGGGTTGCCATTGAATACCTGCTCAATAGCCTCTATGCTAAAATTGGTATAACGGCGGTAGACAACCTTAAAAAAGGTTATTTGAGGGTTACCAGTGAGGTAAATATCTTGGGCACCGTATGCTACAAGTTGCATTAACCCTCCGCCGTACAAAATACACTCAGAGGTACGAAGATCTCCAGAAGAAAAGGTAAAAGTCGGTAGCATTATTATAATTCTAAGGTTATTATTACCTTAGAAAAAAATTTTAGAAAAATAAACGGACAATTAAAATTGAATTATAAAATTAGTTTCTAAAATATCTTCTTCAAATAAATTTAAATTAGCACGATCACCATATAATTCAATTGCCTTTTGATTATACCATCTAGCCGCTTTTATTTCTAGTTTAAATGATTTTGGAGATAGATAAATAATATTATCTTTAGAAATTTGAGAATAATATAATTTATGCTTTTTAGAAACTCCAAAATAAAGTGATGTTGTTTCTGGTTTTTTCATCCTATTATGTGCATTTTCAGCGGATGTAGAAGTTTTTAAATTATTTCTTTTATTATTCCTAGTATTTTTATCCAAATGATCAACACTTATGTCAACATCAGGTTTTATAATCATTCTATGCATATAAACACCCTTAATAGCGCCATTAATTTTAATATTTGTCTTTGCATATTTTTTTTTATTTTTCCTACCTTTTGCAGTCCAATTATACCTAATTAATGAATGATAATCTTCATCATCAACAATAAAAATATATTTATAACCATATTTATTAACTGTTTCGATAATAGCATCTCCTTTTCTATTACGTTTAATAGGACCAAATATTTGTTCTTTTTCTTTAATTTCATTATTTAAATTTCTTCCAAGTTCTAATAATTTTTTATTACGAGCATCAATGGCTTCATTAAATGAATAATAAATTCCTACATAAACAGTTGGTCCTGATAAAGTAACTTCAAATTTTGTTTTAAATTTTTCTTCAAGTTCTAATAACTTATTTAATTGTTTTTGCATTTGTCCTAATTTTTTTATTTGTTTGCTAGATTTATAAATTATTAAATTAAGTTGAAATATATCAGTTTTATATTTATCTATTCTTTCAAATTGACTTATAGAAAGATTTTTTTTGTAAATATATTTATAACCCGAATTAGCGACTGCTTTTTTCTTAGGGGGTACATAATTAATTGGTTGTTCTAAAGAAACGCCATCAATTGTATTAAATGACCCATTAACACCATAATATTGTAAAACTAGAGTATTATAAAAATATGCTGCATTTAATTCATTTTTAATAGAATATCCGCTATAAACCATTCCTTCGTGCATAAGATGAACTTGCCATGTATTATTACGGTATCTAGAAACACCTTTATAATTTGAAGTACAACCTTCGCGTTTAATAGTATTTTGGGAATTTTGGGTAGCAGAAACAAATTTTAAATTATCTCCACAATTATTTAATTTATTATGGTCGTTATGATCAACTAATTTATTTTGAGGTAAAATACGATCATTTTCTAAAGACATTATATAGCGATGCATTGTCATGGTTTTGCCATTAACTTTAGATTGAGCATAACCATCGGAATTTTTATGCCATTTAGATTTCATAATCGTAATAAAATATTTTTCAGAAACTTGTGAAAAAGCAATAATACCTCGTTTATTACGCAATGGAACCCAAAATCCTTCAATTTTACTTTGCTCTTCAATTAATTTTTTATCATTAGCGATACGATCAGCGATATTACGTTTTTTTTCTTCTGAAATCATAACTATTTATAAATCGAAATTTAGGGTAAATTTTTTTTTGTTAATTACGGATTCTTAAATTTTCATCAAAACAAGATGCTTGTAAATTTACAAAATCAGTTATTGTTAAAGATAATAAAGATGGACAATCGGAACAATTGATATCTTCTAATTTAGGTAAATTTTCTGATATAGAAATTAAATTTGGGCAATTAGAACAATCTAAGATTTCTAAATTATCTAATTGTGGAATAGATGTTAATAAACATCCACTACAATATAAATATAATAGATTAGGTAATTCTGGAATATGAGTTATAAATTCACATCCGCTCATATTAATTTCAATTAAGTCTGGAGTAAGCATTTCCAAAAATTCTTCTTGAGTAATATCTTCGTGTGGATGAAAATGAGTTTTAAAAATTTCATCCATATAAATTTCTTTAGTTTCTTTAATATTTTCTAAAATAACTATTTTATAATCTATAATAATAAGTGAAAGTTCGGTAGGTAAGTAATTATTTAAAACATTTAAATAATTACTTACAATTTCTTTTTCATATTCTTTGATAATTTCAGTTAATTTATTTTGTTTCCATTCAACATCTTCTTTAGATTCATGACTATTTGAAATAGTTTGAAATGCGTCAATTGGATTAGGATTAATAACCATCTTTATAGTAGAATAAACGGTATAAGCAGCACCCGCTACTATTCCCATTTCAGATTTAGACCATATTTTACGAGCATCACGAGAAACTTTAGAAATATCAATAACTTCAGGGTTTTCAAAATATACTAGAGCAGTTTCAAGCAATTTTCGAAGTTTTTTATCTTTAGGATATTTAGTTTCATAAATAGGTAATAGTCTATTAGCGCATGCCATGACCCATTTTACTGAAATTAATGGGGTTTCTAATACCTTTATAACAATTGTATTTTTAACAATACATAAATTATTATTAAGTTTTCCATAATTACTATTATAATCATACGCTTTATATGGACTACTAAAACAATTACCAAATTCTATAACATCACCAATTTTTTCAGCAAACCCATAGCGTATCATTATATTTATTAATATACCTTTAAATTAGGGTTTTAAAAAATTTGTTTTTAAAAATTCGACCAAGGTTTAGAGTTTATAAGAAACCCTAAACCAAGGTTTAAAAAAATTTGTTTTATAATTATTAACGTTATTAGTTATTTATTTTAACTTTCTTAACGTTTATGTTTTGTTTTAAATCCTGATAAAGAAAAAATACCCCAATTTCCTCTTTTATTTCATTCTTAAATGATTTCATATCTTCTTTTAAAGATTTAATATCTTCATCAACACGATCAAATCTTTCTTTTATATTTATATCTAAATTGTCTAAGGATTTTTCAAAATTTTTTAATTGATTAGTAGATGCAACTGTTGATAAAAGACTGTATGTAAATAACGTAAAAATAGATACTAAAATGGTTGGAGCGGCAATATCTAAAAATTTATGGCTAAACATTATTAAAAAATCTATCTTATATTAGCGTTTTTATTTTTTTGAAAATTTAACAAAACAAAAGACAAAATTATATTAGTAAGTTCTGGAATAATTACAAAATTTAAAATTTTATTGTATTGTTTTTGTTTCTTTTTCAAAATCCATGGAAAAATGGTAGGATATTTTTTATTTTTAAGAGCAATATATTCTGCTTGATCAAATACTGTCATATCTGGAAAATATCCAGCAGTTAGTTCATCATTTTGTTCTTTTGATGCTTGTTCTAAACATTGGGACATATCACAATAATCAAATAAATATTTCATTTGACACATTCTATGAGCAATTTGTTCTACTGTCCAATCTTTTAGCGTCCCATTAATATATTCAGTACATAATTTAGAATCATTACGTAAGGTGAGACCTAATTCCTTCAATTTTTTAATTAAATTTGTTTTTCGTAAATTAATTGCACACGCCACACTCTCTTTCATTTTAGTAGATCTTATAGATTTTTTTAAAATTTTTTTATTACGTATTTCTACGAGATCTTCTATATTTTGAATATTATGTTTTTTTAACGCTATTTCTTTAACTGTAGTTATTTGGTAGAGTTTTGAAAAAGATTGATGAGCATTTCTCGTTGATTTATATTCGACATCTTTAAGATCTTTTAAAGTTAATACGTATTCATCTAATACTCTAGTTTGAGTCATATATAATTTTGGTTTTCCATAATATAAATCTTCTGTCATCTATGTTATCTATGTTATTTAATTTTTTTATTATAACTTAACGTTTTTATTTTTTTGTTCTAAATCCTTCCCTAATTTCATCTTTTAAAGATTTAATATCTTCTTTTATTTCATCCTTAAATGATTTAATATCTTCTTTTATTTCATCCTTAAATGATTTAATATCTTCATCAACACGATAAAATCTTTCTTTCATGTTTATATCTAAATTATCTAAGGATTTTTCAAAACTTTTTAATTGAATATCGTGATTATTCATCGTAATTGTATTATTATAAGTAGATGCAACTGTCGATGAAATACCATATGTAAATAACGTAAAAATAGATGCCAAAATTGGTGGAGTGGCAATATCTAAAAATTTATGGCTAAAATGTTGAAAATCTTGGTTTGTTGAAAAAGTTCGAATTTTTCTAAACATTATTAAAAAATCTATCTAATATTAGCGTTTTTATTTTTTTGAAAATTTTAACATTTTAACATTTTAACAAAAAAATAAATACCTTAGACATTATTAGAAATCTTTTAAATGTCTAATAACGAAGAATGTCAGATCTGTTATCAAATTTCCGATAAAAGTGAAATATGTCTTAAATGTCTTAATAGCGGTTGTTCTAAATGCATCGAAAAATGGTTTTTTAATAATAAAACGTGTCCATTTTGCAGAGGTTTAAAAACTTTTAATATCAATAATAATCCCGAAAAATATATTAAAGAATTAGTAAGAATTCTTAATATTGGATATAAAAATTTAAATAATATTGATAAGATTGCTTTAAAAATTGAATCATTGTTTAATTCATCCAATTTTGATTATTTATCTAAAATTTTTAAACTTTGCTGCCAAATTATTAATGCTATCGATTGTTTTAATGGTCATACTAATTATAATATTACTGTATTTTTTAGAGATATCATAGACAAAGGTTTTTTATCTACAAATGATCATCTAGTAGCGGCTATTATTTCTTCTATAATGGATGAACAAAGTCCTTTAATGTATCAAAATATATCTAGTGAAAATATTGTTTACAACATTCTACCCAATATTGTACTATTAAATGATTATGATAAACTTGAGTTATTATTTAAATCAAAATCAGGATTACGAATTTCTAATAAAATGCAAACTCAATTATACTTGATGATTTTAGATGATAAATTAGATAATTCTTTTAGATGTCTTATTAAAAATATTCAATTTCCCATATATTTACTAGACGACCTGTTTGACGAAAAATTAAAAGAAATTATACCAAATTCTATTGATATGTTGTTAGAGATGTCTTTTAATGTTAAAGAATGTAATTATATACTTAAAATGTTTTGTGTTAATATTTTTCCACCTACATATATTGAAAAAATATTAATTTATATAAAAAATAAAAATTGGAAAATAAACCAAAATATTTTTAATGAAATTAATAAAACATTTAAAAGATCTCAAAAAAGACTAAAAATGAATTCTGACATGACAGAAAGATTATCACAAACTCAAGAGAATATGGTTAATCTTATTAAGAGGTTTCTTTAAAAGTATTTAACTAATACTTAACTAATACGTTAAAAGTATTTAACTAATACGTTAGAACAAATTTACATAAACCCTTAAGAAACCCTTAAATTAAGTTATAAATGCTTCCTGTTGGTTTATTTTATCAAAATAATATTTTATCCGACGAATTAGATCTTATATCAAAAATAGATTTATTACCATGGATATTTGTTAGTAAATCTGAAAATTCTCGTAAGGTTCAACAATATGGTTTTGAATATAATTATAATGGTTTTATTGAAATTGATCTTATGTCATTAAAAATTCTTAATACAAGTGCTCAAATAGCAATTGATGCACTGATTAAACTTGAAAGTCCAGGAACCAAATTTTTTTAACCCTAATACTTTTTTGTTTTAATAATAGAATAGAAATGAAGCAGGTATGTATAGATGGTAATATTAGCAAAGTTAAAGATTTATTATCATTGCATGGTTATGACCCAAATAGAGGTCTTCGTGCTGCTTGTAAAGATGGACATATTAATCTAGTAGAATTTTTGATTCAGAAGGGTGCAGACAATTGGAACTATGGACTTTTTGGTACTTGTGAAGGTGGACACATTTCTCTCGTAGAATTAATGATACAAAAGGGTGCAGACAATTGGAACTATGGACTTCTGAGTGCTTGTAAAGGTGGACACATTAATATTGTAGAATTAATGATACAAAAGGGTGCTGATCATTGGAACTCGGGATTTTATGGTGCTTGTATGGGCGGACACATTAATATTGTAGAATTAATGATACAGAAAGGTGCTAATGGTTGGAACTGGGGACTTAAAGGTGCCTGTGAAAGTGGAAACATTAATCTAGTAGAATTAATGATACAAAAGGGTGCTAATGATTGGAACTATGGACTTCAGGGTGCTTGTGTAGGTGGACACATTAAGATTGTAGAATTAATGATACAGAAGGGTGCTGATAATTGGTATAGGGGACTTGAGGGTGCCTGTGAAGGTGGATACATTAATATTGTAGAATTAATGATTCAAAAGGGTGCTGATTATTGGGATTTGGGACTTTGGAGTGCATGTAAAGGTGGACACATTAATCTAGTAGAATTAATGATACAGAAGGGTGCTGGTAATAATTGGAACTATGGACTTTTGGATGTTATTGACAGTGATAATATAGAAATTATTAAATTAATTATACCTAAATTTCATAATATATTATACATAAATAAGCATTATTGGAAATTAATATATAATCTCCGTTTGAAAATAGTATTTGAAAATTACCAAAGAAAAAAATTAATCTACCGGATCTTAACAAGTAAAATCAGTGGTGATTGCGTTGATAAAATATTGGAATATTAACCTTTAAAACCGTTAATTTTAACATGTAATTGGGGTTTGACCCGATTATAAGACTTTTCGTATTAGTGAATATAGAAGCAATTTTAACACCTAATTCTTGACGTTTTAATCTATTAGGTGATTTCTCAATAATTCTAGATGAAGTTTTACGTGAGTAAATCGAAATGTATAAACTGGTCCATACTAAAAAAGAGGCAGATATATTAGAAAGATTATGTGCTTGTTCATCTGATAACCAACGATATGAAGACATTTGGTTATTGATTAATCTTTCAGCCTAAGCCTTAAAAATTTTTTAGCACAGGATCATAAGATGATATATAGTAATAAAAATTGCGTATACATTTTAAGTATGCCAATGATGCCAGATTTTATTAGCGACTTAAAAATTCTTGCTGAAAAAACATGTCTTGATTTTGGTCTTGGCGTGGTTTTATTTAATCAATATATAATAAATAATTATGAGGTTGGTCAAAAAATTTCAGCCCATATTGACAATCCAAATTTTGGTCCCGTAATTGCTTGTTTTTCTGTGGGTCTTGGTCAAGGTATCTCTATAAAATTTAGAAAAGATTTTAACGAATATGAACATTTTACACAAAATAATTCACTTTATATAATGTCTGGTCCTGCTAGATATAACTATACTCATGAAAAAATTGCTTCGAGAAAAACTGATATAGTTAATGGAATTCGAATAAAACGCTCACGTAGAATTTCTATTACTTTTAGAACTGTCCCTATGACTTAAATTAAATCTTAAAATCGTTAAAAAAAAAATTTATAATTCTTCGGCATTATTAGATGTCATCGCCTGAACCCCTTATTGAAAAATTTTTAAAAACAATTAATAAAGATAAATATTGGAAAATACCAAATCTTTCGAAATCTCTTATAATTAGTATTAATAAGAGACATTTAATTTATGAAAAAAATTTTATAATACCACCAAAAGATCAAATTTCCTATTTCCTCTTAGAAATTCGGTCAGATCTTATGAAAGACGCTCATTCAAATGCTATGATTATATATCAAAATAAATTATATAGATTTGAACCTTATGGCTCGTTAGTCGCTATTAATCTATTATACCCATTTGAAATTGTTGATGAATTTTTAAAGATATTCTTTAAAGAGTTTAAATACATTAGGCCACGTGATTATCAAGCAGTTATGGGGCCGCAATCTTTAGAAGAATCTGATCTTAGACACCCATATCAAGGATTTTGTGTAGCATGGTCATATTTATTTATTGAAATGTTTTTAGAAAAACTTGATATTAGTAAAGAAATTGACGTTATTAGTCATAACTATGACGTCATTAAAGATCATAAAATTTTTATTATTAATTATATAAAAAATTTAAAAACTCTAGAAAAAATTTAAAAACTCTAGAAAATATCTAACGAAAAATATTCACACTTTTTATACTAAAATTTGCGTAATTATTTCCCTGTTTAGTAGACCATCCATTCTTTAATTTAAAAATTGGTCTTAAAGCAGTAAAAATTGGTTTTAAAGAAGTAATAAGTTCAACTCTTTTTATTTCATATTCTTTACCATCTATAGTAAAATCGCATTGGATATAAGAACCTATTTTAGGGTCATTTTTTTCTAATACGTCTGATGAAAATGTTTCTAATTCCGCTATTTGACGACCTAAATCTGATCTTAATGTAATTATAGTCGACCACCATGGATGATAATGTTTTATTTTTTGAATTTTCGAAACTGTCATTACACCATTATATAATTCTATATCTTTAACTATATCTTTACGCCATCCTGTAAATAATTTACTTTCGTATGAAATATTATATTTTTTTCCAATTACTAATTCTAAATCTGGATTATAATACGATGAAATTTTTGAAGTAAGATCCCTAATATTAATATCGTTAAAGGTTTTAAGGTTTGTTTTAAGGTTTGTTTTAAGGTTTGTTGGTGATCTTTTTGGTGATCTTTTGGGAGATCTTTGTGGTTCATTAATAATTCTGTGAATACCACAATAATTTCCATATTTAGCATTATATGTACATCTTTCTCCATTTTTTTTATTAGATTGACACTTTGACATTATTTATATTAGTCAATATAATTAGTTTGGGGTTAAATAAATTTTGGTAAAAAATTTAAAAACTCTAAATTAAGTTATAAAACTTAATAAATGTCCTTACCCCTTATAACGGCTGCTGAAGCATCTTTAATATTTCCTAATAAATATAATATCCACGATTATCAACTAAAAGATAAAATATTATTAGAATTTATAGAAACAAAAGAACTGATATGTAGATCATTTAATGATTGGTCTGGAACAGGTTATAAAATAAATATGCCTTATTTAGAGAATCCTGTCCAACGCCACCAACTTCTGTATCCTGATGATTTTATAAAAAATATCAGACTTAATATTCCATTAGACTGTATCGAAATGGTTGATATTTTGATAGGTGGCCAAAGAGTTAATAGGATTTTTTATAATTTATATCCATTTTTTATAAAAGAATTTCACGATACTCGATATATTAGAAACATGACTAAAATTTTATCAAATATAATTTGTAATGATATAGTTGGTCTTATTATGAGTTATACAGATTTCTTTAAAATCGAAAAAGATATGTTTATTGTTCCATTACCAGTATTAAAAGACGGTTTTCCGTTATTAAATTATCACGAAATCAGTATTATTGTTAGACTAAAGACCAATAATCACGCCAATGATGTTAGAGGATTAGTAGATTGTTATAAAAATAATATTAAAAGTTATATAAATGAAAATCGTACTAATAATCAGTTTGTTAATCAGCAACGTATCAAAGACGGTCTTGAATTTACAACGAGTCAAGTTCAATATTTTGATAATTTTGAAATGACTTATCTTGCAAACATTAATTTACCTGTTAATATTATAATTTTAGAAGTATCTGATAAAAATATTTTAGGAGATTCGTTAGAAATTATTCTTGGTAATTATCGATTGACTTCTGCTATTAGTTATAAAATTGGTTGTTTTCATATTTACAAATTCGACAACTATATTAATTTTTCTCTAATAGAAGGAAAAATTAATATGAAATATCCTACTAAATTATACGCTATTAATTTTAATATTATGAGATGTATGTCTGGAATGGCTGGTTTATGTTGGTCCCTCTAACAAATTTTTATAACAATAGTTTCGTTGAAGATACTTTAGTTTCGTTAAATATTATTTAAAGATTTCTATTTGTTTAAATAATAGGATGTCTATACCATCGATACCATTATTAAGCCCAATTTCTAAAAAACAAAATGATCCACCTAACACTAATATTAAATTAAAAGATCATCAAAAAGCAATGTTATATCGTTGTCAAGAAATTGAATCAAAATCTTCTATTGTTATTATGTCAGATGGCCCAGGATCTGGTAAATCTTATGTTGCTTTGGCTACTATGTTATGGTCTAAAGAGCGAACTGGACGCACTAGAAATTTATTAGTAGTTCCACAAAATATACACCAACAATGGTTAGAATATATTACTAATTATTCCGATAATCTTCTTTGTAAGTCTTTTATAGAATATAACGATATTCAGGATTTATATTACGATGCTTCAGCACTTGATTATTATGATATTATATTAACTACTACTTTATACTATAACCTTATTGTTTCAACCGCTCAAACAAATAATCATAAATTTGATAGAATTGTAGTAGATGAAATTGATTCTGCTGATTGGTTTATTACGGATGTTTTTCCAGCCGATAAATGTTGGCTAATATCTGCTTCATTTAATGCTGAAAAAATTGGGGCTTATAAACTAAAACCAGCCGAAATGCCTCAAATTTCCTGTCAATGTAATGAAACCTTTATTTCTGCTTCTTTTTTAATACCCGAACCTATAGAATTTCGACATATTTGTTATGAACCTTATGCTAATGTATTTGGTTTTTTAGCAGAAAAGATACCTGAAAATAATATAGTTGTTAAAACCGAAACACAAACATCAGCGCCTACTTTAACATTTAAAAAATTACAATATCAAATTAATGGACTACAATATTTTCCATTAGATCTTCAACATATTACAGCACCTCTTGACCATGTTTCGAGTATAACAAGTTCGCAAAATGTTCTAAGTCTTCTAATAAAGGATAAATTATTAGTTATAGCAAATTCTGAAGAAATTATTCTAAAAAATTTTGCAAAATTAGTGCCTGATACTAGGGTTATTGATAGAGAAGTTAATTTAAACAAAGAAGGTTCTACTTTAAATTTTTTAAATAGTTTAAAAATTCCAGAAGTTAAAATGATACATAAATTAGCAATTATAGAAAATATTAATAATTTAATAAAAATTAAAAAAGAAGTTTCTGAAATGATCAAACAGGTATCTAACTCTAAAGAAAAAGTATCTAACAAATGTCCTATATGTATCTCTAACGAAAATCTAGAAATTTTAGGATGTTGTTCTAATAAGTTTTGTAAAGAATGTTTAAAATTTTCTGGATATAAATGTTTAAATCCATTATGTCGCAAGAAATTAGATAAAGAATCTATCAAGAGTTTATTAAAAGAGTCTAATAAAGTGTCTTCTAATGAAACTAATGAGTCTTCTAATGAGTCTCATGAAGTAAAAAAAATGAAAGTTAAATCAAATTTAAGAGATTCCGTAAAACAAATGGCAATTGAATCCGAAAAAGAACGTCTAGCATCGTTAGAAAAACTCGAAAAATTAAAAGCGTCTAAATTAAAACAAGAATTAATTGATCGCGAAATATTAGCAAAACAACTTTTATTAGATCTTAAAAAACCAATTGATGACCGTCTATTAACTATTCCCGATAATTTAACTAAATTAGAAACATTAGATAGAATTTTATTTATTTTATCATCCAATTCTTCGTTGAAATTAATTATATTTTCGGATTTTAGATATATTTTTAATAAAGTTATTGATATTATTAAGGGACATAAACTTACTTACGAACAATTAGAGGGAGGTTCTCTAGAGGAATTACATAAAACTATAGATAATTATAAAACCGGTAATACATCAATCCTCTTAATAGAAGCGGGTCTATATGCAAGTGGGCTTAATTTAGAAAATACCACTGATATAATTTTATTACACAATACTGTTAATTCGCTACAAATTATTGGAAGAGCCAATAGACCTAATAGAAATGGACCCCTAAGGATCCAACTATTGTTATATGAAAATGAAAATTAATTTTGATGCCAATAACCAGACCAACTATTAAATATTGTTGTAAATATTTCTAATAATTTGCTGACCAACTCTACCATTTCTTAATACCATTCTATTTGTATTAGGATTAAAAATTCGTTCTCTGTTATCTACTGGTCTAGGGATATTTCTTAATTCTCTAGAAATTTCACGAATGTTTTGCGATTCCCTAACAAATTGTATGATCATTTCTTCCAATGGGTTAGTAGATGATGGTTCATCGGGTATCTGTGGATTAAATAAATGGGTTAAAAAATCTTGGTCATGTTGTATGCGGTGTTGGTGTTGCTGACGCATATCCATTAGTTGTGAAAAAATAATATACCATGATTCGCCAACAACTTGTCTAGGAACATCAACATTATACGTATTAGGACGGCGACAACCAGGGCACGATTGAACTTGATTAGTTGAATACCAATGTTTAATGCATTCTTCGCAAGATTTAAATGAACACCCGTTAAGACATTTTAAAGTATCAGTTTTTTCGAGGCAGATCATACATTTTTCGTTCATCGGATAACTTATGATGTTATTAGTCATAACTTTTTACGTCTGTCATATAAGGGTTTGTTTTTTTTTGTTATCGATTTTTAATAATTTTTAATATTGGTTGTTAATAAATGGTAAAAAGGTCATTAAAGAAAAAATTTGGTAGTCATAAACAATCTGGTCATAGACGTAAAATGCTACCATGGACGTCAATTAAGGGTGGATTTATTAATAATGATCAAGATTTTCGAAATAAACCTCGGGAATTTGCTATACCATATTCAACAGATTCCAGAACCAATTTAGTGCAATCTGGACATAGACGTTCATCATTACCATGGTCCCCTCAATTATTAGATGATGTTTCTACTTATAAATATCCATATAAAAATCATAATTATTTAATGCATCCTAAGACTAATAGCGAAATTAGTCATAAAGTGTCTTTTAACGAAATGTCTTTAAAACCACTTTTTAAAAAACAAAAAACATCTCATCACGAAATTCATCATAAATCTTCTAACAAAACTAAAAATTATCTAACAGACGCTGAGGTAAAAAAATATAAAAGAAGTAAAATTGAGGCTGGAGATTATATTGTTATTAAATGGTCAAAAGATAGATGGTATTTAGGAACCGTGTTAGAAATGTTTTCAAATCATAAATTTAGAGTTGGTTATGATGATGGTACATTCGCTACTGAAAATACTGGATCAGATAGTTTTGATTTTAAAACTGTTTCATCAATGGCACCAGAAAATGATTTAATTTTTGAGGATAACGACATAATATATCGGATAACAACTGATACTAATGGTAGAATTTTAGTTATTAAGGACTAATAAGTCATAAGTCATAAATAATATATTTCATATTAATAAATGAAAAGAAACTTTAAAAGAAACTTTAGTTTCGTTAAAAAATCTAAGAAAAAATTTAGATTTTCAACTTATAATGAATATCAAACATTTAAGGATTCTCAAAAACAATTACCTCATTATCGTTCAAAATCCTTACCTTGGTCAAAAGTTTCATTAAAACCACTTGATAATTATACTACGACAACTACTACGACAACGACACCCTCTTTTCAACGTATATTAGATCATCGATCAAAACACTGGCGAAACGCCAATCGACGAAAATTATCGCAACTCGGCGTATCTGATAAAAACCCCAGTTTCGTTTTTAAACCACTTGATACTACAACGATACCATATTTTCAACATCTTCGTAGATCAAAACTTCCATCATCTGTTAAAAAGAAATATAAAACAAGGCCAAAATATACTGAAGAAGATGTTCAAGGTGATAGACCAGTATCGTCAGATGAACGAAGTTCTTTAGATGATAAACAAATTGTTGATTTATTTTTTGATTAGAAGAACTTATCGATATCCCAAAGGAAAAGAATTAGGACTTGTTTATAAGGATCCTGAGGGTAATGAATTTTCTGCACGACGTTTAGTTAAATTAGTTCAAATAAAATATCCAGAAATTTATAACATAGGGCTTAGAAGATATTTAATGAAACATGGGAGATAAATTTATTAAGTTATAAATCCTTAACTAAAAAATAAATTAAATTTTGTTTTGAATCATAATCTGTATAACTTAAGTTAGGATTTTTATGAGACCATTCTAATATTTCTGAAATTTTTGAGGAAACTTCTAAATTCTCGCTAAATTCCTCTAATAATTCTTTACAATAGACTTCTAAGACATCTTGTGCTTTTTTATTATTAACTATAATTAAATCATATTTTAAATTTTCTTCAGCGTCTTTAATAACACTATCAATATGCTTCTCTAAACTATTATTAACAATAACCTCTAAATCTCCTGTAATAATAGTTAATATACCATTAGAATCAACAGAAAATGTTATCTCGATTTCTCTATTAGAAACAAGGTCGTTAAATTCAATAGTAAATGACCCAATTTTATGATTATCACAAGCCATTACTCTAAGTCCTTCATAGACATTTATAGTAATACCTATATCAGATTCGGGTATAAATGTTTTAGAAACTGATACCGGTATGGTAGTATTTCGTTTAATAAGGCATGCAAAAGACCCATCTGATAATTCAATACCAAGATTTAACGGTATGACATCTAATAATATATTTTCAAGATGGTAAGTATTATTTAGAATCGCTCCTTGAATAGCAGCGCCTCTAGCAACTATTTCATCTGGGTTTATTTTATTATTAATTGTTTTATTCGGGAATAATTCAGATAACATTTGAAAGATCTTTGGAATTCTCGTTGAACCTCCAACTAATACTATTTCGTCTATATTTGATTTATTTAAAAAGAGATCTTTTAATAAATTTTCAGTAAGTATCAGACATTCTCTAAAAAATGGTAGGCATAATTCTTCAAATTTAGTTTTAGTAAGGGTTAGAGTTTCATTATCAAGATTAATAGTCGTTTGTAATTGATATGTTAATGCAATTTTAGCCTCTTCTGCAATTTTTTTTAAATTTTTTTGTGAAATATTTGGTTTTTTTTCTAAAATATATTTAATTATTTCATTATCAAAATTAGATCCTCCTAATGTGGTCGATCCCGAAGTTCCTAAAACATTAAAAATACCATCTTCAATTTTTAATATAGAAACATCAAACGTGCCTCCACCTAGATCAAAAACTAATATTGTTTGATCTTTTTTAGATTCTAAATTATACGCTAACGAGGCACTTGTAGGTTCATTTAATATTCGAATTGGGTCTAAACCTGCTAAAATTGCTGCTTTTTTTGTTGCTGATCTTTGAGCATCATTAAAATATGCTGGAACGGTTATTACTGCTTTTGTTATAGGTTCGTTAAGATAATCTTCAGCCGTTTTTTTGAGATATTTTAAAATTTCTGCTGATATTTCTTCTGGAGTATATTTATCTTCTATTAGACCATTTTTAAATGAATAATTAAGAAAATTAAGAGACACTTTAGTTTCGTTAATATGGAAATCCGAAGATAAATCAAGACCCATAAGACGTTTTACTTCTAATATTTCGATATCATTTGGATCGGTTTTAACGAGTGCTAGTGCTAGACCTCTATTAACGAGTTCTAACTTTAGTTTTTCTTTATTAATAAATACTCTAGATTTTGTTAAAAATGATCCTTCTTCATTTGGTATAATTTTAATAGATTTATCTTTATAAACTGCTACTACTGAATTTGATGTTCCTAAATCAATTCCTATAATCATTTAAATAAATTACGAGATTAGTTTTAGACTTCTGCCGCGGTATTAGTTGGTATTGGTATGGCCGTTGGATTTGGGGCTGGATTATCGTCAATATATGATTCTTCTTGTTGTTCTTGGGCATTACTAGAACTATTAGTAATAATTAATAGTTGTAGAATCCAATGTAAAACAATGTTAAGAAGGGCTATTGCAGTTCCAAAACCAAGACCAATTAATCGTTGAATGGCTGGATCAGTATTTAAAGCCGCTACTAAAACTAAAATAATTCCAACAACTGCATTAAGCATTGCAACAGTAGTAGTAGATACTTGGTTAAATTTAGAAACACATAACCAAGATGATGGTATTGGTTGAGGTTGGTTAGCAGGGTTAGCGGGTTGGTTAGCAGGGTTAGTAGGGGGATTAACGGAAGACATTTAAGTTTCGTTAGTTAGAGGAATATTAGGGTTTTTTAAAATTTGTTCTTTATTTTTTTCGAGAATTTTTCGAAGTCTGTAAGGAATATATTTAGAAACCCATATATCATTATGTCGTGGATGATTAGGATTAATATTATAATTTTGATTAATAATTGTAAAAAGTTTTTTATACTTTTTTGATTCGTTATTAGAATTTTTTAATTCGTCATAGTTATGACTAATAACGTCATAGTTATGACTAATAACGTCATAGTTATGACTAATAACGTTATTAGAATTTTCGTTATTAGAATTTTCAGAAATTTTCCATTTAGAAACTTTAAATAATTTATTAGTTTCTTTTTTAATATAGCGTTTAATATTGGTAATAGGTTCTGCTAAAAAAATATTAATTTGAGCAGTTGATCCATATAACTTAAACATTTTTCCAATAGCAATAATAGTATAATCATAATATTTCTCGACTCGTTCAATAAATAGTTTTAAATGATCTAGCCGTTGTTGATTGAAATCTAAGAGATCTGTCGATAGATCTGTCGATAGACTTTTGATACCTTCTAAATACATTCTTAGTAAATTAGAGAAATATTCAAAACACGTAGTTTTAATATCATTCAATTCAGAAGATTTTTGATGTTGTTTATAGACCATTTGAATTTGTCGTTTAAATTCGTATTTAGTTAGTCTATTTCTAAGATATTGTTTTCGAAGATTTAATAATTTAATATTAAGTTCTTCTTCTAAACGAGCAACATTACCATAATCTTGAAGATGATTTAATCGTTGAAAAAAGTAAATAATGACATCTCTCAATAACTTATTATTATACTTTTTAATATCAAATGGTTCTAATATTGGTTTTGTTTGTTCAACTTGATGAGTTTGTTGATTATAAATACGTCTCCCCCCAATAATTACTGGAACTTGGCCACATGCATCACTAATAGATTCATAAGTTAGTCCCTCTGCACATTGAACACCTTGTACAAATCCATTAGTATCTTGTCCAGTGCTATTCATATTAGCGACCCATTCAGTATAATGAGGGTTATGAACATGGGCTGTTTTTTTAATAATGGTTAATTTAGTCCAATCAAAAAATACCTTACAATTAGTACAAAACATTTGATAACATCCTTCAATTTTAAATACTTTAACACGGCAACTAGGACATGGTTTAGTATTAGCCCTAATTTCTTCAACATTTTTAGCAACTCCTTCATCACATACATGATTTTTATCAACTTGAACAGAAGTGCCAATAGTTTCTAGACAGGTGCTACATACTTTTGTATCACAGATTCCGCAAGTCCATTTGTCAATAATAAAACCATTACAACCTTCTTTAGGACAATGACCACGAGTTAAAAAAGCCTCTTTCTCTGGATCTTTAGGTAGGATACCATCATTAAGATCTTTTAAACGTTTAATTTCAAGTTCTTTCATAGATTGAGATGTATATAAATTTAATATTTTAATATGATTATATACAAGTTGATTATTATTTAATAGAGGGTTCGCACTCGTTGATGGATCCATTTGAGGAGTTATATTTAAACCCCTAATTTCTGCTTTAATTTTAGTAATATCGGTCCTTAATTTATCAATTTCAATATCGCGTTGGACAATAATTTGAGTATCCGGTAATAATGTTAGTTGCTGGTCTAAAAGCATATTTTCACGATGGGCTCTATAATTAGTTGGGTTTTTAGCCCAAATATAAGTCTGTCCGAAATTCGCTATAAGAAATTCTAAATAAAATTGAGTTTTACAAAAAATACATGAAGCATCTTCAGTTTGCTCTTTAATAGCATTCTTATAACACTTAACACAGGCTCCTTTAGTGCATTTATGACAGATAACTAATTTTGATACTTCATTACAACATATTTCGCAATCTAGATTAGTAGCGGCCATGGGAGGGTTATAAAATAATTTTTATTATTTTAAATATTTTATTTTGGGATTTTTAGCGTTTTTAATTATTTATAAAAGTTATCTAAAAAGTTATCTAAAAGTTATCTAAGAGTTCGTTAAAAGTTATCTAAAAGTTATTTAAGAGTTCGTTAAAAGTTATCTAAAAGTTATCTAATAGGTCTTTTGATGGATATTTTGAAAGTTCTTTGATTGATATATTAGAAGTTTGGCGAATTTATTTGTTGCCTTTAGATTCATTTTTTATTAATGACCTAACTATTTCTCGCATATATTCTAATAACTTTTCAACAACTTTTCAACAACCTTTCAAATAACTTCCCGATTCGGAGCAAAAACACACTATTTTATGACTTAATAAATTAAGTCTTATCATGTTTTATTCAATGGACCAAATTTATCAAAAGTAGCATGTTTTTGCTCCGAATCGGGAAGTTATTTGAAAGGTTGTTGAAAAGTTGTTGAAAAGTTATTAGAATATATGCGAGAAATAGTTAGAAGATTTATAAAAAATGAATCTAAAGGCAACAAATAAATTCGCCAAACTTCTAATATATCAATCAAAGAACTTTCAAAATATCCATCAAAAGATATTAGATAACTTTTTAGATAACTTTTTAACGAACTCTTAGATAACTTTTTTAGATAACTTTTTAACGAACTCTTAGATAACTTTTAAATAATTTTTTAGATAATTTCCAAAAAAAAATTAACAGTTATTTATGTATTGTTTATCTATTACGAAATGATCCTAATTACGCCCCTAATATTTTTCATTTACGCCATTACCCCTACTAATGCAGATATAGATTGTTGTTCAATTACGACTGAAAATCAATGTTATGATGAATGTAAATGGACGTCTCAATTTGGCTGTATTGGATATAATGAATATTCGCGTCAATTTGATCAAAATTCTTGCAATGAGCATAATCATTGTCAATATGAAAATAACCAATGTTTAGGTTGTCCTATAACCAATACTCCAACTAATACTCCAACTATTAAACCAACTTTATTAGAGACTTCCAAACCATCTATTAAACCGACAATTAATGAAGGATTAAGTACTACTGGGAGACCAACTAATAATCCATCAAAATTTCCAACGAATTATCCAACATTGGCTACTAATAATCCAACGAAATATCCAACCAATTTTCCAACAAAATATCCAACATTGGCTACTAATAATCCAACAAACGATCCAACTACTACTAATAATCCTTCAAAGTTTCCTACTACAACTAATCCATCAAAATTTCCAACTCATTATCCGACAACTACCGGTAATCCGTCAAAATTTCCAACTACTACTAATAATCCTTCAAAATTCCCTACTTTAAAACCAACCAATTTACCAACAAACGATCCAACTTATAGGCCAACAAACTTACCAACAAACCTACCAACCAATTTACCAACAAACGATCCAACTTATAGGCCAACAAACTTACCAACAAACGATCCAACTTATAGGCCAACCAATCTTCCAACCAATCTTCCAACAAACTTACCAACTAATCTTCCAACAAATGATCCAACTAATTTACCAACCAATCTACCAACAAACTTACCAACCAATCTACCAACCAATCTACCAACAAATCTTCCAACCAATTTACCAACTAATCTTCCAACCAATCTTCCAACAAACTTACCAACCAATCTACCAACAAACTTACCTACTGCCAGACCAACGTTAATATGTATTCTTCAATGCCCTAATCAACCACGAGAACCTGATTTATGTGTTAATTGGAATACCGATAATGGTAAAAAAAATAATCAAGCATTAGGTTCTTCTCCTTGGTATTGTTTATGGGATCCTTCTCCCGCTGCTTATCGATATAACGATAAAGGATGGTTAAGTTGTCCTCAGCCAATTAATTGTAAAAATGGAGATTCTTCAGTATCTTCTGATTATTGTGCTGCTTATAATTACGCTAATGCTAATAAGCCAATTACAAAAAAAACACCACTAACTAGAAGACCAGTTGGTGATCGTGCTTCATTTAATGCTGATTATGCTGGATCTTTAGAAACCTGTAATAATTTTGGTTCTAGAGTTTGGATAGGTGATGTTTGTGTTCGTGAAAATTCTATTTGTTTGGCTGTAAATCCTTGTAATCCAACATTTTGTAAAGCAACTACTATTAGCGGTGTTGGAACTGGTGCGATATCTTGTATAAGACTTTATAATACTTTAATTACTGGGTTAAAATTATCTGGATCCGCTAATTTAAGATCTGGATTATACGATAATATTACTACTACACTAACTGTATTAGAAGGACCTAGTTCAGCCATCACTAGCCCATATTATACTATTAAAAGCGGTATCTTAATACATTTATTAGCAGGAGGAAATGATAATTTTAATTTAGGAAAACCAAATGAAAATTTAATTGTTTCATTAACTTGTGTTGGTCATTCTCCCGTAATTGTTGAATCTTTTGAACCACTAGTAAATTGTTCCTATTTACTAACTGAGTATTTTATTTCATTTAAAGCATATACTGGTCTATCATGTTCTTTTAAACTTTCATATGTTGCGTTAGATGGCGATGAATGTGCCTTAAGAGGATTTGCTCTAGGACCTATAACGATCGTTTAAAAAAAATAAAAAAAAAATTAATGTCTTTTAACGAGTGCGAGCCCTCTATTAACTAACGAAACTAACGAAACTAAAGTGTCTTTAAATGACTAAATTATTTACCGCTAACGAATATAAAGTATTATCTGAGCAAGTGAGACATAAGATAACCGTTGAAAAAAAATCAAAATATGATGAATTTAAAGAAAAGTTTTTAACTGAGTTTAACGAAGAAGCAAAAAATGCAGCAATATTATTAAAAAACGAATTTGAAGTTGAATATATATGCCGTGAAGATAGAAAAAAAGATATAGAACCATTTATTAATCTATTTTGTAAAGAAATTTCAACAGAATATAAATGTGTTGAAATGTATTATGATGATGGCGAAGATGAAGAAAGTTCGAGTAAAAAAAGTAAAGGATTCTTCGGAATTGTTTTTGAAGTCATTAACGAAGTGCTAACCTCTATTAACGCTGACATAAACGACACACGCAACGAGTTCTCGCTTCGTTAATCAAAATTCCAAGAACTCTTAATAAATTAGATTACGAAAATAATATATTTTGATAAGTTATTTTTATATTGATTATAATTGAATATATTAACTAATCGTTAAAAATATATTAACTAATCGTTAAAAATATATTAACTAATCGTTAAAAATATATTAACTAATCGTTAAAAATATATTAAC
>Ga0302300_1000667_pt1 | contig 22868 bp, 15 predicted proteins | sample III_Palsa_E1_1_FD_198756 | JGI IMG/M metagenome (GOLD analysis project Ga0302300, IMG submission 198756) | Peat permafrost microbial communities from Stordalen Mire near Abisko, Sweden - III_Palsa_E1_1 | ecosystem: Environmental > Terrestrial > Soil > Palsa > Peat permafrost | place: Sweden... | reverse complement strand
TGTCACTATCCAAACATTCATAGATTATATAACTAGTTAATAGTTAATAGTTAATATATTTTATACAACATTTATATATCTAATATTACACAACATTTATATAATTAACGATCTATTATTAGTATTATAATAATAATAATCATTGTGCTTGTAACTGTAATTACAGTGATAAAATAATGTACCTCACATCACACTAGTGGTGTAATTAACCACACTAATATTGTGTTACTATATTAATATTGTGATTGAATATTACAAACATATAATTACTTAGTAGTTATAAACAACAATTCATTACTGTCATAATTTTATTTGTTTGAGAATTAATTGTTTAACATATGTAAATACTATATTGCGTATATGTGACAATATCCTTGATAATATTAGAATGATCACATGCAATCTGTGTAAGCCAAAGGCGAGCTGCGCTAAGCAACCATCTACAGGCACTATGTGGATACACACATGTTCATCATCAAAATAATTACAAATACCAGTATTTTACATACACACAAATTCACATAATATTTGTGGATGGTTGCTTAACGCAGCTCGCCTTTGGCTTACACAGATGGTCATGTAATTGCACTTGTATTATACCAACATAATCAAACACTAACCAAAATATCTGACAATATATTGTATGTTGTTATACACTATAGAATAGGAGAAAGATAATAGTAGGTAAATTTACTTTAAAACATAAAGTACACATTTACTTGTGATTTATACACATAATAAATTTTTAACTATCTTTAACATTCTGGGAATGTTAATATTATTGGCCACTTTACAACGCAATAAGCATGCTATCAAATGAATAGGATAGTATTAGAGGAGATAGAGTGAATACCACTAGGAAATACTGGGAGACCAATACGCACGAATGGACTATGAAGTCGCTTTAGATGTTCATGATGTGTCTCGTTTGTATGTCTTTCATGTCTCTGTGGATCATGATCATGATTCATATGTATATCATCAACATTACCGCATTGTTACTTCGACTAGTAGTTCTAACTTTGGACTTTATCACACATGTAATTCTATCTATCAAACTCTGTTCCTGTTTAGTGATTGGTATCTCGTTATCATTCAACAGTGACCTCATAGTATAATTGACTGAAATGTGTTTAATTGGTTTATTACAGTTGTGACAACCTTTCATGTTACTGTACAAATATCGTTCTGTGCACGATATACACACAAAATATGACCACATTGAAATGAGTATGGTAACCTCATACCATCATAACAAATATCACACGACATACTTTTGTTTGTTACAAATTTATTCCGACCAAATACATAATTCATTGTTTAAAGGTTAGTTAAAATAAATTAAAACCATAACCATAAATAATGATGTCTATCATATTAATATCAAATATTTATAATAAGAATTAACGAAGCCATATTAAGGAATTAAAAATCTATCATACCATTAATAATGTAAAAATTGGTTATAGTATGAAGAAGGTTTGGTATGACAATGAACAACTTAAGTATCAATACAATTATGTTAATGGGGTGGGGGGAATTAGAGGGAATACGAGAATAATGGTATAATGATGAACAGTTTCAATACCAAAACAATTATGTTAGCTGGAAATTAAGTGGTTTACAAGAATCATGGTATGACAATGGACAGTTTGAGTATCGACGTTTATATAACATGGGGGTGAGGGGGATTAGAACGTTAATTACCACTTGAATATCATATGTTATAGTTTGATATAATTTATTAGTTACCAATTATAAGTTTGACTTGTAATCTTAAAATTTGTAAAGACTTAACACAGTGTTATCTTCAATGTTGTATAAATTAGTTATAACAAATAAATTATTACTAAGATCAATATATCTAATATAGAGGCATTAGAAATTTGATTTAATAACTATTTGTTTCGTAAAAGGCAATGACTGTAACTTTCAATCTCCGTAATGGTGAAAATGAAGTAACTATTTCTAACAATTTAGTTGTAACTTCAGACTACATCAAAGGTTTATTGGAACAATATAACATATCAAATATCACTATTGATGTTCCTGTTACGTATACCAACATATTTTATATCTATTTTAAATTTTTGAATGGAAATAACATACCCATTGATAATCTTGATACTTTATTACTTTGTTTTAGAATGGAGTCTTATTTTGCTGATAATAAGTTCTTCGAATACTTAATGTTACAAACTTATACCATGTGGAGTACGTTTTACCCACATATCAGTGAGTTACCTGATGAACGTTTGGTATATCTCTATACACCGTATGAGTTTGTTCCAATTAAATACATGAATAATCCTTCGTTCTTTAAATCATGGTTACAGATTAATCAGAATAAACAAGTAACTATCAATAATGGTATTTATCATACTGATACCACTTATTATGATGATGATGAGGATAAGGAGGAGGATAAAAAATATATTAAGGAATTAGATATCTATCATACCATTAATAATGTAGAAATTGGCTATTGTATGAAGAAAGGTTGGCATACCTACGGACAACTTGAGTATCTACTCCATTATTTTAATGGGGAAAAAGAGGGGTTGCAACAACGTTGGTATGAAAATGGACAACTTCTGTATCGACAAAAGTTTGTTAACGGGAATCGAGAGGGTTTGCAAGAAGGTTGGTATAAATATGGACAACTTCAGTATCGAGAACATTATGTTAATGGGTATAGAGATGGCTTGCAAGAAGCATGGTATTCCAATGGACAACTTCAGTATACACACCATTATATTAATGGGAAACAAAATGGTTTGCAACAACGTTGGTATGACAATGGACAATTTAAATATCGAAACTTATATAACATGGGTGTATTAGAACGTGAATTATCACTTGAATTACCACTTGAATAGTGTGACTATATTTTTTTTATCAACGATTAATTACAAGTTTGGCTTGTAATTTTAAGATTTGTAAAGACTTAGCACAATTATTTTTAATACAGTATAAATTAGTTATAACAATTAAATTCTTACCAAGATTAATAATATCTAATATATGTATAGGCATTAGAAATTTGGTTCAATAACTATTTGTTGCATACACGGTAATGACTGTAACGTTCAATCTTCGTAATAGTGATAAGATGTGTGTTTTTTCCAATGATCTATTGGTGGTAACAGATTATGTCAAATCCCTCTTGAGAAAGAGAGGGAGAAAAGGAGAGAGGGAGAGAGGGAAAGGGGTATAACGAACAAAACATCACACGACATATTTTTGTTTGTTACACTTTTAAAATCATATGATAATCATTTAAACACTTTTGGAAGACACCCAAAAACTCATGTGTACTAATGACAATTATTATCATTACATATTACACGTGATAATCACAGAGTGTGATAGTCACTGTGCTACAATGTAATTAAACTCATAATTCCAGAATTTAAAGTTAACACAAAATAACAAATAAACAACTATGTATATACCAAATATTAGTAACTTACAAATATTATAGAGAATACAAATTTTAGATCATTCGATCTAATTACATTTGTATTATATATTACTAATATAATATAATGAATATGTTATGTTAATAACATACAGGTGGTGTTAATCTGTTTATTCGCATGGTAATTATATGTATTTTTAAAATACATGACTGTAAACATAAGTTTTGATATTTGGGTAATAAAACATAAATGTATTGATAACACTCAGCATGTTTAAATGTGATAACATTTATTTTTGTACTGAAAAATGGCAACCATTCAAATCCTGGTTCCAGGTCAAGATGAACCTTACTACTTGTCAGAACGTGATGTTGAAGGTAGTAAGACTATTGAAAATCTAAGACACTATAATGTCAATCGTGGACTATATGAACCAATTGATATTATTGTGCCATTGGCAGACTGGGATGAATATATGCAATTCTTGCAACACGGTACTCCATCCATCGGTGCTCTCAAAATCATTGACTACTTGGACAACTTAGAGCAGGCCAAAACATGGTTTTGGAATCGGTACGAAAACGACATTAACAACGTTTATGAGCCAGAAGGTCAAATTCTTGACATTATTAAACGTAACACACAGTTCTCGATACAGGAATTATTTCCCTTGTTGTCTACTAAGAACATTATGGACACGATACCATATTTAAACATTCCACACTTACCACAATTTTACATTAAACATGTTCTTGATTATAATTATGACACTTATCTTGAGTTCAACAAATTTCCAACGTTTTCTGACATACCTAGTTCTTTATCAGAACAGATATATAATTATTTTATAATTAAACCATTGCATCAACAGGATATGACTGATGACGCTATGACCAGAGGTATAAACAAAACATCCCGTCACATTATACGTTATATAGCACAGCACTATCCAAATATTCGTGTATATGCCGATTTTAACATTCGTCCTTCTATGAGAGAGAACTCTTTACTGTTAGGACCACCTAACAAACCATATCTAGCAGGATATGAAACACGTCAAATATGGGCACAAAGATCAAAACTGGACTATTATTGGACTGATGATCCACAGCTGGAGGGAAAAATTCCACCATTGGATGTTTATAATCCCAATAGTAATTATAAACCATATATTGGCTACGATACTGATTTCACCTATGATGGTTATCGTATTTACAGTTATAACTTACCAACTACTAATGGTCGTGATTACTATCTGTTCTACAATATATTGGATGATCCCGTAATTATGATTAAATATGTCATCTCAATCTAACACTTTTGTTATCCCTGCATTATAAATACACAAGAATAAATACACATTAATGTTAATCGAATTAACATATGATATCAGTACTAACTTGTTACAATTAATTACTTCTTACCTATTGTTTACAGTGATTTGAATGTAAAGTATATTCTGAATCATACAAACATGTATAATACCATTGCAAGTTCAAAGATAGTTAACACTGTTTTGTATCTTGTTACATCTCCAAGATGTAATAATCTTCCATTTATAAACACAATATAACATTTTAGTTGTAATGTGTATATATAAACACCAAACATATGAAGAGTTACAGATATTGTTAGGTGTTAACAATATCACATGTATTTAGTGTATATTGTAATACATCTTGTTACAAACAATAATACTTTAATACAAAACAAATCCTTGCAAATTTGGTTATTGTTAATAATATAATTTATAACTTGTACTCTATCTTTCACATTTTAACAATAATAAATAATGTATCTCTAATTTGTATCTAATTTGCAACATTGTTAACATATATAAATATTGTAAGTTATCTATACATTATCCAATGTTAAGAATCCCCAAATGCATAATTAGCTAAAGTACAATATTCTCTTCCTTTCTTCCCTGACTTTCTATATTGTAATTAAAGTGTTCCAGATATGAAATATAAAAATATGTATGATACTTAACTATGAAATATTATAAATTACAAATTGTGGATTACTAAAAGAATAATGTGTTTTAGTTTACAGCAAGTGTTAACTAGTGAAGGAGAGTTAAAATTGTGCTGGAATGGTGTTCCATTGTCGGAGGATAAGTATCAACTCAAGCATGACGTTGGGTACAAACTGTTATTGGATGTTGACAAACACTTTGCTACTTACCAAAGTTGGTATGAACAACAACCAGTTGTTAGTGATCGAAGTAGCCAAGATATTAATAATAGTAATAGTAATAGTAATATGAATGATAATAGTTATACGAATATTAATGCACATCGTTTTATATATGTTAAACGACAGATTCCAGATAATGACGAAGCAGTGACTGCTGGTAAATTGGCAGTCAACGATTCACAGTTTTGTGTGGTATATGCAAGTGCTAGTTATGACCTTAATATGTTACCAGATGATGAAGATGATGATAGCTCGGTCAGAGAATCACATGAGCAAATGTTTGTAGGTCCAAACTCCGATTATAAACATAACTATCAAACACATACCACAGCTTATATTTTTGATAGACAACGACTATTGACATGTTTCAATGGTAGTGACTATTTCAGGCATGACTTTTCACACGTCATGCGTTTCTTTCACTATGACAGTAATGTTTACCTGTTAGCCAAAACTGGTCATGGTATCATGTCGGTATTCAACTTATCTACCATGTCAACAGTTGGTGACAACAATCATTGTCATGATGATGATGAACAGGTTAATAAATGTAAGATATCGTGGTCTAAAGACGGTGACGCCTTTCACAATGCGATTCAAGTCACACCTGATAAACAAAATGTTATTGTTAGTGGTTGGCATTGGATGGCAGATGCTACATCATATGTTTGTCCCTATGATAAGTTACTACTCACAGGATACAAACCGGAAGTCACAATATGCAAATTGTAAATGTTACTAGTAATAGCATAATTTTAAGTCATTGTGATAATGTAACCTTGTTATGATGATAATATATTGTATACTATTAAACACTTTACTGTCTTTTGTTTAAACAATGACAACAAACTTGTTATTAATGTGTGTGTTGGTTATTATAACCTCTATAAATAATGGTAAAGGGTGTACAATTAATAATATATTATAACTTTGTAATAATTACAATTATTACAAACATTTATATATGAGTGTATTATAATTATCATAGGGATGTAATCATGCACTAACCGCTATTAAAAGTTGACAATTATATTGACATTGTACCGTGTAAACAAATAATGTCTGACAACGAATACGTCAATCGTTCTGCTGAGAAAGAGGATGAGGAAGAGGATGAGGAAGAGGATGAGGAAGAGTTTAGTCAGACTGAAGGTAATGAAACATTTATTTTTGAGAGTGATTCAATCATGTATAAGAAAGAGACATCTAAGAACACAACTACATATTCAAAATATAGATTCATCACAAAAACCATCAATGATGTTGATGGGTTAGAAGAGAAATGGTCAATGGATTATGAGACATGGAAACATCCAAAGTTGAGTGAAAGCTTTAGTCTGCAACAAAATCGTGATAATCTGTTGGCAGCCTTTAACACACCAATGAAGAAGATGTACAGTATTAATGGTAATAAAGGTTGGATTAAATATGGACATAAAATCCTGTCATTTGACAATGACGTTATCGACTATTCAGGTCAACAACATAAACTTAATCATGAACGGAACTTGTCTGTTAAGTTCGAAAATAGTATCTTTCTCACATATGAAGCTGCTAACAAGTTAGTCACACTATTTAGTCCACAATATGTGTGTCACAGTTACAAACTTACATCCATTTAAATATCTGAACATTATTAACCCTTGGTTACATTTGTACTTATAATAAATTTTATTATTGTGTTCCGACTACAAACATTTTCACATCAACATCAACATCATCAAATAAATCAAAACAATAAGATATGATATCTTATTACAATATAAGTTACACAAAAACTTCACATAAACAACATAGTATCATAATTACAATATGTAATAACATTATATACAAATTATTACTTGTTAATACCGTGTTAATATTATGTTAACAAACTATAACAAGTTACTATATAACATCTTGTAATATCACACTATATAGATTTTACTATATTAATACATTTACACAACATTATATAGTATAATGTAAAATTACTATTTTCACAACATACTTGTCACATTGCTATCTACTAGTGTCTGACATTAATACGCTACTGTGATGACATTTTTGTCATGGACATCTTCTATCCAAACACTATTACATATACTGTAAAAGATGCGAAGATATAACATTACTATCATTTTTACCAAAAACATACCTGGTATTTGTATGTACCTATGAATTTAACAAAAAGTAGTACTAGTAACAATACTTCAACCGTATTTTGTGTGTGTGTATTCTTGTCGATCAAAGAAACAAATTACTTTAAAGTTTATAATTATACTTGTTCTCAACACAGTACTTAGATTAATACACTTTACCTCTCTAACCTAAATAAGTATAGATATTAAACTTAGATATTAAAACTTAGATATTAAACTTAAAAATTAAATGTACGTATGTGTATTTTAAACAACACGTAATGACAAGCATACTGAACACAATTTTATTGCTTGTGTAATAGTGTGAATAGGTGTGTTGGTAACATGAATATGTTTAAATGTGATAATATTTATTTTTATACTGAAAAATGGTGACTATACAAGTTCTAGTTCCGGGTCAAGATGAACCTTATTACCTGTCTGAAAGTGATGTTGAAGGTAGCAAAACTATTGAACATTTAAGACAGTATAGTACCAGTTATGGACTAATTGACGTTTTAGTTCCATTAGTGGAGTGGGATGAGTACATGCAGTTCCTACAAACTGGTAATCCATCCATTCCAGCACTCAAAGTCATTGATTACTTGGATAACTTGGAGCAAGCAAAAACCTGGTTTTGGAATCGGTATGAAAGCAGTATTAACAATAATAGTAATGAGTCTGAACAGCAAATTCTTAACATTATTGACAATGACACATCGTTTACACTGAAAGAATTGTTTCCTATCTTGTCTGTTAAGGATACTTTGGATATGATCCCATATTTAAACATTCCACACTTACCACAATTTTACATTAAACATGTACTTGACTATGTGTATAAAGATTACACTGAGTTAAACAAATTCCCAACATTTTCTGACATACCTAAATCTGTATTGTATGAAACATATGGTTACTTTATAATTAAACCTTTACATCAACAGCTGATTACTGCGACCGGAATACCTAAAGATAATCATATCAGACGTTATGTTGCACAGTATTACCGGAATATTCATGTGCATACTGATCTTAATATTGGTATCTCTGATATGAGAAATAATACTCTTCTGATAGGGCCAGCTGACAAACCATATTTGGCAGGATACGAAACACACCGTGGAGTATCAGAATCACCAAGAGTGTATTATAATTGGACCGATGATCCACAACTGGTAAACTCTTATCCACCACTAGATGTTTATAATCCCGACAGTCCATATAAACCGTATACTGGTTACGACACCGGTCTTACGAATGCTAGATCACGTATTTACAGTTATAATTCACCAACAACTAATGGTCGTGATTACTATCTGTTCTATCCCATTTTAGACGATCCTGTATCTATGATTAGATATACCATTTCAATCTAAACACATTTCTCTCTTCACGTTATAAACAAAAGAATGGATATAATGTTAATCGAATTAACATAACACAATCATTAATTGTTTTCATCCACTACCCACACATTCTAAATGTACTATTACACACACACTATTTCGTATTTTCTTACATCTCCAAAATGTAATAATCTTCTACTGTACATGGAACAACAATTTCCATTACAAAATATATACGTTTACACATTATAAACCTATAAACGAACACAATTACAATTATAATAATAATAACACGAAATGTATATGTATGATTTAATCTTTTTACCCTTCAGACATAGTTTGCAGCAATTTGTGTATTCAACCAACTACAACAATATGTAGTAATTACTTAACAACTTATGTGTTAATAGTAAATATTCATAGTATATTATATATGATGACACAAATATAATTCATTGTGTTATGTTACGGATAAGAGTGTTTCAACATAAAATAAGATTTTGTGAATTGTATAGTGTTAATAATATAATACATATATTTCCACTATCTAACAATAACAGGTATTACATTTTATTGTATATGTTACTCTATAATTTTGTATACACACAAATATACGTATATTATATGTACAATGGTAACTTTGTCTATTCACTAAACATATAATGTTATTAATATTATATCTTATACCATTATTATGAATGTTACAAGTAAATCATTATTTTATTATGTGTCAGACTGATAGTAGTCCGTTACATAATTATTTATTATGGTTATAAATTTAATAATAATGATGATAATGCCCAATTATATTATTATAATATTACTCACATGACCACAAGATATTCGTGGTGAGTTGCCTACACGGATATTATGTGATTGCCCGCATTGCACTAACATATGAAATTAGATTATACGAGTATAATTACATAATATCCGAGTAGACAACTCACCACGAATATCTTGTGGTTATGTGAGTAATATTAATAGTTTATCTACAGATATATTTATTATTCTACTATTTTTTGAGTTCACATATCTGTATATACATTAAATTGATGTTCGTGTATTAAGGACTATGTATACAACACTATAAATAGCAATTAGGAAATGGGTGAAGGTGGAATTTGTTGTAAGTTGTTGATCAAAGACAACAACTTATAATCTTGGAGATGAAACGTATGACTGGTAGTTTAAATGTATAATATTGAGATTCGTTTCCTAACAAGGAAAAGACAAATATAAACCTTTTAACAACTTCCACAATCTTCAATGACATCACCGAGTCATCAGAAGACAATATTGTTGGTGAAAACACACTTACCGACATTTCAAACACAAATGCAACTACGAACACAAGATATCAGCTACTTACATGATCAAAGTGGTATTACTGATGACAACAATGGTGAACCACCATTTACAAATATCTTTACTTCTTATGGTCCCGTCAAATATATGGTTAATTGTGTAAAACACCCACCATCCAAAAATATGGTTTTACAAATAGTAGGTAGAATATGTAGAGTAGATAAACCAGTACAAATTATTGTAAACAGTAGCTCATTGAGAGAGTCATGGGTTTCATATCTATCATCCAACTTCTATTCTTCATTGTCATCTTCACCATCAACATCACCATTGTCATCAAATGAACAACATGTTGATAATACGGTAGTTGCTTTACAAGAGTATGATAATGACTAATACATGCAACAGATTGATTAACAATCAACCACATTGTCTTTACAACTTGAAGTTGTAAATTAATATAATAATACATACATATATACTACATAACATATAATATATGACATATAGTACATTTATCACAATCTAACCTTTAAATTAAATTGTTATGTTTATAACATACATGTTTATACTATTGTGAATGTAAAACTACATAAAATTACGTGATTACAACTTAAAGTTGCAATGTTTAAATGTTTAAAACTTAAGTGCTATTATTATATTTAAAATATAGTGTAAATTATAGTAGTTAATATTGTTCACTATAAGCAAAAAACAATTAAAACAATATATTACTAGTTTATTTACTTTGTAGTATTATTTGTTGTGTTTTGGGCTTTAAACTACATACATAGCAACATATTTGATATATACAATTTATACCATATTGCAATACAAATTATATTATAATTGTTACAACTATTATTAACAGTTTAATGTTGTTGTATGTGTTATTATATTTAATAGTTTTATATGTAAACAATGTATCGTTTGGTTTTACTCCTCTAAGAAGTAAAAGATTTAACAATGTATATTAATGACGAAAACAGTAATTAACTAATACTTGAGTACTGGAATTGGGCATGAAAGTGGAAAACTTCATTCTCCTAAATGGTTTTGGAAGGTTGCTTTTATCACCGTGGTACACAAAATCATACTTAACTGTACCATCTTTGTTCCATTCTTTGTAATAGTAGTGGGCATTATCATTAAATGTATGTTCATATAATGGTTTAATGTTATTCATATCAGATCCATCAGTTACAGGTGGTTTATACCAAGCTTTAAATGTACCACATTCAACACCATGATTAAAGTGATATTCACGACTTTTACTATTGTTGGTCCTATTGTAATATTCACAATATACACCATGTTTGTTACCTTCGTTATCAAAGCTGGCCTCAATCTGTAAATTACCAGTCCAATACCACGACTTCCAATCACCTGTTCGTTTACCATTTGTGTAATATGTACTTACAGACAATTTACCATTTATGTGATATTGTAATTCATAACCATTTTTAATGCCATTTTCAAATTTAGTATGTATGTCTACAATGTTACAGTTGTTAAAATAACTCTTGGTGTCACCATGTAATTTACCATCCACAAAATTATATTCAGCTTCTACATGTTTAACTTTATTACCATCATGATACACTACTCGTTCCCAATGTTTACTCATACCATGACTAACAAACTTAGGTTCGTTAGTGACATTAACAGTAGTACGTAAACATTTAAATTGTTTAATATCAGTACAATTATTATCATAAAACTTAACAACTGTTGAGTATATGTATTCATTGTCAATGACATGATTAATTACATTACTACCAGCTTTAAAATTAGTCTTAACCCACAACTCAAAGAAACATGTATCGTTTTGATAACACTCTGGAATCAGAGCATATGGTGTTAATAGATAGATATCCCGTTGAAGGTTCTCTGGTAATGTGATTACCATGTTATAATATGATGAACACGATTGTTGAACATATACTTTTTTATATTTAGGGGTGGGAGGATGATCATCTGGGACTGTTGATGGCAGATTATGTGATGGTAAGCTACCTCGCATCAAATTAACAAGAAATTTAAGAAAGTCAATATCGTCTAGGTAATGACATAGTTTTAATGCTTGATACAACAAGTTGTTATGTTGTATGTCTTGTAACATATTAAAATTATGCTGATTAACATAACCTTCTTTGAGGAAGTTAATGTATATCATAGCAACGTCACTGTATTCAGGAGGGAAGGGAATAACCTTGTTATCATCATCAACCACATATTGTAACAAATCATCAAACAAACTAATTCTCTTGATCCGACGAGTTTCTACATGCACTTCATGTATCTGTTCTTGTTCTTGTTCTTGTTCTTGTTCTTGTTCCTGATTTTGTTTTTGTGTTGTGATTTGAATTGTTGTCATATCTAGTGTTGTATTTGTTATTGGCAATAATTGTTTGACCTCCATTTGCTTGGTATAAGCAACTATTACGATAGTATTAATACTAGTTATTTTAAACACAGTAGTAACACTAATTCCAATTACAAGTCCAACGTTGTAGTTAACTGTCTTTGGTCGTTCATGACAATGTATATATTATAATCATTTTTATATAATGATTATAATATACTTGTTAAATACAATATTGGTAACACTATTAATGTATTTAACAATAAACACTATTATGTTTAAAATACAACACTAATTATGTTAATCTGTAACATACAGATACTGTTTGAACAAAACCATGTTACGTCTTGATATGATAATATATACTACTAAATACAATGTATTAATACAGTGTAAATTTATGTTTACTTTAATAACAAAACATATTGATTTATATAATTTTAAGTTATAGGTTGTCCATTATAAGTTATAATAAAGACGTAACAGAAATATGGTTTAAAATTATAATGTCACGATAAGAATACATTTATACACATTATCATCTGTAAATTATGTGGTAATGTGTATATATATATATGTTGAAAATGCAATTAGATAATTTACAATACATGATTGTAAAATGGTAGTATATAATATATGTTGATATGTTTTTGTGAGCAAACAGTAATATTTGGTTGAATAGTGGATAGTATATGGTTGAATAGTGGATAGTGGATAGTATATTCCAATGATGTTTAGTATCTTCAATATAACAGAAAACCTTCAATATGAAATATACATAGTGTTCATCCCCCCCCCTCTACTCTCCTTCTCTCCCCTTTATCCTCACACTCATCATTCACCTACTCCCTACTCTCCCCCTTAAGATGATAGAATAATATTAAGTAGTATCAAATCATCACTGTTTATTGACATGATAATGCTACAAACAATATTAATGTAATACAGGTTTGACCAAATTTGTGAGTTTAAGAAAACTCACCAAAATATTAATATATGTTGATAAATATATAAATAAGTAAAATTACAAAACATCGACATATATTAATATTTTGGTGAGTTTAAGAAAACTCACAAATTTTGGTTCACAATGGTGTTATCGTTATATAACATCTGTACTTCTGTTACTCTACAATATGTTTTTTAGTGTATGAGTGTATCACCAATAACACATAATATTATGTAATTATACATTATGATTACATGTTATTATATAAAATTCCTGTAGGCAAACCTCACCACTGTAATTATGTGATTATCTCCTAATAATTAAGTATCTTGTTTAGTACAATACTCTGTGTATTATAGACATATGTGATAAAATTATATATTTGTTTCTTCACATGATGTAATTTTTATATAACTATTACAATATAATATAATGTTATTTCATTGTAAAAAATATAAAAGACATTACTTGCAATCATAATAATCCTTATCTACACACGTAACTTTCACACAGTAACTATGTGAACAAATACTTGCTCATAATAATATTTAGCAAAAACTCATCTCATAGTCGAGTAAATAGTTCAACCAACAGTTGATTTCAAAGTTATTACCGTAGAATAACTGTCATTTGATTTCATTGTTGATCTATCATTTTAGACCAGACCAGATCAGCACCAACCTTTGGTTTAGCGAAGCTCACTTTCACTTTACCGAAGGTCATCTGTAACAAGAGCAGCTCTTTACATAATAAGTATGTAATTAACTAACTACAAACAATATTTGTTGATATATATAATATACATTGTTATGATATTTAACAAAATGTGTAGTAGAATATATATATATATATTTGTTTGTTATATAACATGTTTATCAGTAGACAATATTAAAATATTGCAATATAAATTATACTTGTATTTATACTGGTTTGATATTTCCAAAGGATATTGTGATTGAATATACAGTATAGTATATTCAGTGTATAATTTTAGTATATTATAGTTATCATACTCACTATATGCTATAGTGAGATATTATCTTACTCTGAATTTACAGGTAATATATATCTTGGTTTGATATTTTTTTTGGTTTTGGTGGGAAAAGTACATCATACTAAATTTTACCTGTAAATTCAAAGGTGCTCAATACTTCACTATGCGACATAGTGTATTCAATACTTCATTTTAACATAAACCCTTTTTATACTCATTAGTGTTATAGTGAGATATTATCTTACTTTATAACTACATGTAAAATTTAGTATGATATATGTTTTGGTAAAAAAATATATAAAATATTTTTAACCCGATAAAAGTCCATATTGAATATACTGTATGAATACATAACTACGAAAAACAACATATTGTATATGATGAGACAATAGTGTGAAGTTGAAGTGTGGATATAATCCAATTTCAAACTATATTGGAAATGTTAGATACAATATAAAATACAATAAAATTATAGTTTGTTATCTGTCAATATACAATATACAGTTTATAATTTATACTTTGTTGGTGTCTGAACATTTTTATAATTTTGAATTATAAAATTATTTGTATCTATCATTATGATAATATACGAATTATTGTTAATTACAATTTAACTCTCATCATTACAACCATCAGATAGTTATGATGGTTGTAATGATAATGATATAGTTCCAACTAACTCACATACTAATACATAGTGTATTATTAACAAACATCGGTAAGTATCGCAAATTTAAAATAACAAAACTTTTTATAATACATATTGGATTATATAAAAATATTAAAAATACATTATAACTGTAATTATCCTCATAATTATCAATGTAGAGACCACATAATTATCGTGGTGAGTTACCTACACAAATATTATGTAAATTGTACCGATAATCATGTACTTATGCTAGTACAATTTACATAATATTTGTGTAGGTAACTCACCACGATAATTATGTAATATATCCTAGTATAATATTTAGATATACCCTTACAACTTCATTTCATAGTTATTCCCGTAGGATAGCTGTCATTTCAAATCAGCCCAGGACCAACATTCGGTTTAGTTGACAAAGGATAATGATTGTGCCAGTTACAACAATATACTGTAATTACAGTAAATAGTTATATGTGATACTCCCCCCCCCTTCCTTCCTAAGAAATACCAGTTTAATATTATTATAATAACAGGATAATTTTTACAAATAAAATTATTTAGTTACATCATCACAGTTCTCAACTGAATATAATGTGTAATATATATATTATGTTTATATTTCCCCATGTGACATTTCTCACCATAATATAACAAACAAATATATGTACTTTAACATCTTTCATACAATATTAATTACCATAATTGTTATAATTGTTATAATTATTAATATGTATTGTATATATAATAAAATATCTTTATTAATATGTGTGTGTTTACATGCAATCTGTGTAAACAACTAACCACAAATAGTAATTATTTATATTACATATAATATACGTGTGGTTAGTTGTTTACACAGATTGCATGTAATTACACATATATTATCATTGAAATAATCCAAAATTAACCGAACTATTAATAATATATAATATATTATTATATACATGAGGAGATGAAGTTACTTTAAACATATTAAATATATAATACATTTTATGTTTGGTATATTATATATTTAATATGTTTAAAACTGTATATTATGATGGAATTATTGTATGTATTTGTTTTTGTATGTTGTAAATTATAACATACAATAGGTTATTAAGTATAGTTAACATTCTGAGAATGTTAGTGTTATTAAACATAGTTTACAATAATCTATGAATGTTAAATTAATCATAATAATATGTAATAACTACCGTAATAATAGTAATAGGGATGCGTGTGATAGTGAATAAAAAATGTTAAGAGAACTCAAACATTGTTCTGAAGTTGACAGTGAGGGCAATGTCAACCATAGCAAGATTTGGATTTAAGATATGTATATTTTCAACAACATGGTCCCATGTACTATTAGATTGAGGTTGAAATAAATTATAAAAACTATTGCGTTCATATGTACCTTCTTGCCACAACTTGAGGTATTCAATGAACACACCATAGTTTAGAGGTAAAGTACTACTGTTACATAACATTTGACTGATGACTAGTGAACAATATAAATATAGAGGAATGTTATCTATTTCAACCTCATCTTGTCTTTTTAATGCAAAATACGTTAACACTAACTTACTGGCATTGTTAACCAAGTATGAATATTGTGACCCTAACATAAACTGGATAACCTTTAGTTCTTCAACTATCGACTCAATCTGTCGCGAATCCCAATAATCCGGGGTTTGGGCAATGGGTTCTTGAACTCGTAATTGGATGTGATCTATACCCAATCTTTTAGACCATTGTAACGCTGTCATTCGATTTTCAGGCCTTGGATCCATCATGTGTTTGATCATGTCGTAATATTTACTGTCTCTAATTGCATCCAAGTAGTCTTGTCGCATAGCTTTATTAATAATATATTTATATTCATCTGAACTGGTTGTATATACTTCATTGGTTATCTTTTTAAATTGGGTTTCTTCGCCTGAATATTTGTTTGAATATTTGTTTGAATATTTGTTTGAATATTTGTTTGAATATTCAGGTGAATATTCAAGCCAAGAATATCCAGTAATTAGTGCATATAACGTTGCTCCCAAACTAAAGATATCGCTTGTAAAATTATGGACTACATCATTGATAATTGGAATTGGAATTGGATACATATCATCTACTATGTTATTTTCACGATACTCCTGATAGAAGATTTCTGGTGCCTTAGTAGTCATTGTTCCTGTTCTTCCAATATGACATTTGCTGTAACGAGTTGAGACACCAAAGTCTATCAAGACATACATATCAGTGTCTGGATCATACATAATATTGTCTGGTTTAATATCATTGTGAAGTATGTCATTGGACTCTAAATATGTTACAGCATCCAAAATATCTGTGATGAGTGTATCATAGTTAATATGATCAACATCTACTAAAGTGACAAGTTTTTTCATGACCAGTCGAACCCTAATAGTCCCCGACTCAAAATCTATAGTGGTAACTTTAACAATACTCGGATGGTCTATCATCTGATAGAAAGCTGCTTCGGTTAAACCCTGGTAGAAATCACACACTTTAACAATATTTCCACTAATCGGATCAACGGTGATACTCGTGTCAGACATGTTTTTATTACTAAACAATAAATATTGGTGATAAACAGTCATAATTCACTTTGTACAACAATATGTAGGGGTATCTGACTGTGGAAGTTAATATCAAAGAATGAGAGAAGGAGAGAGAGGAGAGAGAGAGAGGAGAAAGAGAGTCAAGAGTAATATTATAGTATTAAATAACCTACTTGTGTATTTTATAATCAAACATAAACAAGTAAACTGCTAATAGCACATTTACATGTTATAATAGTATAATGTATACTATTAAATATATTGTTAATGCCGGGGACACATTAAAATAACAATATTGTTTATTGTAAAACTTCATATTGTATGTGTTGACTAAGTCATACTTTAACGTGGTAAACATATTAGATTTTTAACTTCCAAAATACCATATATTATATAATATTAAATAACTTTAACCTCTACACATCATTATATTCTTACTTCGTATGTCACTAACCATACGTGTCATTAATAGTATAAGGTATACCATTATTATAAACCTTACAAGTAAGGTTGTATTTTAATGTGTGTTAAGTCAATATTGCTATTTAGATAAGTATTTATTATGATTGTAACCTTAGCACATTTACATATTGAATAATATGGTGTATTTATCTCATTAGTAATATCATTAAGATTAGTAGTAAATAAATTAGTTATATTTACACGTTTGGTTTTTATACTCTAATATTTTGGGTTCACACATATACATGTATGTTAAACTGATGTTTGTGTATTGAGAAACACCAAGGAATTCGTATAAATCGTAATTTAGGGAATGGATGAAGATAGAACTTATTGTAGTGTTGAAAAGAGACAACAATTTACAAACTTGGAGATGAAACGTATGACTGACAGTCAACATGTGCAATATCGAGACTTGTTCCCTGAAAAGGAGACAAATATGGTTTCTTTGACAACTCCTACAATGTTCAATGACATTACCAAGTCATCAAAAGATAGTACAGTCGATAAGAATTTACCGGTATCTCAAACACAAACGCACCCACAAGCACAAAATATTAGAGTTTTAAATGTTGTTGTTAATGACAACAATGATGAGTTACCATTTACGGATGTCTTTACATCTTACGGTCCCATTAAGCTTATGTTTGATTATTACCAGTGGATGTTGCCTAAAGGCACAATTGAACAATTAGCGGGTAGAGTGTGTAGAGGAGACAAACCAATACAAATTATTGTAGATAGTTCTTCATTGAAAGAATCGTGGGCTGCATCTCTCTCATCTCATTCCCAGTTCTACCATTCATCACTGTCACCAATATCACCAAATGAAAAAGATGTTGACAACACAATAGAACCTTTACAACAGTATGATGATACCGATGAACATATGCAACAGGTTGATTAACAACCAATTACAATTTTGTTTACAACTCGAAGTTGTAAATTAACACACCAACACATACACATTACATAATATATATGTTATATTATGACATATTCATTACTATCTAAAACTTCAAACTACAAAGTGTTATTGTTGTGTTTGTAACATATATGTTTATACTATCAAAGACATAAAACTACATGATTGTATATATTTACAACTTCGAGTTGTAAATCTTTCCCTCCTCTTAAGTGTTTAAAATCTAAATACCTCATCATATTATATACTTACTATGACCTACTGTAAATTATGGTAGTTAATGCTGTTTACTATAAACAAGTAACAGTTGGAATCTATACTACCAATTTATTTAATTTGTAGTGTTGTTAGTTATACTTAACATTAGATATTAGTATCTAATACAATGTGTTGTTATCTACATTATATTATATTACAACATTAATTACATATGTTATATTATTTAATAGTTTGTATATAAATAGTATGTATGTTGATTTTACTTCTCCAAGAGGTAAAAAGTTTAATAACATGTTAACGACGGAAACAATATTTAACGAGAGTAGTTGTACTGGAAACAGATGGGTCAGTTGAGAACTTCATCCGTCTGAATGGTTTTGGAATAGTATTTTTATCACCGTGGTACACAAAATCATACTTGACTGTTTCATCTTTGTTCCATTCTTTGTAACAGTAGTTATTATTGTCATTAAATGTATACTCATACAAGGGTAGTTTAGTATCAGTTGTATCATTTATATTTGGTTTGTACCAAGCTTTAAATGTACCACATTCCTTGCCATGATTAAAATAATACTCACGTTTCTTACCATTGATTGTTCTGTCATAATATTCATGGTAAACACCATGTTTGTTACCATCGTCATCGAAATTAGCCTCAATCCATAAATTACCGGACCAATACCATGACTTCCACTCACCTGATGGTTTATCATTTATGTAATACGTGCTTGTAGACAATTTACCATTTATGTGATATTGCAATTCACAACCATGTTTAATACCATTTTTAAATTTAGTATGTTGGTACGGTATATTACGATTATTAAAATAAACCTTTACGTCACCATGTAGTTTACCATTCATGTACATGCATTCACCACCCACATGTTTGACTTCATTACTACCATTTTGGGTTAGTGGAAACCAAAACTTAGTCATACCATGATCAACAAAATTATTGTTGTTATTGACAGTACGTCGTTGACATCTAAGTTGTTGAATGTCAGCACGTGTACTTTTGTTATCATTGTTACTATGATTATAAAATTTAACACGTGTTGAATAGATATGTATTCATTGTCAATCATATGCATAGTTACATTACTAGTAACTTCGATATTAGTGTTAATCCACAATTCAAGGAAGGATTGGTTATTTTGGTAACAATCGGGAATTAGAGCATAGGGTGTTAACAAGTAAATATCTCGTTGAAGGTTGTCAGGTAAACTAGTAATCATGTCATGATAACATGACCACGGTTTTGAAAACCCCACACCACATTCACGATTGGTAACATCTACTGTTGTAGGTGAAGAATCATTCAATGTTAAGTTACTTTGCATTCCACTAACAAGAAATTTAAGAAATACAGTGTCATCCAGGTAATGACATAATTTTAATGCTTGACATAACAAACTACTAACTTCTATGTCTTTTAGTATATTACAATAAGATTGGTTACTATTATGTACATTGATAAAATTAATGTATATCACAGCAACTTCACTGTATGCGGCAGGGAAGGGAATAATTTTATTGTTATCTTCAGTCACAAATTGTAACAGGTCATTAAATAAGCCAATTCTTCTGATCAGATGAGTTTTTACCTTTACTTCCTGTATCTGTTCTTGTATGTGTCCCTCTTCGCCTTGTTGTTGTATTTTAATTTGGATTGTAGTTAAATCTTCTGTTGTGCTCAACATTGATGGTAATTGTTCTACTTGTCCCATTTGTTCTAATTTCATCGGTTATAATGATATCTATAGGTAATAACTTCAAATATATAATTGGTTACAACTTTCGTTGTCAATATATTTTTATACTCATTTTTACATATATGAGTGTTAAATATGTTACAACAACATATTTATGGTTACATTACAATTATGGTTATAAATCATATATTGGCTACGATACTGGTTTCACCTATGATGGTTATCGTATTTACAGTTATAACTTACCAACTACTAATTGTCGTGATTATTATCTGTTCTACAATATGTTCTACAATATGTTAAATGATCCTGTAATTATGGTTAAATATGTCATCTCAATTTAAACATGTTCATTATCCCTTCATCCTCATTCTCATCCTCATCTTCAAATGTGTTATAAACACAAAAACATATAATGTTAATCGAATTAACATATGATACCAATTTGCTACACCCACACATACACAATCATATATACACACATAATTATGCTTTATCTTGTTGATTATAGTAATTGGAATGTACTTTATACTCTAAATTCATGCATGTTTATGTTTTACCATTACAAGTTAAAAAATGGTTAACATTATTTTATGTTTGATTACATCTTGGAGATGTAATATGTGTCCATCTACTATATAAAATAACTATTTTAACTGTAATATATGTATTACAGTTAAACCCAAAACACATAAACAGTTATAATTATAATTAGATAATAACAATAACATATATACATATATTTAACACCAGTATAATTTACTGAAAAATACAGTATTACATGAATTTTTTTGGTTGGGAATGTCTTATACCAAAAGATTTAGTAAAAAACGGGATATTGTCGATCCTAGATATGTATTATATGTTACTGTAACATATAAATTTATACTTAAACAATAATAATGTATGTATAACATAATAATAACAATATTAACAATATTTATAGTGTTAATAAGTAATAAACATTATATTTATTAAATTCCATAACACACATTAAAATGTATTACAATATGTTAAACCAATAAATAGTATTAACCTGTGTAATTTCTGTATGTTCAAATGTATAACATTATATAGCGTATTGGTCGAAACCCAAATTATAATTATTGTAATATACTAATCTCATTAGTACAACATATGTGATAGTATTTATAGTTACATAATATTTGTGGTTGGTTAGAGACACAAATGTCATGCAATTGTACTTGTATTTTTAAGTTTCAACCACAACAATTATCTAATAATGTGTTTATGTATATATATATATATATATATTTGCATTGAAATATTTGTATGTTGGCTATGGTTAAAAACCCGACATAAAAAGTTGTAATTACATTAACAGTTTTTTACATGAGAAATAATAATAATATTAATCGTAATTATATTGTTTGTTATTGGTGATAACAAAGTTATTTTAAATACGTATTAATAACTGTAGTACACACACACACACATTATTTTGTTTTCACTAGACAAAATACTAACATTTGTTAAATTCAACTGTTATTGTTGCATCACATTAAAAATAAAACAGTATATAATTTTTACATCTTATACATGTAGGAATAGTATTAATATATATATATATATATTATATCTTCATACTGTTAAGTAGTATATTA
>Ga0302300_1000665_pt1 | contig 22886 bp, 16 predicted proteins | sample III_Palsa_E1_1_FD_198756 | JGI IMG/M metagenome (GOLD analysis project Ga0302300, IMG submission 198756) | Peat permafrost microbial communities from Stordalen Mire near Abisko, Sweden - III_Palsa_E1_1 | ecosystem: Environmental > Terrestrial > Soil > Palsa > Peat permafrost | place: Sweden... | reverse complement strand
ATTTCGTCAGTTACACAATTGTAATCAATTGGAAACATTCTTGTGGTATATATCTCAGGTATATAGTTGCCCTTACAAAGTCTATTACTCACGTAATCATTGAAACCTTTAAAATAAGAATCAGAGTATTCTGTGAGGACTTTTCTAATTACTGTTGTCAATGAGTCTAAGGTAGAGGTTTCACCATAGTGATTACTCCACAGTTTTATTAGGTTACTAAAAACCAAAAACTTTCCGTTACATGGACTCATGAAACCTTCATATATTTTTATGATATCTTCAGGCATCAATATAGTAAAGATCTTAGCAAGTGAACTGGCATTACCCTCAATGATAAGTTCCCTTATCCTGTTCAAAGTAATGTTAGAGTATGTGACATACTCAATAACATCACTGATGGGTACACTAGTAGGTACACTAGTAGGTACACTAGTAGGTACACTAGTAGGTACACTAGTAGGTACACTAGTAGGTACACTAGTAGGTACACTAGTAGGTACACTAGTAGGTACACTAGTATCGGACATGTTTACAACATCGTTGTCGATAGTGGTAACATTATATACGAAACTCGTTTTAGTTTCTTGTCCACTAACGGGCATGATGTTGTCATCGTTGGTGACAGATAATTGGGTATCTGCAACGTTCTGCCCGTAGAACGTTGTTTTAGTAACAGGGGAGATTACATGTGTGGAGGTAACATCTTTTCCATCCTTGTAATAATAGGTGGTAACCTCCTTGGTGATCTTCACAACATTATAGTTTTTTATATGTTGGTACTCCCTCCACATTGCAGTCTTGCAATCTCTCAATCCTCTAAGGAAGTTGAGATTGTCAGCTGTTGGCCTGTACTTCTCTGTTCCCAACAAGTATGTATGGTCAGTACAGAACCAGCTGCAATCAGCTTCATTCTTGCAACCGGTCTCAATGCAAGCAAACACGTTGTTCGGAAACTTTCTCCTGCGGAACTCAAGGAGATTCTCGGTGCGACATGAACCATTGCACTGAGGACAGGTTGGTCTGTAGTTGGGTTCACCATCTGACCCACCATTATCCTTGGCAACAACATGTGCAATGTGGAACTCACTGTAACGTATAAGCTTACGGCAGCACCAACAAGGTTGAACCCTAGAGTCGGGTTGATCAACATGCTTATCCCATAGAATATCACAAAGAGCACTATTTCTACCCATTTTATTAAGTGTTCAACGAACATATTGTCAATTACCAGGCTATATTAAAACATTTATATATATATATATATATATATCACTCCATCTGTTAATATGTGTATACATTATACACATGGACACATATATGCATTCACTAACATAACTAAGTTATATTAACTTAATTTATCCTAACTTACTTAAACAATGTTAAAATTAAACAGTAGAATTTAATCCAATATCTTTTACTTTCTAAGTTATTAATATATGTATACAATTTAGAGTATTCAAAGGTTATAGTTATATTTGTACTCCTACAGCCTTCACTCATTCTACCTATCCATGATTACTAATACCTATTGTATCTATTATTTGATATTAAGCCACTCGATACAAATTCTTTAATACACTTAAATTAAAAATACCTCAGGTCAGAAGGAATAAAAAACTATTATTATAACACAATGTGTTACATACTCATATGTTAATAGTAAGATATATATATGTATAAAATAAGCAGTGACAAAACATGTTATGTTTACTTATATACTTAACAACAAATACATATTATACTTGCTTTTGTATTCACGATTATCATAATTTGGAATTATGATTGTGTTATATGTTATATGTGCTAGTAACACTGTTATTTTTAACATTTAAAGATGTATGTGTGTTAATGGAACATGTTAACAATCCTTGACAAGAGTGTAATCCAACATGAATTGGTCAATCATGTCTTGCCATTTGTCAGGATATTGGATACTTGGTACATATAGGGTTTTAACCATATAAGTGTCAATTATAATCTAATTTGCTATAGTAAGCACGAACACCAGTACCAGAGATAATGGACAATTTCTTGTAGTTGTTGAGTACACTAATGTATTCAGCCAAGTACAACAATACTTTTCCAAGTCCAGCATGTTGCCACAAGCTGTCACCACCCTTGTTACCTTGTTTGACCATCCTACCATAAACATGTAGTTCCCTAACGAAAGCACTGTTGTTTAATACTGGGAATAATACCTTATCGAAGTTATCATTCAGACGTAATCTAACAAAGCCATACAGTTTAGTCCTGTTGTCATTTTCAACCGATATGAAGTATTCAGTACCATCGGAGGAGCGGTACTTGCTGAGCCAAAACTTAAAGTTACCATCGGTGATACCCGTCTTAATCTCGCGACCTCGAATGTCGGTCATGACCAAATTTTCTTTCTTGATCTTATCCTGTAACAGTTGACGCCAATGTACAGTTTTGGTCCCACCAACAATATCTTTAACAGGAATATCTCGCACAATACGATTGAGACGAACATGGTAAGGTGCATGAGTTAAGATCCATTGTAGTAGGTTAGCCATATGACGTCCCTCATCCTCATCAGCATAAGGTAAATAACGACCTTGTTCATACCAGATCTTAATTTTAGTATGGTTAGTGACCATAGTTGGATATATCTTGTACTGGTCACATTGCATGGTTTCATTATCATCTGAAAATAACCACACAAACATGTTCATATCAGTAATCGGGTCAGATCCTGGTAAGTCAGGCATGAAGTGACCATCAACCTTGAACCCATTGTTCATTAACAAACTAATACCCCGTTCGGTTTGTTCAGTTGTACATTGACGATCAACACCATTGAGAATGTCATCATTGATGTGCTGAATACCCAATTGTACTCTTGTCACAGACAAATAACGAAACCTTAATATTTCCCTGTCGTTAATCCAATCAGGACGTGTCTCAATGGTCAACCCGATAATTCTTGTGTCGGCAGATTCATTGTTTATTATTTCTTGAGCCAATGATAGTCTGGATCTCTTGATACTTTGATATGTATTAGCAGCATAGTAGATATCTCGAATGAACTCCTCTGAATATTGTTTATCATACGATCCAAATGTACCACCTTCAATAATAATCTCCACCTTGGAGATATCATGACCCATAGCATCATATGTGTCAGCACGACAGTTGAACTGTCGATATGCATCCCAGTCATTCTCAAAACCCCGGTGAACAGCTGGTTCATCAAGTAGATAACTTTTAGTAATACCTGGTTGTGTTGGACAGAAGGCACAATCCATGGGACATGAGTTCCTGTCAGGTTTCATGACTAATGTAATAACTAGCACACCGGAGGCAGATCGCATGGATTTACTCTGCAACCAATATCGAAATTGTTTATTACCTACCATATCTCCAGTCTCCACTGCCTTTCGATAGTACTTTAACAGTTCCACTTTACCATAACTACAACTAGCTGGTTTCCTAATATACGTTGATAGTAGCCCTGGTTTACTATCCTCCTGACAATTATATCCTTGTGACAGCTCACAGTTATCTAAATGTTGTATTAAGGTGCGGAAACATGGTACAAGTTTGTTGTAAACACCAACGTCAACAGTCTTATTATCGTACTTATTACTAAGTGGACCTGCTCCCACAACCTCTTCAATATCGGTCAACATACAATTTAACTGTAATGACATATTTTTACATTATGTCAAATTTGGTCAATAACTAAACTTCGTAATATCAATAAACATTTATAATGCACAGATAATATTATTTGTGATATACACACTTTAATATAATTAACAACCATAACTCAACTATTTTAACTATAATACTATATGTTGTAATTTTGCTAGTGAGTATAGTTTATTTATAACCATTGTTATGATGTTAGTAATAATTGTCACATGTATAAAAATGATAATACTGTGATACTTAGCATGATGTATATATTATAAACAAAAACGTGGAAGGTATGAACTTTAACAGTTTGATGAAATTACAAGACAACATATTACATGCGTATTGTCACTTGCCAATAATTACAGTGACAGATATTAGCAAGTATGTGAGTTTGGTAACAGATACTCACTATCAGATGACAGTTAATAACAACTACATTAAGGGATATATAGCTGGTATATACTATGATTACTGCCCAAGTCATAAACTATTTATATGTTGGAAGTTGGTATCTTACAAACAGGTAAAGAAATGGTTGGGTTTAACTAAAATAAATAACTGTTGGTTAGATCACACCTTACAAATTATTGTTGGTAATACCATCTTGTCCAATGAATGTATTAGTGGTTCAGTATTTACACAATGGTGTCATGACACCAACAATATTAATGATAATGATGATGATACTAATAATATTGTCACTAGTGGAGTAACCCAGCTTCGGTGGTCTTTTAATAAGATGTCAAAATGTGTCATTACACAATCCAGTATTTACATACATACTAGTGTTGACACATTTGGACAAATAAACAGATGTCATCAATTCACATTAGGTGACTTGAAATTACTTATTGTGTATAATGCTGAATCCGGTTATCTGAATGTTGTACCATTTGATAACGCTAAACAACATGGTCCGGAAAGAGTGTGGGTTGATATAAAACAATGTGAGGCCGACTGGATATTCAAACAAAAGAGCGTTCCACTAACATATCAACGAAATAAATTGATGGACGAAATCGGTAACTATAAAGGTTTACTACATGGTCAAAATATATATTACAGTGAAGGTCAAATAACAAATATTGCCAATTATGAACATGGAATTGCGCATGGATGGCAGATTTCCCGCGGTGGTGATAGTTATTTATATCATAAGGGACAACACATCTCATGTGCAGATGCCAAAACATGTATGTATATTGGTTTATACGATTTATGTAAGTCTGGTTATGTAATTTGTAACAATAATAATGTTAACCGATTCCTTGGTTACTTTGATGTACTACCAGTGGAAATAATGGAACTCGTGTTGTCACATGTTAGTAACAATTATAATAATGATAGTGACAATAGTGAACATTACACCAGTCAAGTCCGTATCAACCGATTTTTTAATTTGGCTGGTGTTGAAATTTTATTCCCTGAAATTGAGTTCGAACTTGGGACAAACATATGTTCCGATCAGTGTGACGTTAATGTGTGTCAAATATGTGGTGATTTGAACTGTAGAAACTCTTATCACCAATTGGGTATTGTGGATATGTAAATACATGAACATATTCGTACACTCAAACCTACAAAATGTATCACCGACACAAATGGTGTAAATCAATTACAGTAAACTATTTACTGCATAATACAAATTACAAACATACTAATTACAAACATACTAATTGTTACTTTAATAAAGATTCATAACAATAGTTGGATGTACCAATAGTTATAATAAACTATTCTATGCATTAGTAATATTATATAATCTAGGACGGGATACAATAAACATTTTATTGTAAAGGTAAAGAGATAGTAAACAAAGTTAAAACAACAAGGTAAATATTATACCTGTTGTAATTTATATTAATATAAACACTATATACGTTGAATATACACTTACTGGTACAAAACAAGAAGGCTCAAATGTCACCGGTATATTCACAATTCAATGAAGGTTATAACTATTATTGGTATGAGAAACAAAAACATGTATTAGATAATTAATATAACTACCACATTTTTACTTGCCTACTTATATTACCTGTTATTGTTTTATCTTATTGTGAAGTAAACGATACAGTAGCTCTTGTCTTGATATGAACCTGTAACTGTTGGGATATAAAAATATAACATTACAATGTGTAATATTGTTAGTAAAAATAGTCTATTTATAACCGTTGTTAGGATGATAATAATACTCTCATATGTATAAAAGTGATAATGTTATGATGTCGACCCAGTGAAATATGATATAAATACATAAAAACATGGAAAGTGTTACTAATGTTAATATTAACGAGTTAATGGAAATACAAGACAGTATATTAAGGGAGTATTGTCACCTACCGATAATTACAGTAACCGACATTAGTAAGCATATGGGTTTGGTAGGAGATATGCATTATCAGACAATAATTAATAATAATTACATTAAGGGTTATGTAGATGGAATATATTATGACTACTGTCCAAGTCATAAACTACTCATGTGTCGGAATCTCATATCTCATAAACTAGTGCAAAGATGGTTAAACCTAACAAAAATAGACGATCATTGGTTAACTGACGTAATGCAGATTAGTGTTGGTAGTACTGTGCTAATAAGTAGTAAACTTATGCGCAAAAAAGTAACACAGCTAAATAATAATGGTGATATTGTCACCAGTCATGTAATCACACCATGTTGGTCTTTTGATAAGTTGTTAAAGTGTACCATTACGGGACCTGATATTTGTATAACTACCAACTTCGACATATTCGGAAGAGAAGACAGATGTTATCAATTTGTATCAGGTGATTTGACCCTGTTCATCCAGTATATGTCTAATTTCGATGTTCTTAGCGTTACACCATTTGTTAACGCTAAACAACATGGTTTAAAAAGGGTATGGAATAACATAAAACAACATGAAGCCGATTGGGCACTAAAACAGAAGGAGATTCCACTATTGTACCAGCAAAATAAGGTAACAGAAGAGATTAATAACTATCAGGGTCTACTACATGGTAAACAAGTAATTTATGATAACGGTCGGGTAGTAGAGAGTACTAATTACGATCATGATGTCAAACATGGATGGCAGATCTACACAGGACGCAGCAATAAATTTTATTGTAAAGGACAGTACATTTCACATGCAGATGTCAAAACGTGTATGTACATTGGTCTGTACGATTTATGCAGATCTGGTTATATAATCTGTAATGATAATAACGTCAATCGATTTCTTAACTACTTTGATGTGTTACCAGTGGAAATAATGGAACTCGTGTTGTCATGTGTCAGTGACAATTACAAAAAGTATGATAATAATCATGATGATGACTATGATACTATCTGTCGTGTTCGTATCAATAAGTTCTTTAATTTGGCTGGTGCTAACCTTCTGTTATCTGATGTTGAATTATAGTTAAAATCTGGAACAAACACATCTTCTTATAAGTGTGATGTTTGTGGTGATTCAGATAGTAGAAACTCCCATCATCAATGGTTTTGGTTGTGGTTGTGGTGGGGGGTATTGTGGACATGTAAACATATATACACATCTATTCATACATTTAAAATTATAATAATTACAGTAAAATATTTACTGTATAATGGAGATTACAAACAATAAACAATAAATAATGTTATGCTTATTTTATATATTATGTGATATGGAGTTAAGTCTATTCTACTTTTAATATACAACTATATTTATATACTTATTAGGTAAGTATTTTTCTATCTATTTGTTGGAATAACAAAATATATAATATATAATATATAATATATAAACATATTTCTAGGTTAGATAAAATAATACATATAATAATTATAAGGTATAATATAGTTGTATATTAATTACTATAACATACTTAATTATATAAAGAAATATTTATATAACCAACAGTACTTTGTAAATAATATAGATATATTGTATATCTATCCATTTATCCATTAAGCAATATATATATATATTAAGTAATATATGATATAACAAGGTATAATTATTAGTAATATTATTATTTATTATAAATAATAAACATATTATAAATAGTAGATAATATATTTATATGTTATTAAATAATAAATTATTTATTATTGAAGGATACGTTTATAATATGTATACATATACTATATGTTATAGTACATTAAAAAATAGTTTAATGAATTATCGTAATAACGTTAATGTATTGATACATTACAATTTACTGGTAAATTTTTTGATATGAAATTTTCACCAACTTTTTTCACACGAACATATGGTACCAAAAAAATTTTGGATAGTATATAGATTAGCCTTTTGTGAACCTAAAACTCACAAGCAGCCTGCTTTTTCGCTTCACTGCGTTTACCGCTTATCTGATGCTAAAATAATGTTCGTTATATGTATCATACAGCTAATGATATCAACAACAATATTTTTATTGTGACAAATTTACGTAGTTGTACGCATTGTTATCTCTTATTTCAGTCCTAGTAATGAATACACCAACTATTACGATGTACAAACAATATAATATAGTATTTTATTGTGTGTAATATATACACGTTACATGGTTAAACATATATCAAAATTTTACGATTGTTGTTCACCCAACACCTCCTCCTCTCCTCCTCTCCTCCTCTCCTATCCTCTTATTCTTCTATCCCTCTACCTCCCCTCCCCCTCCCTTCCCCCTCCCTAATACAAAAATTACATAATAAATTACAAATTACAATTTACAAATTAGTTAAAATTGGTGACCGTCATACCATATTTTCTCTTACTTTTATTACCATGTTTTTCATCCATTAATTTTCTTTTCTATTTTGACCTCATTTATCCCCCCCTTCCCTTTCCTTTTTCCACACATACAAACTTCTGTTTAGGCAACTACATAATTTAAAGTCACCATTACATGCAATCCGTGTAGGCAACTAACCACGACTATCATGTGACAATATAAGTATAACTTAATAATAATTTATAATACAATACTTATATTGTCACATGATAGTCGTGGTTAGTTGCCTACACGGATTTTATGTAATTGCACTCATATATAATAATCACAACAGTAATGATGAGTGTAGAACAATTTTATATTATATTAAAGAATATACACTTGTAATTATAAGTATAGATGCTACTTTTATTTTTACAGGTAAAAAAATACAACCTAATGTATTTTTGGTTAAAACCAATATGTAATGTTGTTTGTTGTTTGTTGTTAGTAAAGTATATTTAAATGACATTTTTGTTAAATGTGTTGTTATTTAACCTTTAAATTCTATACTTTTAGTGAACAGTAATTTTGTATAACAAATTGGATATTGGCTATGTTAAAAATACTATATTACATAATTACATAATTACATAATCACTCAATTTGCATGTTCTCCACCATAATTTAATTGAATTATATGTTATAAATATTATGATGTCAACTAATCATTATTTACTATCAGTACTTGAAATCTTCAAGTTTAAAAGTATATAATTAGGTATATGTGTGTGTCAAAATACCAATTATTGGTATATACAATATTGGAAACATGTATATGTTGAAATGTAATATTTGTTATGTAACCGAAATTTACGCACGTTTATAAACACATAAAATACAAAGTAAAATATCACTACAATATGGTAAACTAACTAAATAGTATATTATATACTATCTTTGATGGGGAGGGGAGGGAAGTAGGGTGAGAAATTAAAAATAATAACAATACATCAAGCAATAAACAATTAACCATTTGTACATAAATTACATTGTTGGTTGGTACCAACCAAAATATATTATAAATAAAAATGTTGCGATAATGAAGTCATTTATAATAGCAATGATAAAATTATTACACTACAAAACACATTTATGTATAATACTATTTTTTAATTTAACAGTATTTAACACAATTTTCATTTATCAATAGTTTCAGATTGCATAAAAGCAATTTTACTCACTTATGTATGTTTATGCATGCATATATATATATATATAAGAAATATAGTAATAATGATTAATATTATGTTTATTTCTTTAAGAAATAAATGTAAATAAGGTTTAAGTGATGGTTATATATACTCAAAGTATATACAAACATATATGCGAATAAATATTACAGTGTTGTTAAACAGATAGCATTGTGTATGCAAACACAAATATTTATTGCAATCACTTACCATACATATGTGTAATAATGTGCAATAATAATTTTACTACATCAACAGTGAAGTAAATTTATTAGTTAAGAATTATCAGACAGAGTAACGTGAATGAAAAGTAAACAAGTAAAATAGTAGTAATTACAATTAAAGATAATTGTTCGTAATCATATTCTTCATTACTTCAGTGTATAATTTGTATTAATGTATATAAGATATAATAGTTTAGTATTGCTTATTGCTTATTGCTTATTGCTTATTGCTTATTGCTTATTGATTTTGTAGTTAATACACATAAATTACAATTTAAATACATGTTTCTAACTATTTTGTAAGTTTAAGAAAACTTACGAAAATGTATTTATTGTATTTTTAGTATGAGAGAGAGAGAGAGAGAGAGAGAGTAGAGGTGGGAGGGACAAAGAGAATGAGGACTAGTAGGAGGGACAAGTGTATGTTGACAACATGAGTATATACGAATTATATGTATCACAATGGAATAAAATAATGTTAAATTAAACATTGTGATATAGTATAATACACTTATTGTGTACTATATACAACCATAACACCTGTCACAATCTAATGTTTGTAGTATTATGTTTTATATTGTAGTCTACATTTTTACTAAAAGACATTTAAGTATTATTAATACTTTACTTTTTACCATACTTCTTATTGTTTCAAATGTGTTTAAAAATACACAAGTCATAATATGTTATGTTTATTAAACATAACATAAAAGTAAAATTATTATAAAGTTTAATATGTATCCTACACATTAAAATATAGTGGATTATCTGTTACATTGTGTAACAAAATATATCTTTAAATTATTGTAAATTATAAACATCTTCTTATCATACACATCAAATTATATTTAGTTTTAATATATTGTATATATGCAACAAAATAATGGTAAAATAATATGTAGATGTTAACACACTCACCATGTACACTATTTTTTATGTTATATATTTTTAATGTTAATTTATAAGATTATAACAACTTTGTAATAATTTATAAAATGTATATAATATTAAAAATACATAAAAATATACTTATCTTGCACGTACTAATTAAATGTTATCTGTTACACAATGTAACAGATTTTGTTTTAAAATATTAAAATTAAGTGTATTGTGATATACAGACAGAATATAAATTAATATGCTGCTGTTATGTTGAGTATTGGTTAATTAAAGTTACAATGTGTATAACATGTTATGTAATTAAATTATGATGAAGATTGGAAATTGTATAATATAGTATTATACACTATAATGGTAATAATACATATTACAGATTTAAAAGTAGAAAGATAGATTTACATATATGTAAACAACAACAACAAGATACAAAAACAACAAGTATTATAGTTATTGCTACTCTACACACTATTAGACTTGACTAAAAATTTAAACCAATGATTATATGTAATAATTATATTTAGTTGATATACTACTATTAATATATATATTTGTAATATAAGGTATCCTATGAAAGTACTGCAATTTGATAATGTCATACAGATATGTATACATATTAATAATAATCAAAACTGAAACACAGTTATACCCATGTTATTTAACATAATTTAGAATTTGTTGAGTAGTAAGTATACATGATGGTCATGTAGATATTCTATTATTATTTAAAATAAATATATTTATACCACTAGTGGTGGTGCATATACTTTAATATATTAATACTGTTGTCACGGTAAAAAATTTTAAAAAAATATACCTCTTTGTTTGTTCGAATATGTTAAACTTAGTACAAACCAATATTTTACCAAAATATATTCTATTGATATAATAAGTGTAGTTAGCCGAGTATTAGATAATCTACCAAATATTAAATATTAGATTAACATTAACCAAATATATATTATAAACATGTCTATGTATATGAATAATATATTATTTCATTACTGTAAATAGATAAAAATGTAATTATATTTATTAATGTAAATAAATAGTTACTATTGTAATAATTGTATTACAATTACATGATTTTTGTGGTGGTTAGAAACATAGATTTTATGCATTTATACTAGTGTGAGTGGATAGTTAATCGTATAAATGTTGGTATAAATGAATAGGTATTAATGGGTTTTTGGTAAGTGTGAAGAGAGTGGGAGGAGAGGAGGAAGAGAGTATATTAGTATAATTACATAAAATCTGTGCTTCTAATACCACCACAAAAACCATGTAACTATATTAGTATAATTAAGTGTATATATATACTAGTATAACTAAATGTTATATTAATGACTATAATAGTTTTGTTAGTATTTTCTCATTTAAAATAGATCTAATATATGTATTACAGAATAAAAGGTATTAAGAGAGGGAATGAGTAAATGGGTAAATATATAGAGGAAGAAGCAAAAAATAAATAAAATGATATATTTACAGTGGTTAACGGTTAGTATTGGATACTAAATGGATGTTGATGGTGACTATTACCGTAAACCTCAATCTGAGTATGACAATGGTATGAACACACATAAGGTTAAATATCGTATTGTAATTGACAAGCATAACAATAGATATGTAGGTACCGATATTTTGAAAAGGTTTAATTTCCAATATTTAACATATGGTGACAGGATGAATTATCTTGATTATTTTGAGGGATTAGCTATAGTGTCAGTTGACGATAACGATATGTTTCATGGTAGTGCAGAGATTGATGGCAAAACAACCTATTGTAGTGATGGTAATCAGCCAACTACAACAATTAAAGTTGTAGCCGAATTCCGTAATAATGTTACCGATGGTGATTGTTATTTCATATGTACCTCAGATGATAATGAAATTGTAAACCTAGGTCAGGCTAAATTTAGGAATGGTACTCATGTAGTTTCACTGTGTTTTGCATATGACTATGCTCACTTGAATTTTAGCGAGTATTTATATCAGAGTATTCCATATACGTCTAAACTTGGAAAAGAGGTATGGTACTACGTTGATGCTCATAATACAAATTTTAATGTTAATAGGTTACTAAAATTAGTTCCCGAATTGAACATAGATTCTCATTGGCGTACCAAACTTGAAGCAGCTGAACTGCATTTTACCGAAATTAATATTGATGCATAAAAACCAAACATGAAATACACGTTATACAAGATTATCTTGTATATTGAACTCGACTACACCATTAATAATGCAATACACTTTTGTACATTAAAGTTGTTAATGAGATAATATTGTTACTTTACACACAGGAATATGTAGTAAATAACATTATGTTATTAACAGAATATAATACATATTTATATTGTTAACATGATATTAACTTAAATATATTTTACCAAATGAATTATATTGTAGATATCAGAGATATCAGAGATATCAAAGATGTAAAAGATAAGAAATAGCAATAATTACTTAATGTTTATACTTACTTCATTATGAAGTAAATGACATATAATCATGTACAATACTATACCGAACAATTATTTTTGTAAACCCCATAATATAAAAGATAGTAAGATTTTAACATTATTGAATATATTATACATGTATTAAAAGGTATATTGGTTAACATCTATTATTGTAATATAAACAATATGATAGTGAAAAAAGTAACAAGAAGATATATTAATAGTGATATGACTGGAATGTATAAGTTACATGACAAGAAAAGTATATCTCATTATAAAAGTTATCCAACGCATAATTATTATGCGTTGAACATACAGTACCACTGTTTTAATGTTAATTTTGTTAACGGTGATTTCGATGTATAAAATAAACTAGTAAGATTATTGATATGCAACGTAGTTAAAAGTTTAAAGGATTTAATTATTAATAGCGATGAAATGTTAGAAACTAATGAGATAGCAAAAAAAAGATAATCATTGATTTGTATCCTGGGGATGCAAATAACAAACTTGTAATACATTGTATATATTTAAATTTACATGGGAACTTGTAAAAAAATATATTATTGTGATATTGTATAGTGTATAGTTAACAACTTGGTTATTCCAAATATTTCGCTTTTGTTTACTACAAAATAATTATATGTGATATGTATATATGATATGATATGATATTAATTTATACTATGTTTATTTTAAAGTGATGATAATTGTATATTTAATAGAAAAATGTTCACTAGTGAAGAAACAATTACGTTGGTAAAAATCATTCAGGGTGATGAAAACTATATAACAGATAAAGATTCAAAACTAGATGTAGAAGTGGTAGTACTGAAGTCACGAATTATTAACAGTATGTTATATAAGAATATACTTAATGATTGTGGTGGTGGCGGTGATGGTGATAATAATAAGGTATTCTTTCCATCCGCTTACAATGATGTTTTTGAATCATATCATCACTATCTTAAAACATATTATATCGATAGTAATTCAATTAAACGTTGTTTACAATTATGTCACTATTTAGGTGATATGGAATACTTATATCATTTAGTACAACAAATGTTAATACAATGGTCATTTAATGATGTTAAATTGGACATTGATGACCTAACAACAAACTTACAACATGATATTTACTTGTTATGTCCATACCAGTTACTACCAGATTCACTACTGATGACCAACAAATTCCTAATGCTTTGGGTAAAAATCAACAGGGACAAAAAGTTTACACTATATTATAATAACCAGATGAAAGAGTACTTCCATGACATAGTTTTTACACATGGTACTTACCGATATCGTTTAGACAATGGTAATAATGTAAGACAAATAACACCGGGATACAAAGATTCAACCAAATTTTACACTAAACATGGTATTTTAAGATTATGGTATGACTCTGGTCGCATCAGTGAAGTAACTAATTACCGGTGTAATCAACGACATGGATTGAGTACGGGTTATTATGATACTGACAATCATCAGTTGATGGATAAAACCTATTATTGTAATGATGTCAAACATGGTCGCCACACTGGATGGGATATCAATAATAAATTAATCTTTGACTGGCATTATCACCATGATGTATTGCATGGTGGGGTGAAGTTATGGTGGCATCGTTACAGTACTAAAAACACATCAATGACAAATCATCACTGTATGTGTAAAAATAAATACTTGCATGGTGTTAAACATGGTTTACAATCTGGTTATTATGAAAATGGTATTGTCAAGTATAAGATTACCTATTTTCGAGGTATTAAAATAAACGCTAAGTTTTATAGCCAAGATGGAAAACAAATCCTTAACCCTATTCCAGGTGAAATAATTCTTAATCCCTTAGATTTAAAATATGTTGAATATTTCTAACTTTACAACCATTAATTACCAATTACAATTACATCTGTGATTACAATCTATTTACATTCCGAGAGTGTAAAATTTTTACATGTTGACATGAACGTTGTAATAATATATTTATGACATGTAACATGTCTTATATTTTGTTGTAATGTCTAATTTTATACTTGAGTATATAAATTACATATCATGTTAACATCATGGATAATTATGTACAAAAAGAAAGGTATTTAAGTTGTTATATGTAGCGGTAAATAACATTACCACTATAATATAAATAATAATAATATAATAAGAATATTTAGTTTTTGGTACTGTATGTGTATATGTTTATACATATAGAACAATAGTTCTACTTGTGTTACAACAATTGGAACAAACAATATAAAACTATTTGAGACATAAAATTAAATAGTGTAATTTTTATATTTATAATTATAATAATAGATTATGTTGTTATGATATGTTATTTTACTATCAGTGTGTTCAGAACACACTGATATACAAATGTACATAAGATATACAATCATTAATAAACATATTAGTAAAATAGTAATTTTATGTGTATTGTAATTTTACTACTTATTTGCTTACAACTCAAAGTTGTAATACATTATAACATTGTAATATCACATCCACACATAAAAAATAAAGATATGCTAAAATAGTGTTAATTATAACTATAAATAGAGAATATTTTGACGTTACCTTATTGCAGTATAACAATACTAACATTTGTGTGAAACATACTTAGTTATAAACACATATACAATAACATTAAAATATATGGATGATAATTGGATACTATTTGACAGTAAACATATTGTTGAGATAGGTTTTACTATGTATTAACTTTACATCACCACGTATGTAAATACACTCATATTAACGTTAGATATGTACCAATGTGTTAACTTCAACTAAAAACAATTGTGCTATTATGAATGTGTGTATGTATGTATGTATGTTTAGATGTAATTATTATACTACATATTCGTAAATATAGAAATTGTAAAAAATTCTATATGTATTAATATACAAATAACAATATTATAATTAAACTTTAATGTAAAAATTGGTCACGATTATAATAGTAACATTATATTGATTAGATAGACGTTTGTTGTTTCAAACAACAAAGAAAATTTATTATAATAATATCATTGGATACCGTGAGTATAATACTATGACTACCATAACAGTATTAATACTAAATTTATCTTGTATACCTTACTCATAATGACAGTGTTAAAATAATATGTTGTTGATAGAAAAAAGTAGTCATCATAATTTTATTTAACAATTTGATCATTGTAAAAGATATATTTTACTGTGTTAAGTATAACTTTGTTATACTTGTTGTAACAATATGTGTATGTGTCTGCGCGATATAAAAATAATAAACTTATATTTAATCACATCATCAATCAAATTACCCCTTATCACTCCACTCCTCACCCTCCTTCCCTCTCTCACACTATGAATGGATATTTACATTTGTCAAGATAAGTTACACCCGCATATGTTTGGTCTAATTATGATAGAACATATATTATCCCATTGGTAATATTTATGTATTTATGTATTTGTATATGGTTGACTACTATCCCATACAAATACAAATGCAAATACATAAACATGAGTTTACCAAATAAATTATAACATTTTGGCGATTTTCTTAATCTTACCAACAGTTAAAAATATGTTGTACAATACAAAACATAAAAAATATAGTTCAACTACATATTTTTAACTGTTGGTAAGATTAAGAAAATAGCCAAAATGTTGTTATTATGTTACTAGTGTAATCACATAAAATATGTGATAAGCGATAAACGTAGTGACAAGCGGAGGCAACTAACTACAAATAATATGTGATGATACGAGTAGTCATTTATACTTGTATTATATGATGGTACGAGTAATTATTTATTTATGTATACTTGTATTGTCACATAATATTTGTGATTAGTTGCCTCCGCTTGTCACTGCGTTTATCGCTTATCACAGATTTTATGTAATTATACTTTAAGTTATGTTACTGTTGCAATAATCGTAATAGTGTATGTGGTTGTATTAACACGTATTCAACCACATATTACTAATGTAATAGTATAACATATGTTATGTGAATAGTAAAATTATACTGTTTTTTGTTATTTAAAATAACAAATATATTAGTGAATTAACGTATTTTGGTTATAGTATTAATAACCAAAAAAAATAAGGTTAGTGAGTATATATAATATCAACACATTCACACGATATTTGTGGGTTACACTAATTACACAAATTCTATATAATTATAATAATAATAATAATTACAACAATAATCATAATATAACTAATACAAACACTATTTGTATCAAGCGTGAATTACCATTTTTTACGTAAGATAGTAATTATTGTTATTATACAATGATATGTTAACACACTAATGTTATGGCATTTACTTATATATGGATAATATTAATATAGTATGACTTATAGGGTAATAAATATATTTTGTAATATAATTTGATTATCATCATAATTATGTGATTGCTAATGATAGTATCATTTTATTATGTAATCGGCTATTATAATACATATATTTGTGTTCTTGTAATGTGATCAGTAGTAATATTATTATTATTAATAATAATATAATATTATAGTAATGTTAGATTTTTATATCCTGTTAACATATATAATCATATGATTATTACGTTATTTTTTCACCAACTTGGTTGGTGACTGTTACAGTATTATTATTGTTAGTAACACTGTTGTTTTAACTCCCTAAAAAAATCACATGTGATGTGATGAAGAACATGTGAATATGCATGAATTTGAATTACCACATTATTCTAACATTACCTCTCACATCGCTCCCATCGTTCAGTTCCTCATCCCTTCACTTCTCACCCCACCGCCCTCCACCCCCCGATTGATAAGATGTGTTAAATTTAACACATCTTATATACTAGTTGAACAAACTCCTCTTTTCATTGTATAATATTTCTCATACTTATTTAATCTTGTTGTTGTGATTATTGTTATATTACCAGTACAATCATATAAAATCTTTGTAGGTAACCAACCACACACATTATGTGGTAATACAAGTAATAACTTATTCATACAAGTAATAACTTATTCATACTTGTATTATTACATATTGTGTGTGTGTGGTTGGTTGCCTACACGAATTTTATGTAGTTTACACTTTAAATTGTAATTGTTGTTTCCGTTATCTCTATTGACATATTCAATATTAAGCTATAGTGTATAAAATTAACAATGGAATAATTAATTAACAATGATAACATTATCATTTTGTCCATATCTATTTATTAGATTACGATATTATAAATGCCACGTAAATATGTCTAATATGCATTTTTTTTAGTTTTGTTGTATTTATTACCATTTAAAATAATATTACATTATTATCTACTTAAAATAAGTTATACTTATTTTGTGTTTTACCAACTAATACTCATAACATTCACAGCTTTGTATGGATGTTGATTGAATGTGTGTTTATGTAAGCAATCCAATGATGTGCGCAGCCACATTTTTATATTTTACTTACTTTATTTTCTAGTGCTTTTGAACAATGAAATATAAACAACAAAGTGTAAACCGAAGGTTAATCCTACTCTGGTCTGGTCTGAAGTGTGAAATGAAGTGACAGATCAACTATGAAATGAAGTGGGACATCAACTGATGGTTGAACTGTCAGATCAACAATGAGATTATCTGCGTTAAACAATAAGTATTTATTAGTTATGATCACATTAATCATTATAGATAATATTATTATAACAGATGTTATTTGATTTCAATTGTTTATCTATAGTTTAATATCGCAATATTAATTCAGTGACGGTATCGCAACATTATATTATAATATAATATATTATATATTGTTATACTTACTATATGTTAAAGGACAGCAATAGATGTTTGTGTCTGCGCACATAGCTATATTTTAACAGATTTACAATAATCATCCATATATATATTGTTTGTATTTTTAGTGATTATAACCATCTTATTTTGATTTTAACATATAGCAACTATATGTTTACAGTTGTTAAAACAACCCTTCTTTTGTGATGAGAGGATATACATATATGTATATAGTTAAACATAACATCTTTTAAACTACAACAAAATTATATTTAACTACTAATTTCATGACAGTGGTAATTTACCACAAACAAATTGATAATATTACATATAAACAATGATCGTTGTCGTTGTCAAAAACATGGCAAATAGTATGTCTTGGTGGTCAGCATATGTCATCCCTATCTTGTACTCGATTGTAGTGATTATCATGCCAAATTCAATTGTAGTAAGTGTAACAGATGATTGCTCGAATCCAGATAATAGTGCCCAAAGTACCAAATTGTGGTTGTATACTACTATCTTTGCTCCTAGTTTATTCTGTTTAGTTTGGTTGGTGTTCTTTCCAGTTGTAACCGTACACTTGAAACATACTGTCTATCAGCATAGGGGTTTTATCACTACACCATTTAACATTATAATCTATATTCTCATCATTCAGGGTATCGCAACTCTTATTGGTGTTTTTCCCATTTGTGGTGGTGCATCAGTACAGAACGTGTGGTTAATCGTCGAATTATTCATCCTACTATTATCATCTATTATGCTTGTGATTTTCGTTGAAAGTTTTGACTCACCAACTTCACCATTGCTCTCTGATGTCGATGATGAGAGACATGGTCTACTATCTTCACCAGTATAAAAACAGTATATATGTTATCAACATAACACCTATTCATTCTACTATCTAATAGTAGAATTACCACTTCACCGTAACTTACTCCATCAATTATAAACAGTGTTTGTTGTGATATAATAAATATATTCATAACACTATATTATGAATTGTTTGATGACACTTATATATAACATGTAACCTTTACAAGTACCATTGACAATAATAATTCTTTATTTATATGATTATATGTTATAATACCATTAAGTAATGTACTTTCACATCATACATTATTTACAGCTCCTTAAAATATTTAATTATAGTCTAAATAAGTACACGTTTTTGAAACATGTAACTGTAATGTAAATATATGTCTGTTACTTAATAACAACCTTTAAAATTTCATATAACATTCATAATATTGTTATTTAAATAAATATAAATGTTCATAACATTGTTATTTAAATAACAATATTATGAATGTTATGAATAATAATGTTGCTATGATAACTTTGTATATTCTATTATTAGATAATAGAAAATATGTTTGCTGCTTATAACAATTGGTTGATTGGTATGATAGAGAAGAGGAGGGAGAGGAGGGAGAGGAGGGAATATTAGTAAGAATAACGTTGTAGGTGAGATTGGATTAGTCCAACATGTGTAGATGGGAACTCCTTATAAACAACTTGACTACCATATTGTAATTCCAACACTGGTTGGACCCACATAGGACGTGGACTGACTACTTTAAGAATATATTCACGATATGTTGCAAATTGTTCATCAACATATGAATATTTGTCGAAGTAAATCTTAGCATTGACATAATCACCCAAAGATTTGTAAGTTTGGAGTGTAGTAAGAAGTTTACCAATCGCAGGCACACCCACTGTTCTGATGAGGTCTCTGTCTAAGCTCACGTGATAGTTATCACTATCGGTAGTAATGATTACTACTCCAGCTTCAATCAGTACTTGAAGGATAACAAAATCAGCCTGACAGTGAGCTTGTCTCCACTGTCCATTGGTATAATGTTCAAGAGCTGCGAAACCAGCACGAGCCATTGACAACCAATTAACATAGATGATATCATCATGGTCTTGTTCTGGATGACCAAAAATAGTCAAAATTTCAGGACATAAGCACAGGTAGATACCTGCCGCTTCAGCACGACACTCTTCATATGCAGATGCCATAGATCCAAAAATACCATTGTAAGTCTGCCCTTCTGAATATAACAATTTACCAGTACCATGACCAAGTAGTTCATGAATTGCTACTTGTACCTCAAAAGCTTTAGCGGACAACGACTTATACAAACTCATGTCGTCTCCTTCATCTGAGATAAACTTAACTGGTCTATTTGACTTGTAACGTGCAGATATAACATTTTGTAGTGTTACATTCTTGAAACCAAAATTTTGCCTAACTTCATCGTAATGGACTTGATGTGAAACAAAGTTTCACATCAAGAACTCCATCTGACTTGCGATTGTTGGTGACCTTGTCACCAACAATTACAGCAAGTTTAATTGGGAATGTTAATACCTGATGGTATTATGGATGTACCAAAGGTTACAACCTCCAATGATGTGAAGTCTGGAGACAAGAAGGTGTCCTTCTCATACTCACGAGGCCAGGGTAGCAGAGAGATGAACTGTTGTGCTTGGTTTACCAATGTTGCATACTTTTGTGACGTGTCCTTATTGACGATGGCCACAAAACCCTCCCACTCACCTCGAGTACCAAGAGGATCTTGATATGACTCGATAAAGCCAATATATGTTTCTACCACCGGTCCTACATTTTGGACCCACAGTTTAGAACCTTCAACATGAGCTTGTGTGTTACCAGTTGTGAATGCCTCAATATATTTATCTAACATTTTAGCTTCAAGTTCATTACTATACTGCTTAGCTAAGCTCAAATGATGTACCACTTTGGTCAAATATTGTGAGTAATCACCATAACATAACTTTAAACCATTAGGCAACACTTGTTGTTTGATATCAACAGAAGCAATATGAAGCTCCAGTTGACTACTGTTATCATCATTAGCAACTTCGAACAACCTAGTGTTATAAGGTGACATGTCAAATGATATTGACTGTGCCTTATCTTTGGTCATACCAGGTGAATAGTAACTTGACTTACCATCTGGACTGAAATCAAGTTGCCTATCTTGTGGTTCATAGCTGTACATCTGGTCCTTAACGGACAACCACAACGGTTCCAACTCACTCCAAATACTGGTGGCGGAAAGAATACTTTCCATCTGCTGTTGTCCCACATCTGGGATAAACTTATACTTACCGAATGGATTGTAATTACCACAACAGCTGAACAGTTGACAAACATAAACGAGCAACTCCAAAGGTATATCAGTTAAGTTATTAGTTGATCCATCAGTTAATGTTTGCTGGTTTAGAATATGTTCAAAGAATCGTGAGAACAGTTTGATGATGGACATGGATTCAACTGACCTTTGAATGACCACGATTGGTAAAGATACGTTACTAGCTTGGTACAAATGGTAAGCATACAACTTCTCTCTTTCTGACAGTGACTCAAAAGCCAATTTGGAGTCTAGAGATAGGATTTCAGTACTTAGGTCTACAGTCTTACCCATAACAATTTTAATTATAATATTTGGTGATTAAGTTATCATTTATTATAACATTTTACATATATTTACATGTTATAATATATGTAGTAGTTAAAATGTATTAATATTTGTTGGTAATGTTATTTTTAATGTTATTTGGATTTGTGTATAATGTTAAATTTAATAATTATTATAACCAAAAACATCATATCAGCATCATGTACAAAATTACTTAGTGTAATATTGTTTATCACAATTGTAACATTGATGGATGTAATGAGATTAACGATGATTACATCCATCAATGTCATGGTGTGAACAAACAATTGCAATGATCCAAAACTAAAACATGTGTATATAATTGTATAAGTATTTATATGTTTAAAATGTGACAATTGATAAAATTGAAAAAAGGAGGGAGAGGAAGGGAGTGAGGGAAATAACGTATAAAATGACCAATACCTTTGATAATGTTGTGGCAGCTATGTA